>Ga0075434_100002103_pt1 | contig 17316 bp, 13 predicted proteins | sample RhiMethybrSRZTD3_FD_75298 | JGI IMG/M metagenome (GOLD analysis project Ga0075434, IMG submission 75298) | Populus rhizosphere microbial communities from Tennessee, USA - Rhizosphere MetaG P. TD hybrid SRZTD3 | ecosystem: Host-associated > Plants > Roots > Rhizosphere > Soil | place: USA... | reverse complement strand
ACAAAACGACCGTTGCGCTTCAGGGCCCGCCATACGCTCCCGATGACATCGCCAGGCTGTTTCATCCAATGAAGGGCAGCGTTGCTGAAAACGGCATCGAACTCTTCCTTGAACGTGAGATGCTGAGCGTCCATGACGTAAACGTCCAGGCCGCGTTGACGCGCTGCCTCCACTTGCGCCGAACTGCTGTCAACCCCGACCACGCTACATCCCATGGCAACCATTTTTTCTGTCAGAACACCGTCTCCGCATCCAAGGTCCAGGATCCGCTCTCCGGACCGGGGAGCGAGCAGCTCCAGGACGGGCGCCCCCAGGTCGGACACAAAGCGTGCATTGCGGGAGTAGCGATCCGGGTCCCAGGTTTGCCGATTGGTTGACATGTAGCACCTTGAGCGCGACTATGTCCGGTTGAACAGCTTGCGCTTCTAGATTATATTTCAACTCTGAGTTGAACGTGAGGCGGTCTTGTAACAAAAAGGGGTCCGCATTGACCGTGGCGGATGAGAGATTATTCGCTCCACCTGAGATCGCATTCGACCATTATTAGCTGCAATTGCAATGGGCCAATAAGGAGTTGTAATGAGTATCAATACAGAGAAGCTGGCGGAGACGATCGTTTCCACAAAGCGGATGTTGCGCATCCAGCTGCTGAGTTATGCCAAGGTTTTTGATGACGTCGAAGATTACCTGAAGCGTGAGGTGGATGAGATCCAGGAGGCAAAAGCCTTGGGCAAGTCCGTGATCCCTGAAATCGATTACGCGGCCATCACCTCCGGCCGCGTCACTGAGAGCCAAGTCCAGGCAATCAAGCAGCGCGGGTCCGTGGTGGTGAGACGAGTCTTCTCGCAACAGCAGGCTCGAGCATGGAACGACGAGCTGGTTGATTACATCATCCGCAATGGCTACTACGAGACTGAGATCGACCCCAATATGGACCGTTATTTCAGCACGTTGAAGTCAGGCCGTCCTCAGATTTTCGGAATCTACTGGTCGCGTCCGCAGATCATGGCGCGGCAAGCCGAGAGCATGGCCAGGACACGAGCATTCTTGAATGGTCTATGGGTGAGCAGCCACCGCGGCACAACCTATTTCGATCCTGAGCGCGAGTGTACCTATGCCGATCGCATCCGCAGACGAGAGCCGGGCGACGTGAGCTTGGGCCTCTCACCCCACACCGATGCGGGTTCAGTCGAGCGTTGGCTCGACCCGGCTTATCGCAGGGTCTATCGGCACCTCTTCTCTGGAAATTGGCGAGACTATAATCCTTTCGACGGCGCACAACGGACCGAGGTGGAAGAGATCCCGTCACCGGCGGTTTGCAGCATGTTCCGGACGTACCAAGGCTGGACAGCGTTGACGCCGCAGGGGCCCGGTGACGGCACGTTGCAACTTCTCCCTATTGTCAAAGCCATGGTGTATATATTGCTGCGCCCCCTGCAGGACGACGTGCCTGAGGAGTCGCTCTGCGGAGTTGAGCCGGCACGAGCCCTCTCGATCGGTCCTGAATGGCACGCTCCGCTGTTACCAGCCTTGACGGGCATCCCCCTGGTCGAGCCTGGAGACACGGTCTGGTGGCACCCCGATGTGGTGCACGCCGTCCAGGATCGTCATCAAGGTCAGGGTTACAGCAACGTGATGTATATCGGTGCCGCGCCTTACTGCGCTAAGAACGCGGCCTATCTAGGAAGTCAGGGACAAGCCTTCCTTAAGGGTGAGAGCGCGCCTGATTTTGCGCCCGAAAACTATGAAGTCGCCTACGAAGGACGAGCCACAATTGAAGATCTCACAGATCTCGGCAAACGCCAAATGGGGTTCAAGGTCTGGTAGAGGACATGAAATGGCACACAGGTGAGTTGAGCTGGATCGTCACGGACAGCGCTGAACGGAGGGAGGTGTGGGCAGACGGAAAGATCTATGGCTTGCAAAGCTCTCACCGTGAGGGGAATCGAATCTGCTTTCCAGCTAAGCGGAAGCCGTCGCCCAGGATTCGGTGGGGGAACTTCCAGTGGCGCTCGAAGTCGAGAGTTACAAAACATTCCTTTTGGTTATACGAGACCCTCTGCATGTGGCCGAGCCATGCAGGGGGAATTGTCCCTGCCAGCAAAGTTGAGGCAAGCATGACCTCCCCTCCAACTACGACCAGCTCGATGTCGACAGCCGCGAGCTGCACTAACCGTTCAGCTGGAGAAGATTCTGTGTTCTTAACCGCAATAAGATCTGCAATGCCACCTTCAACAATAGTTCCTTCCCCTTGGTCCAGTCTCATCAAGCGAGCTGCACAGGTTGTGACCATGGAGTAGAGTTGAGCAGGGTAGAGCGACGTAGCTGATGAGAGGGATTCCCCCTTTTGAAGGGGGAGGCAGGCGTGAGCCTGCGGGGGATGTCCCCCGGGGGAAATGGGCGGCGTATTGCCGGGGAGACACCCCCCGCGTGCCTGCGGGACTTGCCCCCCTTGATAGGGGGGAATTTGCCGAGAGTCCTTCAACTCATAGACGAACCGAATCTCATCCAATAGATCTCCCGCAGCGGTGAGTGGGGAGTCGCTGCCCAGAGCCACATCGAGATCAGCCGGCAACAATGAAAGGTCAAGCGTTTTCCCCAGCGTGAACAGATTAGAGCTCGGACACCAAACCAAACGGGCTCCTCGATGTCTCACGAGTTCCCAATCCTGCTTAGTGAGAGCCACTCCATGGACGATGACTGTCTGTGGGTTGAGCAGGCCAAGATGATCTAGCCGTCCTAGCTCATCGCGACTCGACTTGTCCGTTCCCTCAGCCAAGTGAATGAAGAATGGGCTGCCGTTAGGCGTTTGGCCGAACTCGGCCACAACGTCCTGGCTAAAGTCAAAGGAGTGACTCCAGCCAAACCGCTTCAGGACTCGAACGGGAAACTGGTCTTCAAAAAGGTCTGGCTCGTACTGATTGTGATGACAGACGCTGGTGACCCCGCAAAACAAGTTTTTGAGACCACCCCAGAAGAGCCGCGTGGCCTTGGGAATTTGCAACAACTCGCGGATGGGAGATTGGTCAGGGTGATGAATATCAAGCGCCCACTCCCGTGCGTTAGAGTAAACGCGATTACCCAATCTCGGGAAAATGGCAAACTCGAGGTGATCATGGGCGTTGATGAAGCCGGGGAGGATCAGCATTCCGTTCAGATTCATTTCCACAGGTGGTTTGTGACCTCGAAACCGTGGAGAAAGTGAGCGAACTCTGCCGGACTGAATCTCGATATCCAACGGCTCGGCTTGATGGGGGCCATGAGCGACTCGAGCGTTGGTCAGCAGCCATGAGTTCGGTTGGGACATGGGCCAATTCTGTGGGGTGTGCCAGCCACGGGCGCACTGGTGAACCCCCCCTCACCCCGCCCCTCTCCCCCAAAACTCTGGGGGAGAGGGAGAGCACGTGGGCAAACTCAATACCCCCGTTTCACTTCACCCTGGGCTATAGATATTTGCCCCTAACGGGGCACAAGACAAGATTTGCCTTCAGGATGAATATCTATGTCACATTTAACTAGTATAGTAACTGACTTACAATAAGCTTGCCGGTTTCCACTGAGCGGCTCGACATTCATCAGTGCAATTTCCTCCAGTGAAACAGAATCACTGCTGGGATATTCTTTGCCTGCTCGAACAACTCCAACTTTTCTGCTTTTTGGAAGAGTGACCGTTCGGACTCATCCAGCTCCAGGCCGGCTTGTCGTTGTAGGTTAAAGTGTTTGCCGAAGGTGCTCTCGATCTCAGCTGGTGGACGGTGAGTGTTTGCGATTTCGATATTTTGACCGGCCGATTTGAAAGCACGTTTCCAGCCGTGTCCGTGAGCGGAGGGATGAAAATCACTACAGAATAGAGACCCGTTTGGTTTCAAGATCCGATGGATCTCTTTCACTACGCCATCCAGAGCTGGTAAGTACCCCAGGACAAACCCGCAAACGACGAGGTCGAGGCTGAAAGATTTCAAGGGCATTCGACCGATATCCGCTAAAATCAAATTCCCCCTCAAATCCGGTTTTTGTGCCGCCTGTGCGATCATCTTCGGACTGAAGTCGATCCCCGACACGGAGCGCGCTCCCAGGCTCCACGCCTGTCTCATCCACCTGCCAGTGCCGCAGCCAATATCAGCCACGGATAGACCCTCCAGGCTACCAAGCCATCTGGAGAGCTCACGCTGCTCCAGAGCCAGGAGCGGATTGGGGAATGCATCGTAAACCTCGGCCCAGAGCTGGTGTCCAGTGAAGGGATCGATAACGGCCATTTCTAGAGGCTTTCGACCTTGGGCTGTCGGAGGTCAATCAGCCGTTGAGCCCAACTTAATTCGAAGGGATGGGAATAGACTTGGAAGGAATAACGCCATCGGCTCAAGGTCTGCAAAAGGGTCCTGCCCCATCGAGGCAGGCGAGTGTCTTGAATTGTGGGCCAGCGCGAGTTGATCACCAGCTCGAAGTCATCGATGAGCTCTTTGACGTGCGAGGGGAGCCAGGAAACCTCGGGACTAATCCTCAGAGTGAAGTTCAGCCAGCGAGGTGTGGCCCACTCTTCAGGGGTCGCCGGGAACTCAATTTTCGTTTCGACGTCTCCATACATTCGTTCGCGCTGTGGAACCGGAATGTAGTGCTGCAGGATGATCTCGGATTCAGGATTGATCTCTTTGATGCGGCGAACAAAGTGCAGGCACTCGCGAGCATCCCGCTCAGGATCTTTAGGATTACCGACGACGAACGAGAACTCCGGAACAACTCCGAACTCACGAATCCGCCCTGCCAGGTCCAAAGTCTTCTGGGAGGTCAGTTGCTTGTTCATCTCTTTCAAGATCCAGTCTGAGCCTGACTCAGCGCCAAAGAAAATCATCTTGCAACCAGAGTTGCGAATCGCTTTCCAGGTGGCATCTGAGTAATTTAGCAGGATATCGATTCGAGCCTCACACCACCAGCTGATTCCGAGAGGCGCGATGCGATCACAAAGCTCGCGAGCATGATCTTCTCGCAGAAAGAAGTTGTTATCGTAGAACTGGATGGCATCGACTCCAAACTTAACGCGAAGGTGCCGAAGAATGGCTTCAGTCCGAGCAGGGCTCTCCATCTTTTCCATGCTGCCATAAGCCGAGATGACGCCACAGAAGTTGCACCGATAGGGACAACCAATGCTCGCCTGGTGAACAGCAGTCCGCTTTCCCAGAAACGTAGGAAGAACATACTTCTCGGCATCAAGGCGATGGTAAGGAATCCAGGGGAAGGAGTCCGGGCCTTTCATTTGCCGCTCAGGGTTGTGTCGATGAGAACGGTCGGCGGTTTTGAAGGACAGGCCTCTGATCTGCTCCACGTTACTGCCCGTGCGCAACGCCTCGCAGAGTTCCAGCAACGTCTCCTCTCCCTGCCCGCGGACCGCATAATCTACGTACTCCGCATTCAAGGTGGCGTCTGGATAGAGGGAAGGGAAGTAGCCTCCCCAAACAATGGGCACATCAGGAAATCGGAGGCGGATTTCCTGGCACGCCTGCATCGCTGCCACCATCTGTCGGCCCGGCATCACCGAGACAGCCAGTACGTCCACGGGGTTAGACCGGATGCGGTCGACCAGCGCACGGAGTGCGTCGGATTCAACATTACCATCAACCAATGCGTATTCTTCGTTGCCCTCCAGCACAGCCGCTAGTGACAAAATGGAAAGCGGAAAACGGCGGCTGCGCGGTTTCGTCGAGCGGGGATGGAAAAGCAGAATCATCGAACGGTCCTTTGGCCCCAGAGCACGTGAAACTTAGAGGGCTCGCGCCCGCCTTTGAGCCATGCCTTAATCGGTCGCACACTCCAGACAAGCCCGTACCAGGGACGCAGTACCTTCCAGGAGAGTCCTAACTCTCTGCCCAGGCTCTCGACCTGTGCGAAGGTCAAGAATTCAATGCTGGGTATGCTATCTGATGGGAATCCGTACTTCTTCTTAAACCGCAGATGCCGCTCTCTTAGCATCTGCCGGCCGCTCTCTTCAGCGTGGTAGAGGGGAGAATCCATAACCAGCAGGTGGCCCTCAGGCCTCAAGCAGCGCAATGCCTCCCTTAGGGTGTTCAGGTAATTGGTGGAGTAGTGGAGAGAAGCGTTAAATACCACGACATCGAACTGCCCTTCAGCAAACGGCAGTGCGTCCATCTCGGCTTGGAAGCAGGCGAAGGGCTGCTTCAGAACAGGCCAGTAGTGGCGCGCGGCTCCCAGGCCATCGAGCTCGTTCACGACCAGATCTAAGGCTACGGGGCGATGACCTCGGAGCGCAACTCGATAAGAGAGCCAGCCTGTGCCGGCGCCAATATCGAGAAGATCAAAACCTCCGCGAAAATGGCTTTCGACAGCTGGCCAGACGCGGTTCTCAACACAGCGATAAGTCGCTCCTCGAATCTGCCACTGCCAGTCGAGATTCCCCGTTGTGTCGCGATAGGGCAAAGACAGGTAGTAGGTGGCGGCGCCGCTCCCTCTTCCTTCTGCCAGACGGATGGTCTCGTATTCGTGGATGAACTGCTCGTGATACTTGAGCCTGCCTGTCGGCAGAGCCGCCCAGATACCATCAACGAGGCGCAGCTCAAAACCACAAGAAGGGCATGGGAAGCTGTCTCTAAGCTTGTTCAAGAGCAAGGTCCGGCAGGCTGGACAAGCGAGAACGAGCGAGGACCGGAGGGAAGCGCCTGAGGATGGAGCTTGCGTTGGAACGGTGTTTAGAGAACTCATGGGCAAATATGTGCCGTGGTCGAATAATAGGCACTCAGGCATAGAGACATCAAGAAACAAAGAAAAGGCTTGGAAGAAAGCATCGAACAGAATGCCAACGCGTGGAGCGACAACTTCTTCGATCTCAGCCTTCGATTGGTTGCTCGGTTACTGGTCTCCAATTCCTTTTGCTCCGTGAGATGGACTAAAGCCGGCTGATAAGTGTTGTTGTAAAACTCATGATGCAAGTCTCAATGTGGTTTGCCGCTCATGGCGAAGGCAAGTGTGAAAATCTGTTGTTGCGAAAACCGTGCAGGCTCTCCGCACTGGCGGCAGCGTCGCTGCTTCTAAGTCCTCTCCATCTCGACCAGATAATGGTCTCCCATATTTCTGAGCCCTGGCCAGTGCCCGATCCAACCGTCCAGCTGAACCGCCCTGGTAAGAAATTTCCGATGACGGGAGACCCAAGGTTCAAGGTAGGAGGGCGGCACAACGAGGCCGACTGCTCTGAAGGAGCGACGGATGAAGTGAGGTGCCAACGCCCTTGACAATGTAGAGACGCTGGGATAATGGACTCGTAACTGAGGTGTTTCACGACGAGTGGGACTGACCGATGGAATCTCTGTACCGAAATCGAAGAGCTGCGGGGCTCGCAGCTCTACCACGGCGCCACACGCTCTTGTGCGCCGGAACGCCTTTGAAGGTTGAAAGCGGCCGAGGTAGTAAGACAATTCCCAGAGGCACCAACGCCCCATCACACATAACATAGCCCGGCCGCCCGGTCTTACGATGCGGGCGAGATCGCTTCCAAACTGCTGGAGGTCGCTGATACAGTTGAGGCCGCCGAAATTTGACAATACACCGTCGAAAGTGCACCGATCCTTCAGCTGCCGGAGTTCCTCGATGGCGAGCTGCCGGGCGGAGACCAGCTTGCCGACAGCCTCCTGTTCAACCCGCCGCTGAGTCGCTGCAACCATCCCAGCTGAACTATCGAGTGCTAGGACGCGGACACCCATGCGAGCCAGAAACACTGCATCAATCCCCGTTCCGCAATTAATCTCAAGAATCCTGTCGCCGGGCTTGAAGACTTCTTGCAGCTTGGTCCAAACCACTTGACGCTGGGCCCGGCCAATCTGAGAGTTGGTGAAGAGATCATCGTAGTGAGGAGCCAAAGCATCAAAAGGGCTGAATTTCGACTGTGTTGCTGCTGACATAGAAATCTGAAAAATCAGCTAATTAACAGCAATATCTAAAGCTAAAAGTTAACATAATTCCAAACCTCAGCCTCGCGCCCGCTCTTCCATTCGTCGGGCTAGTGCGTTCCCATGAAAAAGTCTACGTAGAGAAAAGCACTGGCTGTGCCTACTCAGTCGCCAATCCGCAAGCGACAATTGGCTACGTCTCCACCTCCAAACGCACGTGCTGTAGTCCTTCCCGGGCTTGAAGAGAGCGATTGCGAAGTCTGACTAGCTCGGTCGAACTGCCAGGAAAATCGCCGGCGGGACTGTTCTGCAAGCGATGGAGCGCTACTTCGCTTTGCAGAAGTTGATCGGCGTATTGATAATATTGGCGCGAATGCTGGCCAGGAACCTGGTAGTCACGGTCTGTGCACTGCTGCCATTTCTTGTCAGGAGCGAGAGAAGGTGAGGCATCAGAGAAATAATCGGTTCCCTTGATCGGGTAAGCAACGGTGGTTAGGAAGATATCGGGATTGCTGCGTTTGACGTGTTCAATGGTGGCTTCAATGTCAGCCAACTCCTCCCCCAAATATCCCCACATTAGAAACATTCCGGTTTGAATGCCACGCTCCTTGCACAGGTGAACCGCTTGCTGAACCTCTTCGACCGTCACGCCTCGTTCCATGGCATCGAGAATCGGCTGAGAACCGCTCTCCGACCCAATCCAAACGCGGAAGCATCTGATCTCTGCCAGAGCGTCCGCTACCTTCTCATTCATCCGGTCCGCACGAGTGATGCATTCAAAGGGAATGAGCAAGTTGCGGCGCTTGATCTCATCAGCGTATTTGAAAAGCCAGCCGGGGTGCACGGTGAACACGTCGTCGGCCATCCAGAGCATATCAGGATGGTACCGCGTGAGGAGCCACTCGACTTCATCTGCGACGCAGTCCGGCCGTCGCCGCCGATGTGTCTTTCCGTAAACTGAATGGCTGCACCAGCGGCAGTGATAGGCGCATCCGCGGGCCGCGATCAGCGACACAGAACCAGTGCCATGATGACGCCGCCACGCGTCCATGTACCTGGAAATGTCGATCGATTCCCGGTCCGGCCAAGGCAATGAATCGATATTGGGGATGAGCGGCCGTGGCGGGGTCTCGCAGATCGAACCCGTTTCGTCGCGAAATGCAATACCGTTGACTCGGCATAGATCCCCTGAATTTCCGGACACCAGGACAGGAATCAGTTCCTCCAAAGTTATCTCTCCCTCACCATTGACAATCACGTCAGCGCCGGAGGAAAGGTATTCCGCTACATAGTTGGATGGCTCGGGCCCTCCCAGCACCACCTTCCATCCAGACTCCTTGGCCGCGCGAATAATCTCAAGCACGGTGCTTCGAGTCAATAAATTGGAATAGATACCCAAAATACCAGGGCTGCCGACCTGAAGTCGCGAGATAAGATCCTGGCGAAGGTGGAAAGTGCTATCGAACAGTTCTACGGAGTGCCCCTTGGACTTTAGATAGGAAGAGATGTAGAGCAAACCCAACGGGGGATAAGGCTTCATAATTTGAAGCTCTTTGGGATCCTCTTGAATAAAATATCCGTGGGTCAGTAAGAGGTGCATAGTTGATACATCGGGCGTCAAGCATCCGTGTGCAGCCCTGATAGGCCCAAAAGCCTGCTGGACGCGCGCCGCTAAGCACTGAGTATGTTCAACTCGACCGAGCGTGCGAAATGCTCGGCCTCAACTCAGAAGCTTGCGACTCGGCATGAGCAGGGTTTGCGAGAACTGTTGGGTTCATATTGCGGCATTGAGTTTCCAATTGTCCCACTCTCAACCAGAGGTCCGCTAACCTTGACCAACCCTTCAAGAGGGTATCGATTCCCTGAGTGGTTCGGCTAGCAGCGCAGGTAAGGTCTACCTCCAGGTGCAGAGCGTCGTGTAATGCACGATAGAACTCATTGGTGTAAGCACCCTTGAACATCATGGCCAAGTCTTCACTGTCTTCCCAGTTCGTCTTGTCCTCGAGCTGCCCGGAGACCATAGAATAGAACTTGGTTCCAGGTAACGGATAGGAGACCGAAACTCCGATATCGTCCGGCCTCGCACGGCGCACCAGGTCAATCGTTTCCTGGATATCCGGCCAACTTTCTCCAGCGTAGCCAAACTGCAAGAAGAAACATGCTCGAATATTGTGCTGCTGGAGATTTCGCCGGGCTTCGATGATTTGCTCGACCTGGAGGTCTTTCTCCATGGCGTTCAAGATTCTTTGAGACCCAGACTCGGCACCCATCCATACTTCCACGCAGCCGGCCCGTTGTAGCGCGTTGACACGCTCAGGGCTCATCAAGTCCGCTCGCGACTGCATCTTAAATGGAATCGTAGCGCCAAGACTCTGGACCGCCAAAGCAAAGCTCTCGGTCCAGCGGGGTTTCAAGGCAAAGATGTCGTCTGCAAACCACAACTGATCTGGCGCAAAACGCTCCTTAAGGAGCCGCATCTCCTCAGCAACTTTCTGAGGTGACCGGGCATTGTAGCTCGTTCCATAAATGGGCTTGGCGCACCAGTTGCAGTGGTAAGGACAGCCTCGGCTGGAGACCATATTCAACGAAAAGAAGCCATGAGCTTTTGTCCAGGCGTCGCGGTAGTGGTCGATGTCGACCAGGTCCCAGGCTGGGAAGGGCAATGCATCCAGGTCGTCCATTAGTTTCTGTGCGGGCGTACGGACAATGTCATGAGTGAGGGAATCTAGATAGACGAGCCCTGGGACTTCTTGCAGAGTGCCTGGGGAAGATCCCAAGAGTTGGTTCGCTAAGCTCAACAAGGTCCACTCTGCCTCGCCGGTCAACACATAGTCAAATCCCTCTCGCAGATATTCCGAAGCATGATCAGAAGCATCGGAGCCGTTGACAAGCGTGAGCGCACCAGCGGACTTGGCTTTTTCAGCCAAGCCGAATGCGACCTGCCTCATGCGCGTCAAACACATCTTGGAAAGGAAATTGAAATTGTCTTCGTAGACCACCACGATTTTGGGCCGGTACTTGCGAAGCACTTTTCCAAAGCTCTCCTCCGGGTTCTGCAGCATGCTGTCAAAGAGAGCCACCGAGATTCCTCGGTCCCGTAGCAAGGCTGCTGCATAAAGCGTGCCGAGAGGAGGGTACGGCTGCATTTTGCGCACTTGCTTGCGGTCAAAGAAGAGATGGTATGAGTGAGTTAGGAGGACGTCCGCCATGACGATTAAACTACCAGGACATCAAAATACTGAGGCCCATCCGATTGCGGTTCGAATTTCGAATTCCATTTAGAATTATCGATCATTAACTAACCGTCTTGGCGCATCTGCGCCTCGGCGGCCCTCGCTTTGTGAACCGTGACTGGAATTGAAGGCATCGCTAGCAAATCTTCTCCAAATCATGCCCGAGGCTCTGTCCAGTCAAGAGCGATCGGCGCAGCACTAAACTATTCTTCATCTTCATTATCCAGAGTTCCAGCGGGAAACGATAGTACTTGTTTCGAAGTCGCCAACGGAGTGGGGCCGCAAATAGTTTTGACAGCTGCTGTCGAACCGGTGAAAGACGCCGGCGCCGCTTTACGATCTGATGGTTCAGAACAAAATAGGAGAGCATCCGCTTGGTCCGAAGATACTCGCTGCCTTGCAGCCACGGCAGGAGATTCTTGCCTAATGGCATGTTGGCCCACTCTCGCAGTGACTGAGGTTCCTGCAACCCCATTTGGCGAAGTTGATTCCATATGGCAATTCCCGGATAAGGAGTGAAGATGTTGGGAGAAAAGCTGACATTGGAAAAGCCCCGCGAAATCTCACCCATCACCCTCAAGGTTTCCGCACGATGCGACTCGTTTTCGCCAGGGTAGCCGATGATCAAATTGAATGTTGCTTTGATGCCGGCCAACTGGCATTTCCGGGCTGTCTCATACATGTCCGGGACGCGCTGGTGCGGTTTGTTCATCAGCTCCAGAACCTCTTCCGCTGCCGACTCCGTCCCGAAGCCAATGTGAGTCACACCCGCGGCTGCTAGCAGCTGAACATCATTGTCGCTCATCCGGCAAAGCAGATCCGTCGAGGCCTGAAACGTCCAGTCAAACCTTGTGCTTGATTCGATGAAGCCTCGCGCGATGGCGAGTGCACGCTTGGTATCCACTGGGAAATTGGAGTCCAAAAAAGATATCTCCTTCAAGCGGTAACGCCTGACTAGCTCAGTCACTTCACTCACCACTCGCTGAGCTGTCAAGGCGTTGAACTTCCTTTTGTAGAAGACTGTGTCTGTACAGTAGTTGCACGCATAGGGACAGCCGACACTGGAGGCGTAGACGGTCTTGCGGATCCCGCAAGCCCTTTCGTAGGCGTCAAAGTCCACCAGATGATAGGCTGGCATTGGAAGTGAATTGACGTTGACCACGAGTCTTTCCGGGTTATGCACCACACAGCCGCCGTCTTTGAACGAGACGCCGGTAACTCCAGCTAACGAGTCGCCTTTCTCAAGACTCCGCACTAGCTCAACAAAGGTTCGCTCACCCTGCCCTCTTACGATGACATCCACACAGTCATCGCGCAGAGTCTGGTCTGGAAGCAGGGTCGGATGCCAGCCTCCAAAGACCCGAGGCAGTGCTGGAGAAAGGCGGCGCACCAGCTTGCTGGCCTCAAGCGCGGGCAGAATCATAGGACCCGTGAGCAGGGACACACCGAAACAACAGGCCTCCTTGATTTCATCAGCAATGCGCTGCAGGTAGTTGGGTTCAATCGCCGCGTCGATGAGTCTCACGTCGTAGCCGGCTTCTTCGAGCGGCGCTGCGAGGCTCAGCAGGCTCATTGGTGGCCCCAGCGCCGTGCCGGTGTAAGGAGGAAAGAAAAGAACGGCTCTGTTTTTCATGACCTTTCGGCAACCAACTGCTGTGCGTCAACGTTGGGCTTGAGAGACTCTGACAACTGGTTCACCAATCTCTTCACCCAGATCTCAATCGGGAACCCATATACTCCGTGGCTCAAACGTAGACGAGCTGGATAACTGATACTTCGATGCACTGTCTTCACGAACCGACTTCTTCGGTCTACCGCGATCGGAATACGATCAAAAGCGATGCGCAGGTAGTCACGCATGGTTTGAACACGCCGGTGGTCGCGGCCCTTCAGCCAGGGAAGCGTCGTATAGCGGGGGAAGTAGTCGGCCCAGCCTTCGAAGCTCTGTGGAACTTCGATTCCTAACTCGCTCGCACGTCGCATGATTGGCGCCCCTGGATAGGGGGTAAAGATATTTGTCCAAAACTCGGCACTGGGATAGCGTTTGCAGACGTCCTGAATGAAGTGGATTGTTTCCTGTCGCTCCCGTTCGCCTTCTCCTGGGAATCCAAAGATAATATTGAAGGAGGGGCGGATTCCGGCATTGATGCACTTTTCAGCCGCCAGGTACATGGTTTCAATTTTCTGAAAGTCCTTGTCCATCAGCTTCAGGACTTTGCGAGATGCGGATTCGGCTCCGTGGCAAATCTGTTGCAGTCCCGAGCGGCACAGCAACCTGAGCTCGGCATCATCGAGGCGGGTCACCAGGTTAGTGGAGGCTTGAATGCTCCAGCGGAATTTGACTCCGGATCGCACGAGACCTTCTGCAATGGCCACAGCCCGAGCGCGGTCCACTAGAAAATTGTCATCGACCACCCATAGCAACTCTAAACGGTAGCGGGTGATTAGGTCAGTCATTTCTTCAACCACCTGATCCGACGATAGGGCGTTCCACTTGCGGCCGTAAACACCTTCGTTGGTGCAATAGGCGCAGTTGAACGGGCAGGCCAGACTGGTAATCATCATGGCCCAGCGACGGCCACAGATCCTTTCGTAGGAGTTGAAGTCAGCAAGGTGATAGGCTTTTGGCGGTAACTGGGACAGTGGAACCAAAGCCCGTTCCGGAGTGAAGACGAGTTCCTCACCGCGCTTAAAGCCCACACCCTGCACCTCGTCGAGAGGAACGTTCTCGCGCAAACGTTCGACAACTTCGAGCAGGCTCTGTTCACCCTGACCTCGCACCACGACGTCAACAAACTTGGCTTCCAAGGTCTGGTCGGGTAATAACGATGGATGCCAGCCGCCGAGGATAATCGGCTTATCAGGGTACAGACTCTTAACCGCCTTGCCGACGATCGCGGTTTCTCGAATCATCGGGCCTGTCACTAGTGAAATCGCAAGGCATAGGGCATCAGCGACCTCCTCGAGAACTTGCCGCTGGAAATCAGGAGTGATCGTGGAATCAATAATCTTGACTTCATATCCTGCCCGCAGGAGAGGCGTTGCCACGGCCAGGATTCCAAGTGGAGCGGTCGCTTCTAAGCTAGAAAATGCTGGAAAGAAGAAAACAACTTTCTTTTTGGGCATTAGAAGATTATCCAATGAGCGGCCGTCACGGAAGGTGAGGAGCTGATTTCCGGAGTGCAATTCTCGGACGCTGCATTGCCGTCCGCAGAGCCGGCTCCCGCTGTCTTCCAAAGGGCACAAAAGGTTTCATTTCACCCAACTTTTGACGCCGAGCCCTCGAGCAGCACGTCGTGATCCCCAATGGCCCAGGATCCAAGAAAGGTTCCAGCCGCCGGCGGCACACCTACCTTGTACACTAACAAGAAAGCTCGTGACAAGAGTTATACTCAGGTTCGAATTGTAGAGAAAAGGACCTGAACGGTTCGTTTGAGGCCCGAACTGATTGCTAGCAGGGAAGCTCCAAGCGCACAACCGTCCCGTGTTGAAACTGGCTTTCTACCTTCCACGAGAAGTTTCCTTGATAAAAGATGTTGAGCCGATCGATTAAGTTTTTGAGCCCGTACCCTCGATCCAGCATGTGGTTTAAGGACTCTTGGTTCATTCCTATACCATCGTCGGAAACCTGAACGGTAAGTTTCCCGTCGCTCTGGCGAACTTCAATACGAATGGTCGTGGTGCCAATCTTTGGCGAAGCCCCGTGTTTGATTGCATTCTCCACCAGGGGTTGCAGCGTGAAGCAGGGGATCTCGGCTTTTTGCACCGTAACCTGTTGTTCCACCTGTAGTCGTTCCCCAAAACGGGCTTTCTCGATCTCGAGATAGTCACGGATGAAGTTCAGCTCTTCCTGGAGGCTGATGATTTCACGTTCGGAGGCCTGCAACGTTTGGCGGAAAATATTGGACAGTTTCAGTGTCAGGCGTTGAGCCTCTCCAGGGTTCTCATCGATCAGAGCACTTACGGTATTGAGTGCATTGAACAGAAAATGAGGATTGATTTGGGATATCAAAGCGTCCAGGCGGGATCGAGCCGCAAGAGTCCGTAGCTTCTCTTCGCTGGACTCTTTTTGTCGCAACTCCTCATGGTATTTTGCGGTTTGAGCCTGCGATTCTTCCAGCGAATGGGCCAAACTCTCATAGGAGCGAGCCAGTACGTCTACCTCAAAATTGGGAGTCTGGGGCTGAAATTTCTTTTTCAGGTCACCGGTTTGAGAGATCCCGTCCATAAAATTGACAAAGGTCATCAGCGGTTTTGTTATCGACTGACTCAAAGTCCAGCCCAGGAGCGTTGCGAGAAAAATAGAGAATAATCCAATTACAATCAGGGTCGTCTTAATGCCGCTCATGATGTCGTGCATGGCCCGATCGATGGAATTCAATATCACAAAGCTTGCGTTGGAGCGTTCCCCAGAAGCAAGCTTGAGGGCCAAAAAGGTCTCACCGTGCAGCACTACCTCCGCCTGGGAAGGCGAGGGCACTCGCGGCATACGGGAGTCTTCTCTGACGTAGTTTAAGAATGATTCGTTCTGTTGCGGAGTAAGGGTTGACGCGATGATCTGACCATCGGCAGAAAAAACTACGTCACTATCGGTGTTTGCCTTGATGGCCTGGACCAAACTCGGGCTGATCTCAAACCCCGTATTGAGCGTCCCGACGACAATGTCCTGAAGGAGGATCGGTACGGACACAATTCGATAAGCTTTTTGGTTGAAGCGCCAGATGCTGGCCGCCTGCACGAAGTCCGCCGGCTTCGAGCTGAGGCTGTTAATGATTGAAGGTTGATCGGAGAGCGTCAGTCCAGGAGGGACCGGCAAGATGGGGCTGGACTGGACAGTCAGTATCTGGCCAGCGTTGTCGGTGATGATGAGAAGATCTGCCGCCAGAACCGTGAACAACTTGTTGGCCTCATTATCCACCGTTCTCCTCAATTGTTCCAGGATTGGGCTCGCCCCTAAGCGTTCACTTTGAAACGTCTCGATGGCGGCTTTCAACGTCGAGTTCTCTGAAGCAATAATCGAATAAGCCACCAACTCACGCAGGCGGTCTTTCTGTATTTGTTCCAGATTGTGCTGGGATCTCTCGAGATCACGAACGAGACGCCCTCTAACTTGGTCGCGAACCACATGATCAATCAGGAGAAAGGATCCAATTACCACACCTATCAACAGAAGCGCAGTAAAGAGAATGATTTTGGTTCGGAGCTTCAATAGTTTCATAAGACCAAATCGACCCGACTTTCGGCACCGGCACGAAGAGTGACTGTCTGTTTTTGCGGCTTTAGCCTCTCGTGCCAGGCCACCAGCTCGTAGTTTCCAGGAGGAAGATTTTCCATTTTGAATCTTCCCTGAGCATCGACTCCTGCAAAGTAGGGATGTTCAAAAACCAGCACGACCGCACTCATGTGGGAATGGATATGACAAAATACTTTGACAATCCCAGGGCGGTCAAACCGAACTGACCGAACATGATCTTTTGGATAGCGTCCCAGATCAAAGTTTTTGGCGCTTGAAAGAGAAAAGACGTTGTGAAAAAAAGGGTCGCCGTTGGGGAAATTGACCGTAGTGCCACGAATGACTGGGAGCACGTGTGGGACAAAGGTCTCGTCGGCCTGTAGAATAACAGGACTTTTCTCGGGCGGATCGAAGGAGTCTGGAAATCGTCCCTCCAGATAGAGGACAATATTCTGAAGTTCATTGGCTGGGGGCTGTAATTTCTGGTTTGCTGCAGAAATCCCTCGCCGCGAATAGAGGTTGAGGGCCAGGCTCTTCGACTGAATCTTGCTCTCTATCCGAACCGTCCCGCTGATGCTGGCCAAATGAGGGTTTGCCGCTGAATGCTCAGGACGAGAAAGGCAGATCAGGGCAACCAGACCACCTCCGATGACTGAAAATATCGCTACACCCGCCCGCCGCTTCAAGGGGGGACTCATCGGATTCTCAGGAGGTTCCGAACGTCGAACGAGAAAACCAACTGGGCGGCAAGAATGTTTTCCCGGGGCACCGTGTCGCCGAGAGTTCGGTTGTATTGGTAGGAGAATTTCGACAGGAGCTTCTCCGTGAAACGGTATCCGATTCCCGCTTCAAGGCTGTTTACATTGTAGTCAAAACGAGGGGCTTCTCCTGAGATTGAGTCACCACGCACGCGATCAAAAAAGATCTGGTTCCAGCGGACAGCGGTAAAGAATCGAGG
>Ga0075434_100002102_pt1 | contig 17317 bp, 14 predicted proteins | sample RhiMethybrSRZTD3_FD_75298 | JGI IMG/M metagenome (GOLD analysis project Ga0075434, IMG submission 75298) | Populus rhizosphere microbial communities from Tennessee, USA - Rhizosphere MetaG P. TD hybrid SRZTD3 | ecosystem: Host-associated > Plants > Roots > Rhizosphere > Soil | place: USA... | reverse complement strand
CTCGGGTCGAGCCGATCCAACCGCCATCGTATCTGTGTGTCCCGGTGCGGCCGCCCGCGACGCGATGAACGCGAGACGATGCTGCGGCACTCGTTGCAACGCCTGGTGGAACGCGTGACGAGCGCGATCGATGTCGGCATGGCGCAGGTGGAGCGCACCGATCGCGTACCAGGTGTTGGCGCAGCACTCGCGTGCGTACAGATGTCCGCTGGCTTCGAGGGCAAGCTCGCGCTCGAACGACGCCAGCGCCGCGGCATCCTCATCGCGCGCCATGAGCAGCAGACCATGAAGCCAATGCAGCGCGACACTGCTGAATTTCGAGACCGGGACAGTAGCGGCTGCGACGCCCGCCAGCACCTCGCGCTCCGCTTCAGCGAGTGCGTGACGGGCGACATGCACCGTCGCCGCGAGCCAATGCGCCAATGGAAACGCGGGCATGAGTGCCAGCGTCCGATGCGCTTCGCGCAATCGCTCCTCGCCCCAACTCACGTACGCGAGCCGGAAGTGATGCCGCCAGTTATCGAATTCGAGTGTGATCGCCCGTCGCGATGCCGCCAGCGCATCGACGCGCTGCCCGCTGCGCTCGAGCACGAACCCGAGCGTCGCCCACGCTTCGGCGTAATCGGGACCGAGACGACACGCTTCGCGCGCGTGATGCGCGGCCATGGCGAGCGCCGCCGCATCGGGCTCGGCGTCGGTGCGTGTCATCTCGAACTGCAGGATGCAGGCGTTGGCCAGGCCGACGTGCGCGGACGCTTGATCGGGTGCGCTCGCCAACACCCGCTCGAACGCGCGGCGCGCCCGGACGATCTGACCGCCTTCGAGCGTCTCGATCGCTGCACGCCCTTCGATCCACGCGCGATGCGGTGCCAGCAACTCGTCGAGTGCGTCGTCACTTGCGCGCGCCGCGCGGCGTGTCACCGGCCCCGCAAATCGATAGCCCTGACGCGCCACCGTCTGAATTCCCGGCGCGTCGTCGGTCCCCTTGCCGATCGCGCGGCGCAACGCGGAGATGGCCTGTTCGAGACTGTTGTCGGTGACGGCGACATCGCGCCATACCGCTGCGATCAACGCATCTTTTGAAAGGATCGTCCCGCAGTTGGCGACGAGCTGCAGCAAGACCTCGAGGTGCCGATCGGGCATCGGCACAACCTCGCCTGCGCGCGTCAGCCGTCTTGCGGATGCGTCGAGCTCGAAACGCCCGAAGGCGTAAACAGTTCGGTCGGCCAACGCCTCAGATTGTATCTACCCGCGAGGTTTCGCGGGCCGCGTCACGCGACGACGACGCTTACGCTCGACAGTCGCATCACACATCTTGCGCGCGCGCCTGACCTCGGGCGCATTACCCGGCGTCGCACCGTCCTGACACGCCGGATCATCCTGCTGAAAGTCCGGCAGGTTGTCCGGACGAAATGGTGCGTCAGGCTTCAGTCCGATTTCCAGCTTGTCCTTGAGCGACATGTTCCCCCTCATGGTCCGGCTTCCGCCTTCACATCACGCTTCGGCGGACCCGAAGACTACGTCACGACTGCAAACACGGGACCGATACACAACGAGCGCCGCTGTGTCAGGTTCGTGCTCAACCTCAAGTGCGCGACGAAACGGACGTATCGACATTTCGATCGAGGCACATCAATTGCACCCTGAGAAAGGCGCTCGCTCTCGGTGACGTTTTCCGACCCGCCTCGTACGAATCGATCGGGTTCCAATCTCAGGGGGTGTAAGAATGAGCGCAGCGCCTGCGGTCAAAGCAGACGTCCTGAAACTGCCGTCGATCGCCGATCGGCCGCTGAAGATCGGATCGCTACGGAAGCGGCTGCGAATCGCGCAGGTGGCGCCGTTGAGTGAGAGCGTGCCTCCAAAGCTGTACGGCGGGACCGAGCGTGTGGTCGCCACGCTGTGCGACGAGCTCGTGCGGCAAGGTCACGAGGTCACGCTGTTCGCGAGCGGCGATTCGAAGACCGATGCAACGCTCGTGGAGGCGTGTCCGTCGGCGCTGAGGTTGAGCCGCTGCCCCGATCCGCTCGCGATTCATCTGCACATGATCGAGCGCGTAGCCCAGCGCGCCGACGAGTTCGACGTGCTCCATTTCCACGTTGCCCCGTTGCATTTCTCGGTCGCGCGACGGCTGCGAACCGCGCACATGACCACGCTGCACGGTCGCCTCGATCTGCCACCGATTGCACCGCTCTACGCCGAGTTCGATGAGCTGCCCCTGGTCTCGGTCTCGGACGCGCAGCGCGTGCCGCTGCCGAATCAGAACTGGATCGGCACCGTGTATCACGGGCTGCCAGCCCGCGAGCTGAGATTCCGTTCCGAGCCAGGCTCGTACCTCGCGTTCCTCGGCCGCATTGCGCAGGAAAAACGGCCCGATCGTGCGATCGCCATCGCTCGAGCGTGCGGCTGCCGTCTGAAGATCGCCGCCAAGGTCGATCCCGCTGACGTCGAGTACTTCAAACACGAAATCGAGCCGCTGCTCGACGATCCGCTCGTCGAGTTCATCGGCGAGATCAACGAAGCACAGAAGGGCGACTTCCTCGGTCACGCGCGCGCCTTGCTGTTTCCGATCGATTGGCCGGAGCCGTTCGGTCTCGTGATGATCGAGTCGCTCGCCTGCGGCACGCCGGTGGTGGCTTTCCGCGGCGGCTCGGTGGACGAGATCATCGAGCACGGCGTCAGCGGATTCGTCGTCGACACACTCGATGAAGCGATCGCCGCAGCCACGCGGGTGGACACGATCGATCGCCGCGCCTGTCGACGCGCGTTCGAGGAACGGTTCTCCGCCACACGCATGGCGGACGACTACGTGAAGCTGTACTCGCAACTCGCGGGCATCGCCGCCAATGTCGGAAACTGATTCCGCTCCTGCCACCGACACACAGCTCGAGTTTCACGATGAGCAGTTTCCGGTCATTGCCGGCCACGAGCAGCCGGTTGGGCCATCGCGTGTCCTCAAGCACGGCGACTGCTTCGGCGTCTTCGATCCCCGCGGCAACATCGTGCCGAGCGGATCGAATGATGGCGGTTTCTACTACGACGGCACGCGCTTCATCTCGTGGTTCGAGCTGCAGCTCTTCGGCCATCCGCCGCTGCTCCTCAGCTCGACACTCGGCGTCGACGACGCGGTGTTCGAAACCGACCTGACCAACCCCGACGTGCTGCGGCAGGGGCACATCGCCGTCGAACGCGGGCAAGTGAACGTGCACCGATCGCGGGTGCTGTGGAGTCCGCACTGCGTCGAGCGGATCAGGGTCACCAACTTCGGCCTCACGCGCATCGAGATCCCGCTGGCGCTCCGCTTCGATGCCGACTTCGCCGACGTCTTCGAAGTGCGCGGCACGCGGCGTGCCAAACGCGGCGAACGCCTGTCAGACGTACGCGGCGAGGACAACTATCTGATGCGCTACCGCGGTCTCGACGGCGTCGAACGTCGCGCCCGTATTCGCTGGAGCCGGCAGCCCGATCGTCTGGTTGCGACACGCGCGCAGTTCCTGCTCGCGCTCGAGCCGCGTCAGACCATCGCGATCGAAGTCATTGTCAGCTTCGAATGCGACGGCCTGACCTCAACCACGAAGCCACCTGGCTCGCTCGCGGATGTGGTGTCGCGTACGCGCACCTGGCGCGCGAAGCAGGGCGGCGCCAGCTGCCGCGTGCTCAGCTCGAGCCCGATGTTCAACCGATGGCTCAACCGCTCGGAAGCCGATCTGCAGATGATGGAGACGGACACACCATACGGCATTTACCCGTATGCGGGCGTCCCGTGGTACAGCACGCCGTTCGGGCGCGACGGTCTCATCACGGCGTTCGAGTTGCTGTGGCTCAATCCGGCAGTCGCTCGCGGCGTTCTCTCATTTCTCGCCGGCACACAGGCCGACGCGACCAACGATGCGCGCGAAGCGCAGCCCGGCAAGATCCTGCACGAGATGCGCGGCGGCGAGATGGCGGCGCTCGGTGAAGTACCGTTCGGTCGCTACTACGGCAGCTGCGACGCCACGCCGCTGTTCGTGATGCTGGCCCATGCCTACTACGAGCGCACCGCCGATCGTGCGTTGGTCGACAGCATCTGGCCCAACATCGTCGCCGCGCTCGACTGGATGCGCACGAACGGCGACCCCGACGGCGACGGCTTCATCGACTACGAGCGCAAGAGCGGCTCCGGTCTCAGCAACCAGGGATGGAAGGATTCCCACGACGCAGTGTTTCACGACGATGGGTCGTTGGCAGACGCGCCGATTGCGTTGTGCGAAGTGCAGGCCTACGCGTATGCGGCGTGGAGGGGAGCCGCCGCGCTCGCGACCGTGCGCGGCGATGAGGCGACAGCCAACGAGTGGACGGCGCGCGCCGAGCAGCTGCGCGATCGCTTCGAACACACCTTCTGGTGTGAAGACCTCGATACCTACGCTCTCGCTCTCGACGGGCACGGCCGTGCCTGTCGCGTGCGGACATCCAATCCCGGTCATACGCTGTTTGCCGGTCTCGTCTCGGCAGACCGCGCCAAGCGCGTGTGCGACACGATGATGACCGACGCGTTCTTTGCCGGCTGGGGCGTGCGCACCGTGGCGGCAGGCGAACAGCGCTACAACCCGCAGTCGTACCACAACGGATCGATCTGGCCGCACGACAACGCCATGATCGCGGCGGGATTCGCCCGCTACGGCTTCACGGGCGCGGCGACGCGGATGTTCACCGCGATGCTGGAGTTGAGCAGTGCGGTCGATCTGCATCGGCTGCCCGAACTGATCTGCGGCTTCCGGCGCCGCGGGCGCGAGCCCACCCTCTATCCGGTCGCCTGCGCCCCGCAGGCGTGGGCCGCAGGCGCCGTGTTCATGCTGCTCGGCGCCGCGCTCGGCGTCCACATCGATGCCCCGGCGCGCCGCATCTCGTTCTCACGCGGCCAGCTGCCAGAGTCGATCGACTGGGTGCGTCTCAGCGATCTCACCGTCGGCGACGCGCAAGTCGATCTGCAGCTCGAACGCCATCCCCACGATCTTGGCGTGACCGTTATCAGGCGGGAAGGGCAGGTGGAGATCGTGACAGTGAAATAGGAGTGGCTCGTTCTACTCGACGACTTCGCAACTTTTTCACTTTCACTTGTCCCACTTCTTCCCCTTCTTCCACTTTTCCGCTTGTACACGGCTCAGGTCATTTCCTGCACCCCCCTTGCAGCTTCCTACCGCGGAGGTTCGCGACAATGCTCGAGACAATCATCGTCGTGCTCGTCGTCTTGTGGCTGCTTGGAATGGTCAGCTCGTACACCATCGGCGGTTTGATTCACCTGCTGCTGGTGCTCGCGGTGATCGTGCTCATCATCCGGCTGTTGCAGGGACGCCGCGTGGTGTGACGACCGCAGGGCATGTCAATTGCTGCTCACGTATCGACAGCAAGGAGGCAAGGTGATGCATAAATGGCTCACTCTTCCGGTGGCGATACTGAGCCTGGTTGTAGCCACCAGCGCGTGCGCAGAGCGCGCGGGAGCGACATCCACGGACAGTACGCCACCGCAGGTCAGGACTCAGGAGCCAACACAGCCTGAAACCGTCAACGGCGGCGAACCAGGGACGATCCCTGTTGGTCAGGAGCTGGATGTGCGGCTCAGGACTCCGCTCAACTCGGACACGGCTCAAGTCGAACAGCGTTTCGAAGCGACGACCGTCGTCGACATCACGCAGAACGGGCGCGTGCTCGTGCCTGCAGGATCACTCGTCGAAGGCGTAGTCAGTTCGGTCGACAAGGCGACGCGTACCGATCGCACCGGGTCGCTGACGCTGACGTTCGATCGTATGAGGGTGAACGGGCAGCAGCGTCGCATTCGTGCCAGTGCCACTCAGGTGTTCAAGAGCGGCGGAATCCGCGATGAGGCACCTAAGGCCGGCATCGGCGCGGGTGCAGGCGCGATCATCGGCGGCATTCTCGGCGGCGCGAAAGGTGCTGTTCTCGGTGCGGTGATTGGCGCCGGCGGCACGATCGCGGCGACGGAGGGGAAGAACGTCGACCTACCGGCGGGAACGGTCATTCGAATCCGAATGGACTCGCCGATGCGCGTCGGATAGCGTAGTTCCGACGTTCCGAGTTCCAGGTTCCGAGTTCCGAGTTCGACAGAACTCGGAACTCGGAACGTCGGAACTTTGGAACGAGTTAACGCGTCGGCCGTGGCTCGACGTTCCACGCGTCGAACTGACGCTGGGCTTCGTCGCGGCCGATCCCGTAACGCTGCTGCAGCCGACCAACGAGCTGTTCAGCGCGGCCCTGGATCTCGTCCAGGTCATCGTCGGTCAGTTTGCCCCACTGCTCACGAATCTTGCCTTTCAGCTGCGTCCACTGCCCCTTCAGTGTGTCTGAATTCATGGTTCCGGTCTCCTTGATTGCCGGGGTCACTTGTCAGGGAGCAATGAGGGTGCCACGGTGTGCGCGACCCGTACGTAGTGTCCGGCTTTCGCCGGACTCCGTGCCATACATTCGGCCTGAATTGACGCACGTCACATGGCGACTCGCTTGCACGGTGCGTCGACATGGCAAGAGCGATCTGGACTGGTGCGTTGTCGTTTGGACTCGTCAATATCCCGGTCGAAGTACACACGGCGGTGCGCGAGAACCGTCCCAAGTTCCGCATGCTGCACGCGAAGGACAAGTCACCGATCAACTTCCAGCGCGTGTGTCAGAAAGACGGAGAAGAGGTGGCGTGGGACGATCTGGTGAAGGGCTACGAATACGAGCGCGGTCACTTCGTCGTGCTGACGAAGGAAGACATCGCCGCGGCCGCACTCGAAAAGACGCGCCGCATCGACATTCTCGATTTCGTCGACGCCGCTGCGATCGACGATCGTTTCTTCGATAAGCCCTACTACCTCGTTCCCGGCAAGGGCGGTGATGTCGCGTATGCGCTCCTGCGAGAAGCGGTGCGCGAGTCGAAGCGCACCGGTATCGCCAAGTTCGTGATGCGCGACGTGCAGCATCTCGCCGCGGTCGAGGTCGTGGGCGAGGCGCTCGTGCTGTCGACGCTGCGCTTCGCCGACGAGCTCGTCGACGTCGACACGTTGAAGCTGCCGCGTACGCCGTCTCTCAAGAAGAAGGAGCTCGAGATGGCCACAGCGCTCGTCGAGAACCTCGCCGACGAGTGGAAGCCGGAGAAGTACACCGACGACTACCGCGACAACCTGATGAAAGTGATCAAAGCCAAGATGAAAGGCAAGGAGGCGCACGTCGTTGCGGAAGAACACCCGCGCAGCGCCAAGGTGGTCGATCTGATGGAACGGCTGCGGCAAAGCCTCGACGCCTCGAAAGGCAAGAAGAGCGGGGGCCGCAAGCAGGCCAAAGCCGCCGTACGAAAGCGCGCGCGGACGACCAAACGGCCTCGAAGCGTCGCCTAGCCGCGATCGCCAGCGGTCCTATTCAGGCGCGCTTGCCATCTATATCGTCTACAGATATAGTATGTCGCCTGACGGTCTAAAGGACCGTCTAGCGATACATCCATGGCCCACGACGCGCGCGCCCAGGCATTCCTGCCGCTCACTCCACCAACCCTTCACACCCTGGTCGCACTGGCTGATGGCGACAAGCACGGCTACGCCATCATCAAGGAGGTGGCTCGCCGGACGGAGGGAGCCGTGCGCCTCAGCGCGGGGACGCTCTATGCGATCATCCGGCGCGCCGAAGCCGACGGTCTGATCGTCGAGACCGACGAGCGGCCCGACATCGCGTTGGATGACGAGCGGCGGCGGTACTACCGTCTCACGCCGCTCGGCCGCAGGGTAGCGGCGGCCGAGATCGGACGACTCGAATCGATCGTCGAGATGGCGCGCGCCAAGAAGCTCGTGCCGCGGCCAAAGTCGGTATGAGCGGCACGCGGCGCGCGCGGTCGTGGGCCGAACGTGCGATCAGAGCCTTGCTGCGGGCATTCCCGTTCGACTTCCGCGCCGATCACGGTCGCGCACTCGAACAGACGCTGCGAGCCCAGTATCGCGAGGCCACTGAGCGGGGAGGCATCAGGGCGCTGTTCAGGCTCTGGGCTGAGCTCCTGGGAGACGTCGTCACGACGGCTCCTCGCGAGCATCTCGCCATTCTCAAACAGGACACCGCGTATGCGCTGCGTGCGCTGCGCAGAGCGCCCGTCTTCGCGGCCTCGGCGGTGCTGACGCTCGCGCTCGGCATGAGCGCGACGACGGGCATGCTGGCGATCGTGAATGCCGTCATGTGGAGGCCGCTGACCGTCGCGCGTCCCGACGAGATCATCTCGATCAGCAACCGGACCGGAGGAAACTGGGTGTCCTATCGCGACCTCCAGGACTATCGGGCTGCGACGCGCGTGCTGGCCGATGCAATCGGGTTCGCACCTCGCGCAGCCTCACTCAATGTGGACGGAGCAGTTGAGCGCATCACGATCGATCTGGTCACCGACAACTATTTTTCGATGCTCGGCGTCGGCGCCGCCGCGGGCCGCGTCATACAGCCCGAGCCCGGTCGCCCATGGATCGACGATCGCGTGTTGGTCCTCGCGCACTCGTACTGGCGCTCTCGATTTGGCAGCGACCCTCGCGTCATCGGTCGGACCGTGCGTCTCAACGGCACGCCGTTCACCGTCATCGGCGTGGCATCTTCCCGCTTTCGTGGAACGGAGCCCCTGTTGCGAGCGGCCGCGTACGCGCCGGCGGGCACGTTCGACGTGTTCAACGCCGGCTATGAAAGCACTCGGAGCCCGTTCGAGGACCGCACACAGCGACTGTTCCAAGTCCTGGCACGTCTCAACCCGGGCATCGCCATCGCAGAAGCGCGAGCCGAGCTCGACGTCAAGGCTGCGACGCTGGCTCGAGACTTTCCTGTCACGCACAAGGATGTCTCGCTGCGGATCCTGCCGGAAACACATACGCGTCCCACGCCGGAGCTCGGACCGTTTCTTTGGCGTGCGGCGAGCGCGTTCGCCGGGCTTGCGGCGCTCGTCCTGCTGATCACGAGTGCAAACCTGGCCAACCTGCTGATGGCTCGCGCGGCGGGCCGCAGCCGCGAAGTGGCATTGCGCTCCGCTCTCGGCGCCAGACGCGGACGCATCGTGCGGCAGCTCGTGAACGAGAGCGTCGTCGTGGCGGTGCTGGGGGGTCTCGTCGCCATTCCCATCGTCGTGTTGGCCATGCAGCGGCTCCGGGCGTTCGTCGCCGGCGCATCGGCAGCCTTCACGCTCGATCCCGATTTCAGCGTCGACGCGAACGTGGTTGTGGTGGCGTTGGGCATCGCCGTAAGTGCGGGCGTGGTCGCCGGAGTCGCGCCGGCACTCTGGGTGCTGCGCTCGGACGTCGCTGACATCTTGCGCAGCGCCGGCCGCGGCGTCACGACGCACATCGGCGGCGCAGTGCGCAGCACCCTCGTCGTGGTGCAAGTGGCGCTCTCCCTGACGCTCCTCGTGAGCGGCGGACTGTTCGTGCGCAGCCTCGAACGCGCGAGAGCCATCGACCTCGGCTTCGATCGGAACGGTTTGCTGCTGGCGTCGGCATGGCCGGGGTTGCAGAGATACGACGCCGCGCAACGGCTCGCCTTCTACGATCGCGTTCGCACCCGCATCGCCGCCATGCCAGGCATCGAGACGGCTGCCTGGATTCAGTTCCCGCCGCTCGGGATCACGGGAGACACCGGGGCAGTCGCGCCCGATCCCCGTCCATCGGATCCCAATTGGCGTCCACCGATTGCAAGCAAAGCCGTTGTCAGTCCGGAGTACTTTGCGACCGCGCATATCCGAATCGTCGACGGTCGGGCCTTCAACGACCGCGACGGCGTTGCGAGTGCGCCAGTCGCGATCGTGAACGAGACGCTCGCGCGGATGTTCTGGCCCGATCGCAGCCCCGTGGGCCGTTATCTGATCGCCGACGATGCGAGGCTCGAGATTGTGGGCGTGGTGCAGAACGGGAAGTACCAGAACGTGGCCGAGGCCCCGCTGGGCGCGGTGTTCAGACCGCTCGCCCAGATCGCACCCGGCTTTGCATCGATTGCGGTCCGGACGGCTCGCTCTCTCGCGGACGTAGGACCAGACATCCGTCACGCGTTCACCACCGTCGATCCGGACGTTGCGGCCTATGACGTTCGTTCGATGGAGACACACCTCGACAACGGAAGCGCGTTCTTCCCGTTCCGGCTTGCCGCATTCATGACGAGCCTGTTCGGCGGCATGGGCCTCCTGCTCGCCTCGATCGGCCTCTATGGGATGGTCGCGTACCACGTGGGCCAGCGCGCCAAGGAATTCGGCGTGCGCATGGCACTCGGCGCCGGCGCGGCCGACATCATCCGCGGCGTCCTCTCACAAGGCGGCCGCTTCGCCGCCGTGGGCATCGGCGTGGGTTTGGTGCTCTCCGCCGGACTCGCGCAGCTGCTCCAGGGTCTGCTGCTTGGCGTCAACCCATTCGATCCGGTCATCTATATTGTCGTTGCCGGATTCCTCACGTGCGTTTGTCTACTCGCGTCGTTCATCCCCGCCCGCCGGGCCACGGCCGTCGATCCCCTCGTGACGCTGCGCGCTGAGTAAACACGCGCCGTCGCCGCCGCCGGGTCTAAAGACTCGGCCTACACTGCCAACCGTTTGGGGTTTGCTACCGTCAAAGTCTCGGTAACCGAGACTATGAGCAAACCTCCCGATCTGGTCCAGGGCACCCTCGACTTGTTGCTGCTAAAGATTCTTGCCGTCGAACCGTTGCACGGCTGGGCCATCAGCCAGCGACTGAAACAGGTTTCGCAGGACGACCTCCAGGTGAGCGACGGCTCGCTCTATCCCGCGCTCCACAAGCTCGAATTGAACGGATGGATCACCGCCGAGTGGAAGAACAGCGACCTCGGACGACGCGCCAAGTTCTATTCGCTCACGCGCGCAGGACGCCGTTATCTCGGACAGGAGACAGCCGAATGGCATCGCCTCGCCTCGGCGATCAGCCGTGTGCTCGACCTGAAGGAGGTGTGAGATGCGATCTCGCTGGGCCGATGCTCTCGTCGCTCGTCTCAAGGCGATCGTGCAGCCACGCCGTGCCGAGCAGGATCTCGACGACGAGCTCGCATTTCACATGGCGATGCAGGCGAGAGCCGACGAGCGGCAGGGGCTGAACGCGGTCGAGTCGCGGCGCCGCGCCCGCCTCGATCTCGGCGGCGTGGAGCAGGTGAAGGAGCGGGCGCGCGATGTGCGCCCGTTGCGATGGGCGCATGATGCGGCACAAGACGCACGCTATGGCGTGCGCGCGCTGTGGAAGACGCCGCGATTCACCATCGCGGCGCTCCTCACCGTGGTGCTCGGCGTCGGCGCCAACGCGACCATCTTCAGCACGCTGAATCCGCTGCTGTTCAAGGCGCTCCCGTATCCCGAACCGCATCGCATCGTGAACGTCTTCCGCACCTCGCCGCAGTCGCAGCGATGGCCGTTTTCAGCAGCCAGCTATTTCGATCAGCGTGAGCGCAACACGTCGTTCGAGCAGCTGACAGCGTTGACCTGGCAGGACACCAGCCTTGCCGAGCCCGGCCAGCCGGCCGAGCGTCTGTTCTCGATCCGCGCCACCGGCAACTACTTCGCCCTCTTTGGTGTGCCGCCACTGATTGGTCGCGTCTTCAGCGATGCGGACGACCGCGACGGCGCGCCGCCCGTGGTCGTGCTGTCGTACGGTTTCTGGCAGGGTCGATTCGCCGGCGATCCGCGCATCGTCGGCCGCGTGCTGCGGCTCGATGGCCAGACGGCGACAGTGATCGGCGTCATGCCCGAGAACTTCGAGTACCCCCTGTTCTGGGGCAACGTCGATCTGTGGCGTCCATTCGCATTCCCCGCCGACCAACGCACCAACCGCGGCAACAATTACCTTCGCGAGTTCGCCCGCCTGAAACCGCAGGTCACCTTCGAACAGGCCGACGATGCGATCAAGGCGGTGTTCAGGACGTTTCTTGCCGAACACCCCGATCTCGATGCTCGCGAAGGCGCGCGGCTGGAGCCGCTCAGCATTGTCGATCCGACCACACGTCGCATTTCAGCGTTTGCGTTCGGCCTCGCCTTCCTCGTGCTGCTGATCGCGTGCGCGAATCTCGCCAATCTCCAACTCGCACGCACCGCGGCGCGTGCACGCGAGTTCGCGATTCGAGGCGCCATCGGCGGCGCCAAGGAACGCCTGATACGGCAGTCGCTCACCGAAAGCGTGGTGCTGGCACTGATTGGCGGCGCGCTCGCGCTGCCGCTCGCCTACTGGTGCACACAGCTCATCGCGCGGCGGCAATTCAGCGATCTGCCCGGAGTCCACGTGACGATGGACTCGGTGAGCCTGGCATTCGCGTTCGGATGCGCACTCGTCACCGGGATCATCTTCGGCGTTGTACCAGCCTGGCTGGCCGCTCGAGCCGACGTCAACGATGTGCTGAAGCAGAACCCGCAGAGCATGACATCCGGACGTGCGCCGCAACGATTCCGACAGGCGCTCATCGTGGCGGAGATCGCGTTCGCGCTCGTGGCGCTGAGCGGCGCGACCTCGTTCATCCGCGGTCTGCAGCGCATCTACGATGTCGACCCTGGCTGGCGCGCCAACGGCGTGCTGGCGGCGCGACTCAATCTCGTCGGACCGCAGTACGTGCAGGCTCCGGCGCGACGTGCGTTCTTCGAGGCGGTGCGCGATCGTGCCGCCGCGATCCCGGGCATCACTGCCGTCGCCGTCTCGAGCTCGTCGGTGCCGGCCTTTCCCTACGGCACCAGCACGACGTTCGCGATTGAAGGGCGCACCGACACCGTCGTCGCATACAACGAGCGCGTCACGCCGCAGTATTTCGACGTGCTGCGGATTCCGTTGCGGCGCGGCCGTCACTTCACCGACGACGACCGCTTCGGACATACGGCAGTGATGATCGTCAACGAGGCAATGGCGACGGCCTTGTGGCCGAATGAGGATCCGATCGGCAAGCGCGTCGGATTTCAAGGACCGAATCCCAATTGGCGCGAGATCGTCGGCGTCGTCGGTGACGTGACGTTTCCCTCCTTTGCCACCGCGGCAAGCGTGGACACGGCGTACGAGGTGTATCAGCCGCTCGCGCAGACGGGAACGCAGGCGGTGAACATTCTCCTGCGGACGACGCGCTCGCCCGACGCGATCGCGCCCGATCTTCGAAAGGCCGTCGCCGCACTCGATGGCGATCTTCCCGTGTTCGACGTCGTCACCGCTCGATCGGCGGAGGAGCGAACGACGGCGCGCTTCCGACTGCTCGGCCAGGTGTTCGGCGGCTTCGCGGTGCTAGGACTGACGCTGGCGGCGATCGGTGTGTTCGGTGTGGTGTCGTATTCCACGGCGCAGCGCTCCGGCGAGCTGGGGATGCGAGTGGCCCTCGGCGCGCGCGAATCGGAAGTGTTGTGGCTGGTGTTGAGACAAGGCGTCGTACTGATCATCGTCGGAGCAGTTGCGGGCCTGGCCGGCGGTTTCGGCCTCTCCCGCGTGCTCGCATCGCTCATGCCGCGGCTGCCCTCGCCGGAGGCGTCATTCGTGTTCGCCACCGCCGCACTGATGATCGTGGTCGCGCTTGTCGCGATGTACATCCCGGCGCGGCGAGCATCGAAGATCAGCCCGATGCTCGCGCTGCGGCACGAGTAGAGGCGGGTCTTCAGACCCGCCGCGTAGCGTGTCACGTAGAATTCCCTCGTCGTTCGTAGGGCGGGTCTTGCTTTGTAGACCCGCCGCCGGCGCCGGGTCTACAGAACAAGACCCGGCCGACGACGGAGGGAATCCGCGTGCGATACAACCTCACTCTCGCGATCGTCGTGCTGCTGTCGTCGACGTCCATCGCATCGGCCGCCGACAAGACCGTCGCAAAGGATTTCATCACCGAGCCGCCGACCCTCATCTCGCTCGGGTTCGAGTGGATAATCGACGGCGACGACAATCGCAACGCCACCGTGACTGTCTCGTATCGCAAGCAGGGCGAGCAGGCGTGGAAGAGCGGACCGCCGCTGCTGCGCATCGGCAACGAACGGATCAACGAGAACGCGCTTCAGTACATCACGCCGAGCGGATTCGCCGGCAGCCTCTTCGAGCTCGAGCCGGCAACGATGTACGAAGTGCGGTTCGTGTTGACGGATCCCGACGGCGTGAGCGGACGCACCGAGCGCGTTGTGATGGTACGGACGCGCCCCGAGCCGATGCCGGCGGCAGGCGGCCACGTCTATCACGTCTATCCGCCCGACTTCAAAGGACAGCGACAAGAGCCCGCGTTCACCGGACTGCTCGCGGCCTACTACACCGGCTCATCGCACTCCGACAACTTCAACACCTACCCACCGCGCGTGCAGCCCGGCGACACCGTCCTCGTGCACGCCGGTCTCTACAAGGACAATCGCTATCGCTACGGCGGCGGACTGGGCACCGTCTCGAGCGGCACCTACTTCCTGACGCAGAGCGGCACGGCGGACAAGCCGATCGTGATCAAAGCCGCCGGCGACGGCGACGCGATCTTCGACGGCGACGGCGCCTACAACCTGTTCAACGTGATGGCGGCCAACTACAACTACTTCGAAGGGCTGACGATTCGGAACACCGATCTCGCGTTTCAAGGCGGCCTGAAGAACATCACCGGCTCGAGCGGCCTGACCATCAAGCGATGTCGCTTCGAGAACGTCGGCCGCGCGATCTACACCGACTGGTCGGGATCGAAGGACTACTACATCGCCGACAACGTGATGGTGGGCCGTTTCAACGCGAACTACCTGATGGGATTCACCGGCAGTACGTGGCAGATGCTGCCCGAGTTCAACCCGCAGCTCGTGTCGGAGTACGCGGTGAAAGTGTACGGCTCCGGACACGTGGTCGCGTACAACTCGATCGCGAATTTCCACGACGGTGTCGACGTGGCCACCTACGGGAATCCCGACGGCAGCCCCAAGGCCATCCGCGATCGCCTGCCGGTGTCGATCGACTTCTACGGCAACGACATCTCGAACGTCGAAGACAACTGCCTCGAAGCGGATGGCGGCGCTCACAACATCCGCATCTTCCGCAATCGCTGCTTCAATCACGGCCATCGCGCGCTGAGCGTGCAGCCGATGTTCGGCGGCCCGGTCTACTTCATCCGCAACCTCGTCTATCACGCGCCCGAAGGCGGCGCCGTGAAGTTCACCGCGTCATCGTCGGGGATCATCGTGTGGCACAACACGCTCATCGCCCCGGTGAAGCCGATGCTGCTGGCAGCGTCGAACGTCCACTATCGCAACAATCTGATTCTCGGCAAGAGCGAGACGCTCGAGACGTTCGCCGTCGAAACCAACACCAACTACTCCAGCTCGGACTACAACGGCTTCCGCCCCAACGAGGGCGCGATGTTCTCGTTCGAGTGGAGCACGCCGCCGTCCTCCCTGCGTGCCAACTTCCCCGGCGAGCCTGGCACACTGAGCGTGCAGGAGCAGACGAAGCTCGAAGCGTCGGCACGCCAACGGCGGCGGTTCAAGACGCTGAAGGAGTACAGCGACGCGACGCATCAGGACACACACAGCGTGCTCGTCGACTGGGATGTGTTCGTGAAGGTTGCGCCGCCGGGGCCCGATCCGCGGACGCTCTACAAACCGGCGGACTTCGACTTTCAGTTGCGACCCGGCTCGGTCGCCGTCGATGCCGGCGTTCGTATCCCTGGTGTCAACGATGACTTCACCGGTCGCGCACCGGATCTCGGCGCCTACGAAGTGGGACGACCGGTGCCGCATTACGGGGTACGCCCTTAGATCAAACGCCTAGTTGGAGTGTCATTTTCCGACGAGATGCGGACGGTCTTGCTCGTTCTCCAGGCAAACGTATTCGAGCAAATCGGTGTCGAGTTTGATGTGCTGATGGATGGTCACGGTCCAGGGGGCGGTGTACGCCTTCTGATCATCGACCGTGACTTGGATTTCCAGCGTGCCGTAATTCGGTCGCCGGAACCGTTCCGTCACGTTGGCGGATTCGGTCAAGGGGTTGCCGTTCGCATCAGCCCATAGGTCATCGCGGAAACCACGCGTTTCGACAACCAAGGTGTCGCCCCGCCACGTACCCGACGAATACCCACGCCATGCTGGCTCGGGATCGATCGGTAACCGGCGACCGTCCGTGAAGATTTGGCGGAACTCGTTGTTCTTTTCGTACAGGATCGCGATCACGCCTGGAAGCTGCAGAACCTTTCGTGGAAGGGGGTGTGAATGCATGCGGATGACGCTGGACGGCAAACAGAGTCCCTCCGGGTCATCCTTCCCGTGGTTGGCTTCTCGTGCGCGTCGGGCGTCCAATGCCCACGGGCGATACGGCAGCCCACCAGTCAGTCTCGCCGCGATATCGATGAACTCTGGTGCGATTCGCGCACCGCCCGCGACATCTGCCGTCACTGGTCCCTGCTCGGCCTCCCATACCCCTGAGAAGTCAGGTTTGCCATCAGCGGTTCGTGGTGCGGGAGCGGTGAGATTGGGCTTCCCATCGCGCAGCCGCGGAACACCAGCGGTCGGCGAGTTGAGCCATTGGCCAACTGCGGGCGCGCCAAACAGCAAGACGAGCGCCGTGATAATGGCCAGCGGGGTGTTCGTGTTGTTCATGTTCGTGCTCCAGCCGCGCGCCCAATGGTATACAACGCGTCCAGACTGCTATGCCCTTTGCCCTTTGACTTCTGACCTACGGCGTTCTTGACAGCTTCCCTCCCATCTCTTTCAATGGGTCGCACGTAGTCCTTATGTGGTTCGCTGCTGTCATCGAGCGTGCAGGTTTGCGCATGGTCGAGCCGGCACCCGAACGGCGCATGGTGGAACGCATGGCCGCGGGTGACGGCGACGCATTGCGCGAGCTGTACGACGTGCATGCGCGGGCGGTGTATTCGTTGGCGGTGCGGATTCTGCGTAGTCAATCCGACGCCGAGGACGTGGTTCAGGAGGTGTTCGCGCAGGCGTGGCGAAACGCCGCTCGCTACGACGCCACTCGCGGCACGGTCGCGGGGTGGCTGTTGATGCAGGCGAAGAGCCGGTCGATCGATCGGCTCCGCGCGCGGCGGGCGCGGCCCGACCAGGCCGATGACGAGGCGCCCAGGGACGTCGCCGATTCGAGCGCCGGGCCCGAGATTCAGATCGTGCGCGCCGATCAGGCCAGCCGCGTGAGGCAGGCACTCGACGAGCTGCCGATCCTGCAGCGGACGGCCCTCGAGCTGGCGTATTACGAAGGATTGACCCACGTCGAGATCGCCGATCACCTCGAGCAGCCGCTCGGCACGATCAAGACGCGGATCAGGCAGGGGCTGTTGAAGCTTCGCGAGGCGCTGAGCGCAAGCGAGCTGATCGGCACGAAGAGAGTCGAGACGAGCGAATGAGCGCCGACGTGAACGATCACGAGAT
>Ga0075434_100002100_pt1 | contig 17330 bp, 13 predicted proteins | sample RhiMethybrSRZTD3_FD_75298 | JGI IMG/M metagenome (GOLD analysis project Ga0075434, IMG submission 75298) | Populus rhizosphere microbial communities from Tennessee, USA - Rhizosphere MetaG P. TD hybrid SRZTD3 | ecosystem: Host-associated > Plants > Roots > Rhizosphere > Soil | place: USA... | reverse complement strand
GCGCTGCGCGCGCTCGGCATCGGCGCGGGCGACGAATGCATCCTGCCGGCCAACACCTTCATCGCCACCGCCGAGGCGGTATGCCGGGCCGGGGCCACGCCGGTCCTCGTCGACTGCACCGGTGACGGGACATACCTGATCGACACCGCGGCGGTGGAGGCCGCGGTGACCGCCCGCACCCGGGCGATCATCCCGGTGCACCTCTACGGCCAGGCCGCGCCGGTCGAACGGCTGCTGCCGCTCGCGGCGCGGATCGGGGCCTGGGTGGTGGAGGACGCGGCGCAGTCCCAGGGCGCCCGGCGGAACGGGGCCAGCGCCGGCGCGCTCGCGGACGCGGCGGCGACCAGCTTCTACCCGGGCAAGAACCTGGGCGCTTACGGCGACGCGGGAGCCGCCCTCACCGGCTCCGACGAGGTCGCCGCGCGGATGCGGGTGCTCAGGAACCACGGTTCGGCGCGCAAGTACGAGCACGAGGTGATGGGCGTCAACAGCCGGCTCGACACGCTGCAGGCGGTCGTCCTCTCGGCCAAGCTGCGCCGGCTCGCCGGCTGGAACGGGGCCCGGCGGGCGGCCGCGCAGCGCTACGACACGCTGCTGGCCGGCCTGGACGAGGTGGTCCGGCCGCAGACCATGGACGGCAACGAGCACGTCTGGCACCTGTACGTGGTGCGGGTGCCGGACCGGGATAGGGTGCTTAAGGAATTGCAGGCAGCCGGAATCGGGGCCGGCATACATTACCCGGTGCCCATCCACCTCACCGAGGCGTTCGCCGGGCTGGGATATGCCGAAGGCGCCTTCCCGGTCGCCGAACATGCCGCGCGTGAGCTGCTCAGCCTGCCGCTGTTCGCCGAGATCACCGCCGGGCAGCAGGAACAGGTGGCACTGGCGCTGAAATCGGCATTGCGGTAGGGGGAAGGAAATGTCGGAGCGGCGGAGGCTGCCCGGGCGTGGGATATCCCGCCGGGCCATTGCGGTGGCCGCTGGCGTTGTGGTGGTGGGCGTCGCGGCGGTCGCCGCGCTGGTGATCGCGCTTGGGGGCGAGAGCACCAACAACGCGGCGCCCCCGCCGTCCACGCCACCGGTCACGCAGTCGGCGTCCCCCTCCCCGCATCCGAAGACGTCATCCCCGAAGCCGGTGCTCCGGCACAACAACTGCGGGCCCAGCCCGCACCGCTGCGGGTACCCGGACGCGACCAACACGGGCGTGCCCAAGGGCGTGGCCCTGCGCGCGGTGCCCGACCAGGTGTCCTCCGGGCCCGGCTGGTCGTACTCGGACGGGAGCGTCAACATCACGGCCGCCGGGACGGTGTTCGAGGGGTTCTCGGTGAAGGGCTCCGTCAACGTGATGGCCTCCAACGTCACCGTAAAGAACGTCGCGATCAGCAATTTCGGCAACGATATCGGCGGGGACGGCGTCAACCTGGTCAACAACCCGAGCGGCGTGATCATCGAGCACACGGACATATCGAGCCCGTACGGCACCCACGGTTTCAAGGGAATCTTTGCCGGGATCAAGGACATCCAGGGAAACGCCCATGGCACCCGGGTCCTGGAGAACGACATCGCCGACGCCTCCACCGGCGTCCAGATCTACGCGGGCCTCATCCGGGGCAACTACATCCACGATGTGTCCTTCGCCGATTCCGGCAGCCACCTCAACGGCACCACGTCCAATGGCTCGACCATCCCCCTCCGGATCGTGCACAACACCGTCTTCAACCCCAACGACCAGACCGACGCGATCAGCCTGTTCGAGGACTTCGGCGTCGAGGCCAACGTGATCATCCACGACAACCTGGTCGCCGGCGGCGGCTACGCCATCTACGGCGGGCAGAACCCCGGCGGCCCCCGGGCCTACAACATCCAGATCACCAACAACCGGTTCAGCACGATCTACTACCCGCAGTGCGGCTCCTTCGGGTACATCGCGGCGTTCGATCCCAGCGGGCCCGGCAACGTCTGGTCGGGCAACGTCTGGGACAACACCGGTGCCCCGGTCGGCCCCTGACGCGGCGGGCCCGCGTCAGCGGGACCGGCCGGCCGTGACCTCCGCGTAGAGCCCTTCCACCTGCCGGATCCTGCTGTCCCACAGGGCGACCTCGGCCGCCCGCCGCCGCGAGCCCTCGCCCAGCGCGGCGCGCAGGTCGGCATCGCCGGCCAGCCGGGCGATCGCGGCGGCCAGGTCGCGGACGTACTGGTCCGGCGAGACCGGGTGGATGCGGATGCCGCAGGACTCATCGACCACGTTCCCCGGGCCGCCGATGTCGCTGACGATCAGCGGCAGGCCGTGCGCCATGGCCTCGAACACCACGTTGCCACCCGGCTCGCGGTAGCTGGGAAAGACGAAGGCATCCGCCGCCTGGTACAGGGCGGAGACATGCTCCCGCGGCAGCCATCCGTGAAACGTCACCCGCCCGGCCAGCTGGAGCTCGGCGGTTACCGCCTCGCACGCCGCCCGGTCGAATCCGTCGCCGACCACGTCCAGGGTGACCGGCAGGTCGCGCACCTGGCCAAGCGCGCGGATGGCGTCCCGTGCGCCCTTGGTGCGCACGAGCCGCCCGACGAACAGCAGCCGCACCGGCTGGCCGGCCCGCCCCGCCCGGTCGACCGGCGCCGCGAGCTCGTCGATCCCGGTCTCGCTCATCACCTCGAACCGCCTCACCGGCACGGTGGACAGGAAGTCCTTCACGTAGGGGGCGATCCCGAGCACGCAGCTCGCCTGCTCGTAGGTGCGGCGGAGCAGCGGATCGCGCCGGATGCGCAGGCCGTCGAGGCGCCGCAGGCCCACATACCAGGGGGCCGTGTCCTCCCCGGCATCGAAGCCCGGCGGGGACTGGAGACTGCCCCCGACGGGCCCCATGATGAACGGAATGCCCAGCCCGGCGGCCGGGGACGGGTAGCGCATCGCGACCGGCACCGGCTGGTGGGCGAGATCGAACCGCTCGCCCCGGGCCAGCGCCCGCCGGGTCCACCGCCGGGCCCGGAAGTAGAACGGCAGGTAGCCGGGCTTCAGCATGCTGTTGAGCCGTTCCGCCCGGCCCAGGCCGGGCGGCTCGGCCCACTCGATGACCCGGCAGCCGGTGAGCTGGGACGAGACGGGGCTGCTCCCGCGCTTGTGGTACGTCAGCAGCGTGACGTCGTGGCGGTCGGCGAGGCGGCGGGCCCATTGGTAGGCGACCCACGCCTCCCCGACATCGTCGCGGTCACATGCCGGCGCGATCAGGAGCAGCTTGAGCACGAGCTAACGGTATCCGTTGCGCACTGCCGCAGACCGCGTGAAACCCCGGCTTGGCTGCATCTATGATCACATGCGTGCAACCCGACCTGGCCATCGTCATCGTCACCTACAACTCCTCTCACGTCATAGGAGACCTGCTCGACTCCCTGCCGGCCGCTCTTGACGGGCTCACGGCCGACGTGGTCGTGGTGGACAACGGGTCGGCCGACGGCACCGCCGATCTGGTCCAGGCCCGCGGCGACTGCCAGGTGGTGCGGTCGGCGAACGTCGGTTACGCCGGGGGCATCAACCGCGGGGTGCGCGAGGCCTCTCCGGCCGATGCGATCCTCATCCTCAACCCGGACGCGCGCCTGAATAAGCGCTCGGTAGCGCCGCTCCTGGAAGCGCTGCATGAACCCGGCACGGGCATCGTGGTGCCTCAGCTGCGGTCCGCGGACGGGACGCTGGAAACCTCCCTGCGGCGGGAGCCCACACTGCTGCGTGCCCTTGGCCTGGAGAAGACGGGGGTGGCTGCGCTGTCGGAGCGGGTGGCCGACGCGGAGGAGTACACCTATCCGCACCGGGTGGACTGGGCACAGGGCGCGGTGGTCCTGATGTCCCGTGCGTGCTTCGACGCGCTGAACGGCTGGGACGAATCGTTTTTTCTCTATTCCGAGGAGACCGATCTGTCACTGCGCGCCCGGGATATCGGCCTGGTCACCCGCTACGAGCCGCGGTCGGTTGCCGTCCATATCGGCGCCCAGTCGGGCACCAGCAACCAGATACACGCCATGCAGATCGTAAACCGGGTGCGCCTGTACCACCGCCGCAACCGGCTGCCGGCGTCGTGGTGCTATTTCTGGCTCGCCATCGCCAGCGAGCTGACGTGGTGGCTGCGCGGGCACCCGCAGTCACGGTTCGCCATCGCCGCCCTGCTGCGGCCCTCGCTGCGCCCGCTGGAGCTGAACTGCTCGACCCAGCTCCTCCCGCGGTGACGGCGCCCCGGCCGACACCGGACAGGGCCCATGGCGAGGGGCAAAGATAGCCTCATTCGCTCGGGAGCTGTGCGCATCACCCGGTAGCCTGGCCCGCAAGGCATTGTGAATGAGCGGGATTGGCGCTGTCTGTGGTGGGCAGCGCGGGGAGCCGGGGTGCAATGAGTTCGGCCTTTGACTCGGTGCATTCTGGGCGGTCAGGCGCAGCTGATCTTCTGCCCCGTCAGGGGGAGCGCGACGTCGCGAACACCCGTTTCATCGATGGCCCGGCCGAGGAGACAAGGCAGCGGAAGACCGACACGGTCACGCTCCTGACCGTTTACCTGTTCCTGCTCATGGCCATCCCCGCCCCGCTGGTTTTCGCGCCGCTCGGCGGGGCCGGCGGGCCGGCCACGATCTTCGCGGCCCTTCTTCTTGGCTGCTACCTGCTGACCCTCATCCATCCATCCCTCGCGCTGGACCGAGGACCCCAGCCCGTCCGCGTTGCCGCGGTGGTGCTCACCTGCGCGGTCATCGCCACCTACATATCGGCCAACCGGCGGACACTGCCGGGCCTGGAGGAGAACGGCGCGGACCGCGGCCTCATCATCATGTTCGGGTGGCTCGGGGTCATGCTGCTGGCGGCCGACGGCATCCCCAGCATGGCCCGGCTGAAGACGCTGCTCGGCCGGGTGGTCTTCGGCGCCACGGCGATGGCCAGCTTCGCCATCGTGCAGTTCTTCACCGGCCTAAGCGCCTCGCAGTACATCGTCATCCCGGGCCTGACCACCCAGACGCCCTTCACGGACCTGCTCACCAGGGACCAGCTCAACCGCCCGTCGGCGACGGCCATCGACCCGATCGAACTGGCTGTTGTGCTGGCGGTATGCCTGGTGATCGCGGTCCATCGGGCCCGGTTCGCGCCGGACGGGCGCCGCGGTCGGCGATGGGTGCAGGTCGCGATCATCGCCATCGCCCTGCCCATGACCGTATCCCGGACGGGGATCGTGGCGCTCGTGGTGGCGGGCATCGTGCTCCTGCCGACCTGGCCGAAGTGGGACCGGCGGGCCGCCTACGTGGCGGGACTGGCGGGCACGGCCTTCCTGTTCGCGACGAAGCCGGGCCTGCTCGGCGAGTTCCGGAGCCTTTTCCTGCAAGTGGGGTCCGACACCAGCAGCGCCTCACGGACCGGCGCCTTCTCCTCGAGCCTGCCGTTCATCATGCAGCATCCGTGGCTCGGCCGCGGGTTCGGCACCTTCCTGCCCGCGACGTACTTCTTCACCGACGACCAGTTCCTCCTGACCCTCATCGAAACCGGCATCATCGGCTTGGCTGCCCTGCTGGGGCTTTTCATCACCGGATGGCTGACCGCGAGACGCGTCCGCCGCATATCCACGAACCCGGAGATCCGCGATCTCGGGCAGACCATGGCGGCCACGGTGGCCATTGCCGCGGTGTCCTTCGCCACGCTGGATGAGCTTTCCTTCGCGATAGCCGCGAGCCTCACCTTCCTCATCATCGGATGCACGGGCGCCTTGTGGCGGCTGGCACGCGTAGAGAGGTCGGCCGCTCTGGCCCCAGCGGGGGCGGACGCGCAGCTGGCGGCCAGCCCGGCACCAGCTCCAGCGGGCCGGGTCGATCCGGTCCCGGCCCCAGCGCGACCGGTCAGCCCCAGCGCCAGCCGCCTTCACCCCGTGACACCACTGGCGCAGGCCCAGGCACCACCCGCGCCGGAGAGGACCGCTCCACCGGCAGAGATGCCCCCGCCCGCCGCGACCGTCACGCCAGAAGCAAAGATCACCCCGCCTGCGGCCGCCGTCACGCGGCCGGCAGAGACGCCCGCCCCACCGGCAGAGACCCCCGCCCCGTGGACGGAGGCCAGCTGGCCGGCGGAGGCACCGGTCCCGCTGCCGACGGCCCTCGTCCCACCCGCGGAGGCCGGCCCGCCGGCGGAGGCACCCGTCCCGCTGCCGGCGGCCCTCGTCCCACCCGCGGAGGCCGGCCCGCCGGCAGAAGCCGCCACCCCGTCGGCAGATGCCGCCACCCCGTCGGCAGATGCCGCCAGCCCATCGGCAGAAGACAGCTCGACACCGGAGGTCACTGCCCGTCCGGCAGAGCACAACTCGACACCGGAGGTCACTGCTCGGGAGGTGGGCGCTGACCCGGCACCCCAGGCCGCCGCCGAGGAGGCAAAGGCCAGCCCGCCACCAGCGGCCGCCCCCAGCCCCCCGACATCGTGGGCCTTCACCCCCGCGCGACCGACGCGGCCGGCTCAGCCGGAGGCCGCCACCCCGGCTAGCCCACCGGCTCCTAGTTGGCCGCCGCCAGCGGCGCCGGCCCCCCGGCCGGACACCCCGGCCAGCCCATCCGCCGCACCCAGCTGGCCGCCGCCAGTGGCGCCGGCCCCCCGGCCGGGCACCCCGGCCAGCCCGCCGCCGGCCCGCAGCTGGCCGCCGCCGGCGCCGCGGCCCGAGGCCGACGCCCAGGAGGTGGCCCCTCCGTCCGGGCCGGCGGAGGAGGCGTCTGCGACGGCCTCTCCGCCCCCGGCATCATCGGCTGATCACGCGCCTGCGGGTGCTGCGCGCGAGCCGGCGGACAACAGGGAAGACGACACGATTCCCATTCCCGTGGTGCGGGACGATCCCGCACCGCCCGCGGAGTGACGCGGAAGCTGCACGTTACCGCCTGCGTGACGACGCGGTCAGGCGGGCTGCCACAGCTCGATCCGATTGCCCTCGGGGTCGGTGACCCAGCTGAACCGGCCGACACCCTCCATGTCCTGCGCTTCTTCGGCCACGTCCGCTCCCTTGGCGCGCAGTTGCGCGAGCATCGCATCCAGGTCGCGGACCCGGAAGTTGAGCATGGTTTGCTGGGCGCGGGACCCGAAGTAGCCGGTCTCGGACTCGAACGTCGCGAACACCGTCGGCCCGGGTCCCTGACGCCACAGGCCGTTCTCATCGGCGTCCAGGCCTAGGCAATCGCGGTACCACGCGCTCAGGGCCGCCGGGTCAGCGGCCCGCATGAAGTATCCACCGATTCCGAGTACACGTTCCATGCCGCTATCTTGCCAGGACGGCGATCGGGCGGGCTGGCGCCACACCATCCGCCCGCCTCACCCCCGTCTCAACCCCGGGGGGCTCGTTAGCCGCAGGACAGGCCGCCACCAGAAGGATTGCCGCTGTCCACGCTCTGCCCGGTCTCGAGCACCTTGTTGCCGGTGCGCCGCCAGCCGTCGGTCGGCCCGCCGTCATAGGGCCCCCAGGAGGGCCTGTCGAACCACACGCCGAACTGGCCGACGCAGCCAGCGGCATCGGTGCTGAAGACGTTGCGGGTGAAGGTGATGTTGGTGTCCGAGAAGCCGCCCACGGCAGGCGGGTTACCCGGGCCGCCGTCCCCTGGGTTGTAGTCCTCCGCATAGATGGAGAACCCACCGCCGGTGATCAGATTGTGGCTGACCCGGATGTCATGCGAGCTCTTGAGGGAGTCCCAGATCGCGATGGCGCTGTCCGCGTTGGTGGTCATCCGGTACGTGTTGTGCCTGATCAGCCCGAAGCTGGCCCCTTCGGTCTGATAGCCGTCCTCGTGGCCGTTGGCGGTCGCGGTGGTGAAACCGTGGAAGTAGCTGTTCTTGATCACGAAATGATCGCCGGTGGTCGACGAGAAGCTGGTGTCAGCCCAGCTGAAAACGCCGTCGTCGACGCCGTAGCAGTTCACCGCGTTCACGACCAGGCTGGTGCCCTGATGCCAGATGCAGGCGTGCACCCCGTCATCGCCATTGATCTTCACGTGATCGATGATCGCGCTGGCGCCGTCCTCCACCTTGATGGCGGCGGTGCCGTTGGCGTCTTCACCTGTCATGCCGCTGCTGGACTCGATGAGGCTATTCCTGACCGTGACGTTCTGGGCCTGGATGTCCAGCATGCCCTGGATGTCCTCGCAGCTGATCACGGTGTTGGGCGTGGTGATCTGGATGGTCCGGGTGACGCTGCCGCCGTTGGCGGTCAGTTGGCCCCCCGGGCACTGCGACACGTCAGGTCCGGTGTTCTTGGGTCCTGGCCAGCCGCAGTTGGCCAGATGCGCCCAGAGTTCCGCACCACCCCGCCCGCAGTAGGCAGGCGGCGGGGGCGGGCTCGGCGTCGCCGGCGCGGCTGGCGAGGAGGCCGGGGGACTGCTCGGCGTCGCCGGGGCGGCTGGGGCAGCCGGCGATGCGGGCAGGGCCGAGTTCACCTCGGGGGTGGGCTTCGAGCAGGCGGCCACGAGCAGGATCACACCGAACGTGACGGCCAGGCGCGCAGTGGCCCTGCCTGGCCGGCCCCGCGGCGCGGTGACCCTGGCCAGCGGTCTGCGCACCGCGCGCTTCGATCCCGCTTCCGGCGTGCGATGCTGATGGGCTGCGGTGATGGCTTGCCCCCTGGCGACCGTGCGTGACGTGGCGCGTCCCGGCTCCGGATGGGCACTCTACCGATGGTTCGGCGGGCGTGAGCGGCTAATACCCGATGAGAGGCCAGCAGCCTGCCGTCGGTCAGCGCGGGACGAGCGGCCCGAGAGCCGGATACATCCGGCCCGGTGGACGCGTGTCGGCCGCTGGCGGTTACCGGGCCGGCTTCACCGCCACACGGGCAGGCTAGACCCGGGCGGCTCCGCCTGGACATCCCCGGCCGGACCGCCGCTCCCGGCCGGACCGCCGTTCCCGGGCGGCGTGGAGGTGCCCGGTGCCTTGTCCTGCTCGGCAGGTGCCGGTTCCTGCGCGGCAGGTGCCGCCGGCCAGTTCCTGTAGGGCCAGGCTGCCTCGTCCGTGAGGGGGTCGCCGCCCGGGCGGGCGGACTCCGGCACCGGCTGAGCCGATGACTGCTCCGCAGCCTGCTTGGACTTGGCCCCATAAGTGAGTACCCGCTGCGCGGGCTCAGCCGGAGCGGGGGCAGATGCCGATGGCCGGGCCCTGGCGGACCGGTCGTTCGGCAGCCGCCAGCCGCCGCCCCTGGTGCCCTGCGCCGGGCGCCGGGACCCGCGCCGGCCGCGGATCCGCGTCATCTCCGCGTCCACCATCAGCGGGATCGCGAACGTGAACACGAGCCCGATGACCAGGAAAACTACCAGTACCCGCGCCTTCTTGCTCACCTCGAGCTTCGCCACCGGGTCCATGAAGATGACCATGCTCGTGACCCGGTTCTGCGGCTTGAGACTCTCCTGCAGGGCGTCGAGCCGGTTTTGGAAGGTCCGCGTGACGACCCGGAGCGTGCTCTCGACCTGAGCCTTGTTGCTGCCGGTCGCCGTGACATCCAGGATCGGGGCCGACGTGTTCGGGTCGTCGACGATCTCGTAGGAGCTGGCGTCCCCGCGGGCAGCGAGGTTCGCCACTGTGTGCGGGTCCATCACCTGACGCAGCACGACGTCGCCGGCCACGTTGATGGAGCTGTCGAAGCTCAGGAACGGATTTCTTCCGTTGGGCTCTGAGGCTTTCTGGGAGGGTATAAGGGCAATCACGGACTCCGCCTGGTACGGCCCGGAAAACTTGACGCTCGCCTCGTAGACGGCGAAGACCGTGAGCAACAGAAGCAGCAGCGTCACGATCCATTGCCTGCGCAGCGTGCGGAAAACCTCGGCCAAATCCATTAGCCCGCCCCACTCGTCGGGAACCGCTGCCCCAGGTAACACCGGGCAGCCGTCCGGCTTGTGCCCACCGAGACACGCCCTCAGCATCCCCCCGTCGAACGGTTACTGGGCGGCCCTCACGGGATCCTACCTGCTGCGATGAACTCGATGCAGCAGCTTGGTCCCGATGCAGCCGCTTGACTCCGGCATAACCGGCAGCCTGGCCTTTTGCCGCGTTCGGCACGCAGACAGGCGCCCGGCCAATGCAGGAGGCGGTATCGTTTCTGACAGGCTTGCCTGCCGGTGCTGGATCAGGGGGGTGCGCCGCCCAGGGTGGGGAGCACACGGGAGGATCCGAGGGAGCACCGTTCGTGACTGTGTCTGAAATCGTGGGCCGTTTGTGGCGGCACCCGATCGCCGTCCTTGTGATCATTTTCTGTGCCGTGGGCGTGCTGCATTCGATCAAGAACTCGCCACCGGAGTACGGCGAGACGGGCACCATGGTCTTCCTCCCGCCGTACTCCGGCGTTCACCCCAACCCGTACACCGCGGTCGGCGGCTCGCTTACCCCGACCGCGGGGGTCATCGCCACGGGCCTCATGAGCCCGCAGGGCCAGCAGCAGGTGGCGCAGGCCGGCGGGACGGCCACCTACGACATCGGGCTGGTCAACGGCTACAACCTGCAGTACCCGGACTACAGCAATCCCTATCTGAACATCACCACCACTGACACCAATCCCGACCAGGTATACAAGACGTTCAACATCGTGACGCGCATGCTGTCCGCGCAGATGACAGCCGTACAGATCGAGAACGGCGTGCCGAAGCGGGATCGCATTTTCACCCAGGTTGCGGGGGCAACCGGGCCGCTCCTGCAGCAGGGATCACCGAAGCGGTCCCTGGCCGGGATCATCATTCTCACGATCGTGGCCGTCTTCGCGGCCACGGCCTTCCTTGACCGCCACCCGGTCCGGCTGGGGCGGCTGCTCGGGATCGGTACCGCCCGCGCCCGCATGCCCCGCGCGCGTCCAGCTGGAATCCAGCAGGCGAGCCGGGTGCGGCCGGACGTGATCCGGCGCCCGGACCGGATCAACCCGGTCACGCCGGACTAACCCGCAGCCCCGGCCATACCGGACCCAACCCGCAGCCCCGGCCATACCGGACCAACCCGCAGCGGGCGGCCACGCCGGACGGACTGCAGGCCTGGTGATGCGCCGCACAAGCCGGGCCGATGGGCGGCCGGCCAAACACCGGTGATGCCGATCGGCGGCCGGCCCGCACCCGCCGAGACAGCGTGAGGCCCGCGCCGGGTTCACCGCGGCGCGGGCCCATGCCTGCTGCGCTAGAAATCGATCATGCTGGACGTCGACTCGCGGTTCGCGGCCTCCGAGTCCGCCTTGCCATTCGTTTCGGCCCGCTGCCCGACGGTGGGAGTGAGCTGGCCGGCCGTGGGAGTCAGCTGGCTGGCCGTGGGGGTGAGCTGGCTGGACCTGGACCCATCGGTGGACGCGGGAGGGCTGGGCGCCTTCTCGACCGGGGTCCACGGCCGCTGACCCCTCTTGCGGCGGTTCCCGTAACGCTTCTGCACGGCCTCCACGAGCTGCGGGATGACCAGGGTGAGGAGGATGCCGAGAATGAGGACCGCGACCACTGGCCGCGCCTTCTTGGTAATCAGCAGCGTGGGCTCCAGGCTGCTGGATATCACCTTGCTCTGGATCTGGTTCTTGGGCAGCACGTCGGACTGCAGCTGCAGCAGCTGGCTCTGCACATCGGCCGTCACGGCCGCCTGGGTGGCCATGACGCCGGCCTTGGTGGGGCCGGTGGCGATGATGTCAAGGACCGGCCCGGCGCTGAGCGGGTCGTCCTGCACGATGTAGGCGTCCTTGAACCCCTTGGCGGCCAGCGCGGCAACGACCCGCGGGTCCATTACTCCCTGCCGGACGATGTCACCCGTCATGTTGAGCGAGTCCTGGAATGACAGGTAAGGGTTGTTGCCGTTCAGCTTCGATGCCTGCTCGGATGCCAGGAAAACGACCTGTGACTCGGACTGGTAGGGCCCCGAAGTCTTGACCCACGCCCCGATCGCGGCGACCAGTGTCAGCAGAACCAGCACCGAGGTCAGCACCCAGTGCTTACGCAGCGTATACAGAGGCCCGTCCACGTCTACCCGCCCACTATCACGGCGCGCTGCCTTGGTTTCCCGCTCCGGCCGCACGCCTGCCCGTATCCACCCGTCCGCCGGCTACGCCACTCCCCGCTCTCATCCAGATAGCAGCAGACGCGATCCCTACGGTATTTTACCCGCTTCAATGTGGCGCTACAGCCGCTTGCCGCAGCCTGCCGGATAGCTTGCGGCAGCTGCCGGATAGGCCGTGCCGCAGGCCAGCGAATGCGGCCCTGACCTGGGCGGATGAGCGGCGCGAGCGGCGCCGGGTTGGCCAGTCTGTTACAGATATCCTGCATTTCTTTTACCCGGATACCCCCAGACATTTCGCCCACTCAGCATTCTGCGTAATTGTTGTGCCGGCCGCGGCCCATGCACCGGCCTGGCCTGAGTGCCGCCCGCCGCCCGGCCATCAGCCGTCCGGTTCCCCAGTCGCCCGGGCACCGGCCGGGGCCCGGTCGGTCGGCCGCAGGTGCCCGGCCGGCCCGCGGCCGGAGATGAGCACGTCGGCGATGCGCTGCCCGGCGCGGCCGTCCCACAGCGCCGGCGACCGCCGCGGCGGCGGTGACTCCAGCACGCTGAGCGCGGTCTTCACGATGCGCTCCGGATCGCGCCCGACCAGCTGGTTGGTGCCCTCGGTGAGGGTGATCGGCCGCTCGGTGTTGTCCCGCAGGGTCAGGCACGGCACCCCGAGCACGGTGGTCTCCTCCTGCACCCCCCCAGAGTCGGTCAGGACCAGCCGGGCCGATGCCTGCAGCGCGACGAAATCGAGGTAGCCGGCGGGCGGGATGACCTGCACCCGCGGCGGGATCCCGTGGCTGTGCAGCTGGCCCGCCGCCCGCGGGTGGGCCGGCAGCACCACCGGGCAGGTGCGGGCGAGCTCGCCCAGCGCCGACAGCAGCGCGGCCAGCGCCCCGGGATCGTCCACGTTCGCCGGGCGGTGCAGCGTCACCAGGGCGTACCCGCCCGGCTCGAGCCCGAGCCGCGCCAGCACGCCGGACCCGCGGGCACGGTCGAGGTTGGCCAGCAGCGTGTCCACCATGACGTTGCCGACCAGGTGCACCTGGTCGTCCCGGTAGCCCTCGGCCCGCAGGTTGGACACCGCGTCGGCGGACGGGGCGAACAGGTAGTCGCTCACCCGGTCGGCGACGATGCGGTTGACCTCCTCGGGCATGCTCCAGTCGCGGCTGCGCAGCCCCGCCTCGACGTGCGCGAGCAGGGCGCCGGACTTCGCGGTGACGAGCGCGCAGCCCAGGGTGGAGTTCACGTCCCCGACCACCACGACCACGTCCGGGCCCAGCTCGCCGACCAGCGGCTCGAACGCGGCCATCACCTTGCCGGTCTGGGTGGCGTGGCTGCCCGAGCCCACCTGCAGGTAGTGGTCCGGCGGGCGGATGCCCAGGTCGGAGAAGAACACGTCGTTCATGGCCGCGTCGTAGTGCTGGCCGGTGTGGACCAGGATGACCTCCGCGCCGCGCTCCTCCAGCGCGTCCATGACCGGCTTGACCTTCATGTAGTTCGGCCGGGCGCCGGCCACGCAGACGATCCGCATGACCAGGTCAGAGGCTCTCGACGTTGGCGCCGGCCAGGCGGTGGCGGCAGTCGAAGATGTAACGAGCGTGGGTGCGGATGCCGTCGACGTCGAACGCGTCATGGTCGGTCAGCAAGACGACCACGTCGGCCGCCGCCAGCTCGTCCGGGGTCGGCTCCACCCGCGGTACCGTCCCGTCCACGGCGCTGCCCTCGACCACGTGCGGGTCGGCCGCGCGCACGTCGGCCCCCAGCGCCCGCAGCAGCTCCGCCACCCGGACCGCCGGGGATTCCCGCGCGTCGCCGGTGTTCTTCTTGTAGGCCAGCCCGAGCAGCAGGATCCGCGCGCCCTTGACCGGCCGCTCACGCTCGTTGAGCGACATCATGAGCCGGTGCACAACGTAATCCGGCATGTGACTGTTGATGTCGTCCGCGAGCTCGACGAAGCGGAAGCTCTTGCCGAGCGCCCGTTCCACCCGCCACGAGAGGTAGGACGGGTCGATCGGCAGGCAGTGGCCGCCGACCCCGGGCCCGGGGCGGAACGGCATGTAGCCGAACGGCTTGGTGGACGCCGCCTCGATCGCTTCCCACACGTCGATCCCGAGGTCGCGCGCGAACATGGCCAGCTCGTTCACGAGCGCGATGTTGACGTGCCGGAAGGTGTTCTCCACCAGCTTGGCCAGCTCGGCCTCGCGCGGTGAGGAGACGGCGACCGTCTTGTCCACGATGGTCGAGTAGAAGGCCTCGACCGCCCGCAGCGAGCCCTCGTCGATCCCGGATACCACCTTCGGCGTGGTGACCAGCGTCCAGTCCGTGTTGCCCGGGTCGATCCGCTCCGGGCTGTAGCCGAGGTAGAACCCGGAGCCCGCGGCCAGGCCCGACCCGTCCTCGAGGATCGGCAGCACCTTCTCCTGCGTGGTCCCGGGGTAGGAGGTGGATTCGATGATGACGGTCGCACCGGGGCGCAGGTGCGCGGCGAGCGTGCGGGCGGCGTCCTCGAGGTAGGAGAGGTCGGGCAGCCCGTCCCGCAGCGGCGTCGGGGCGGCGACCACGGCGACGTCAAACCCGGCGCACGCGGCGCCGTCCGAGGAGGGCCGGAACGTGCCGTCCTCCAGGACCTTCTGCAGCTCCTCCGACGGCACGTCCTCGATGTAGGACTCCCCGGCCTCCAGCAGCTTGACCCGGCGGGTGTCGACGTCGAAGCCGGTGACGCTGTGGCCGACGGTTGCCGCGCGCATGGCCAGCGGCAGTCCCACGTAACCGAGGCCGACCACGACGACCTTGGTCATGCGCGCTCCCCCGGCGCAGCGGCGTCGGCGGCAGCGAGCGGCGCCTCGGCTCCGGCGGGGACGGCGGTCGCGGCGGAGACGGCGGTCGCGGAGGGGACGGCGGGTGCTGCGGTCCCGGCCGGGCCGGTGGGCGCCGGGGCGCTGGCCGCCGGGCTGTCCGGCGCGGGCACGCCGCGGCGGCGGATGCGCTCGCGGGCGACCAGGGCGAGGAAGGCGAGGTTGGTCTTCAGGTACCGGCGGCCGAGCCGGATCGGCTCCTGCCAGGCGCGGTAGAGCCATTCCAGGCCGTGCGTCTGGAGCCACATCGGGGCCCGCCGCGTCTGCCCGGCCAGGATGTCGAACGATCCGCCGACGCCGTGGAGGACGTGCGCCTTCGTCGCCGGGCCCCACTCGCCCATGAACAGCTCTTTACGGGGCGAGGACATGCCGAGGAACAGGATGTCCGCACGGCTGGTGCGGATCTCCTCCGCGATCTCGGCCTCCTCGCCCGGCTGGTAGTAGCCGTCCCGGGCGCCGGCCACGATCAGGCCCGGGAACCGGCGGGCGGCCTCCTCCAGCATCCGCGCCAGCACGTCCGGCCGTGCCCCGAGGAAGTACACGCGGTAGCCGCGGCGGGCGGACTCGGCGAGCAGTTCCAGGAACAGGTCGACGCCGGCCACCCGTTCCGGCAGCGGCGCCCGGAGCACCCGGCTCGCCCACACCACCGCCTGGCCGTCGGCCAGCACCATGCCGCACCCGGCCACCGCGTCGCGCAGCTGGGTGTCCCGCCGCATCGAGACGATCTTGGCCGCGTTGACCACGCCGATCGAGAGCTGCTCGTGATGCTCGATCGCGTCGGTGCACCGGGCCACCGCCTGGCCCATGGTGAGCGGGTCCAGCCGGAGGCCGAACAGCTCGCGCCTCGGCAGGTCAGCCATGTTGGGATTCATTCACCCCTCGCAGTCAGGACAGCCAGGTCAGGAGCAGCCAGCCCAGCTCGTACGGGCGGCACTCGTGGTCGACCGGTCCGGGCCGGTACAGACGGTCGAGCATGGGGACGCGCATCCCCGGGCGCACGCGGGTGGACGCGGCCCGCAGCCCACGCACCAGCTTCCGCTTATCGCCGCGGGCGACCTTGCGCCAGGTGATCGGCGGCTCGTCCAGCACCAGGTCGGCGCCGGTCTCGGGCCGGCTGGTCATCCAGCCCAGCCCGCGGCAGATCGCGTCGATGTGGCTGGTGCCGCCCGCGTCGGCCAGGTCGAGCAGGGCCATCGGCGCCATCGCGTGCTGGTGCACGCTGTACACCGGGTAGCCCTCGACGACGCCGCCGGTCCGGGAGTCGTAGTGCCACCACCACTGCCCGGCGGCGCCCTGCGCGCCGCAGATCACGCCGGCGACGGTCTCGGCGGTGGCCAGCGCCTCGGGATCATCGGCGCTGCCGTGCAGCCGGGCGAGCGCCTGGATGGGGTACACCTGGTCGGCGAAGCTGCCGACGTGGGCGCGGTGCCACGGGGCGCCGCCGGTGGTGTGCGGGTAGGCCACGGCCCCGCGGGCGGCCAGCAGCCGCACGCGGGCAGCACCGAGATGCTGCTCCACGTCGGCGTGCTGCCGCGCGGCCACCAGCGCCGACACCACCCACGCCGCCGAAACCACGTCGACCGGGAGCCCCGGGCGGTCAAGCTCGCGCAGCCGCTCCAGCGCATGCGGCAGCTCGCCGTGGCCGGCCTCGGCCGCGGCCCAGCACACCAGCGCGGCGTCGCCCAGGCCGGTGATCTCATCCAGCCGCTTGGCCAGCTTCCCCACCAGGTCGTCACCGGTCTGCCCGGCCAGTACCTGGCGCTGCTCCGGCTCCGGTGCGCGCAGCAGGCCCAGCGCGGTGATCGCCCCGTACCGCAGGCTCGTCCCGGCGGGCTGCAGCACCCAGCCGCCGCCGGGCGCGGGGGTTCCGGTCACCGTGAACACGAACTCGCCGTCCGTGTGCTGCTCCGCGAGCCGGAGCAGGCCGATCCGGAGGAGGCGGCCGAGGAGGGCGGCGCCGCTGGCGTCACGCTCGGCGACCAGGCCGAGCCGGGCAGATCGCAGCGTCACCGCAGTGCCGCCGTGGACGGGCGCCAGCTGCCCAAGAAGCGGCCTGCCATCAGCATGTAGTACCTCAGCCTCCATGAGCGGCCCACCCCGTCCCGCGCACGCGGGCGCGCCCTTCCCGGCTGTGACTAGCGAGGCAGCAGACGCGGAAGCGGCGCGAAAGAACACTTGTATGACGCCTACCTCAGCAGTGGCGTGGGCCACCCCGTGGCGCTGTTACCGTTTTGTTACATACGGCCTGGCGGCCCGGGGCCCGCCCGCGCACGCCCGTGCCCGGTATTGTGCGGGACGCTGCCGGCCGGGACACGGCCGCGGGGCACCGGGGCCAAGCAGGGAGCTTTTCATGGATCGGCTCAGCATCGAGGGCGCTTGGGCGTACACACCGACGATCCGTTCTGACTCCAGGGGAAGTTTCCTTGAGCTGTTCCGCGGCGGCGAGTTCCTCGCCGCGCTCGGCTACCGGCTGGAGGTCGCCCAGGCGAACTGCTCGGTGTCGCGCC
>Ga0075434_100002099_pt1 | contig 17338 bp, 14 predicted proteins | sample RhiMethybrSRZTD3_FD_75298 | JGI IMG/M metagenome (GOLD analysis project Ga0075434, IMG submission 75298) | Populus rhizosphere microbial communities from Tennessee, USA - Rhizosphere MetaG P. TD hybrid SRZTD3 | ecosystem: Host-associated > Plants > Roots > Rhizosphere > Soil | place: USA... | reverse complement strand
CGACCGCTTCCATCTCGCGAGCGATGCAGTGGACCGTGTACCCAAGCTGCAGCGAGTTGGTGGGCACTTCAAGCAGCACCTCCGCAACAAACTGGTTGAGCATAACGAGTACATCCGCGTTCACGGCGAAGACTTGCCGGAGATTCGCGATTGGAAGTGGGAAGGGTGAGGAAGCCGTCAGCCATCAGCCGTCAGGAAAAGCTCACTAGCGAGAGCCTGAATGACTCTTCACTCACCTTGGTGGTCCTCTGAGTTTGATTCATGAGGGCTGATGGCTGACGGCTTGCTCTTGCGCATGAAAATTCTGGTCCTCAATTCCGGCTCCAGCAGTCAAAAGAGCGCTCTGTTTGAGCTCAGGACGGATTCCGGCTACGATCCCGTGCCGCCTCTTTGGGAAGGCAAGCTGCAGTGGGATGGCGAGAGAGAAGAACTACATCTCCGCAATCACTCAGGTCAGGAAATCCGCCGCCAGGAGAAGGCGGGAGTTCGTCGCGCATCCGTTGCGGCGATGCTGGAGAATCTCTGGAACGGCGAAACTGCAGCTCTGAATTCTGCAAGCGAGGTCGGGATCGTTGGCCATCGAATCGTCCACGGCGGCGCGAAGCTCGCCGAGCCCGTCCGCATCACGCCCGAGGTAAAGCGGGAAATCGAAGCTGTGCGCGCCATCGCACCGCTGCACAACCAAGCCGGTCTGGAGGGCATTGAGCTCGCCGAGAAACTGTTCCCCACCGTTCCACAAATCGCGGTTTTCGATACCGGTTTTCATCGCACGCTTGCACCCAAGGCCCACGTCTATCCCGGACCTTATAGTTGGTACGAGCAGGGCATCCGCCGTTTTGGGTTCCATGGAATCAATCACGAATACTGCGCACACCGTGCCCTGCGCATGCTAAAAGGCGATGTCGCGACGTTGAAGATCATTTCTTGCCATCTCGGCAACGGCTGCTCGGTTTGTGCAATTGACGGCGGCAAAAGCATCGATACCACGATGGGCTTCACGCCTCTCGAAGGGTTAATGATGGGAACGCGGTCGGGTTCGATTGACCCTGGAATTCTCGTCCAGCTGCTCAGAGGAGATCTGTGGGACCAGAGCCGTAACCCGAGAGATCTGGCCAGACCTGAATTCGTTGATAAGACGCTGAACCACGAATCCGGGCTGCTTGGCATTTCTGGCCTCTCCAGCGACATGCGGGACATCGTTGCCGCAATGCGCGCAGGCAACGATCGCGCACAGCTGGCATTTGACATTTTCATTCATCGTCTAACGAAGGAAATCGGAGCCATGGCAGTTTCACTTGGCGGCTTGGACGCGCTTGTGTTTACTGCGGGAATCGGAGAGAACTCCCCTGAGGTCCGCGCTGCTGCCTGCGAGAAACTCGGGTTTCTCGGAATTCAGATGGACGCCGTCAAGAATTCTTCCCTGAAACCCGACGCGGAGATCTCAGCTACCGCTTCGAAGGTGCGGGTACTGGTGATTCAGGCTCAGGAAGACTGGGCCATCGCACGGGAATGGGTGCGGCTGAGGGCCTAAGAATCCAATTGTGCGTACAGGTCGAAACAGCTATCATTCCTCGCATTCCGCTCTCTAGCCAGTCCACAGAGCAGAGGAGACTTCGCGATGGATGCTTCCCAGACCTTTCTGTTCATCTTTTACGGAATCGTCGGAATATTTCTGCTGGGCACAATTCTCAGCGGCTTTTTTCAGGTGAGAACGGCCGAAGCTGTGGTCATTCAACGCATGGGCAAGTTTCTGCGCGTTGCCAAGGCGGGAATGAATTTCAAACTGCCGTGGTTGGATCAGATTGCCGGCCGGATTGATTTGCGGGTGCAGCAACTCGCGTTAGACGTCGAGACGAAAACCAAAGACAACGTGTTCGTAAAAATTCCTGTCTCCGTTCAATATCACGTTATTCCCGAGAAGGTATATGAGGCCTTTTACAAATTGGCAAACCCGAAGCAGCAGATCTCCTCGTATGTCTTCAATGTAATTCTCGGCCATGTACCGAAGATGAACCTGGACGATGCCTTTCTGCAGCAATCAGACATTGCGGTCGCGATCAAAGAAGGCCTGGATGACGTGATGCAGACTTACGGCTACGCCATAGACCAGGCGCTGGTCACGGACATTCAGCCGGACGAAAAAGTGAAAGCTGCGATGAATGAAATCAACGCGGCGCAGCGCGAACAAGTTGCCGCGAGCGCACGGGGCGAAACGGAAAAGATACTGAAAGTAAAGCAAGCTGAGGCCGAAGCCGAAAGCAAAGCCCTGCAGGGCCAGGGCATAGCCAATCAGCGGAAGGCGATTATCGAAGGACTCAAACAGTCCGTCGAAGCGTTTTCTGCCGCGGTCGAGGGCACGTCGCCGAAAGATGTGATGATGCTGGTTTTAGTTACGCAGTATCTCGACACCATGAAAGAGATTGGGGCTCAGGACAAGAGCAACACGCTATTCATGTCCCATAGTCCCGGAGCAATCGGCGACCTTTTCCGCCAGATGGAAGAGGCGGTGGTGGTCGGTCACAAGGCGGCTGCGGCCGGGTAGCCCGTCCTGATCAAAAACCTTCAGGCAGGGTGTATAATGGCGAACAAAAGGCGAATATATGCCTCAGCCTCTTTCCCTGCTTCCTGATTCCGGCCCCCGCCTGGTCGGAATTGCGCGACTGGCGGCGCACGGCGAGAATGTCCGCCACGGACATGAAGTGGAATACTTCACCCTGCCGGTGCGTTCGCTTCTGAACCGCTGCGTCAGCAAACGGCAAATGCCGTTTACCTGGACGATCAACCCTTATCGCGGTTGTGAATTCGCCTGCAAGTACTGCTATGCGCGCTACACCCACGAGTTCATGGAGATTCACGATAATGTGGAGTTCGAACGCAAGATCTATGCCAAGCAGCATGCCGCGGACCTGCTGCGTCAGGAGCTCCGAAAGGTAAAACCGGGGGAAGAAATCGCCCTTGGCACTGCGACCGACCCGTATCAGCCAATCGAGAAAAAGCTCGAGATCACGCGGGCCATTTTGCAGGAATTTGCCCGCCACGCTGGATTCGACCTCGGGATCGCGACCAAGTCCGTGATGATCGTTCGCGACATCGATGTACTGAAGGAGATTTCGCGACAAAATCGCCTTACAGTGAACTTCACGGTCACAACCGCGGACGCTGAACTCGCGAGAATTCTGGAACCGAGAGCGCCGCGTCCTGACCTGCGCCTGGAAGCGTTACGCAAGTTGCGGGACGCGGGTATTCGCGCGGGAGTGATATGCGCTCCGGTGTTGCCCGGAATCACAGACGCACCGCGGCAACTCGAAGCGGTAGTGAAGGCAGCGGCTGAGGCAAAGGCAACCTACATCTACGCGAATCCGCTGTTTCTAAAGCCGTGCTCGGCATCGGTCTTTCTCCCATTCCTGAAACAATATTTTCCCAAGCTGGTGCCGGAATATGAGAAACGTTTTAAGGACCGCGCTTTCCTGCCTGTGCCTTACCGGAAAAGAATCTCCGACCTGATTGTCCGGTTGCGAGCTAAATTCGAATTTAAAGAGGAGCGTTGGACGAAGGCTGCATCGAGCTCGACTAGCGAGCAATTAGCGCTGTTTTAGAAGTCACGAAAAAGCTCTAACCGCAGAGATCGCAGAGAAGCGGATCTAGAGTTTTCTCTGCGAACTCGGCGGGATTCTCTGCGATCTCTGAGGTTAAAGGCTTTGGTCGCTCCGACTAAACCGCGGCGACGATCATTGCCCTTTCAGCTTCAGTTTCGACTTGTTCTCTTCGAGGAACTCGCGCAGCTTGTCGGAAGCATCGAGCAAGCGGATCCATTGCTCGTAATAGAGCGTGACTGGGAAGCGTCCAAGCCCGTACACGCTCACGCCGCCCTTTTCACCGATGCGAAAATCCAGGCTGCCGGTGCGCCGTGTTCCCTTCTCGAGTTCAGCGAGGCGAGCTTTCAGTTCTTCATAGGTGGGTTCTGCCATGGGACTCCTTTGATTGTGCGAGGAACATCTTACCTCAGGCATCAGGCATCAGGCTCCAGGTCAAGAAACATCCTCCGCACTAGTGTCAACAGGAAACGCATTCCCAAGGCTTGATGCCCCTCCTGAAGCGTAGTCCCTTAAACCCTGATGCCCGAAGCTGACTCTTGAAGCCTGATTCTGCTACTTTGGTCTCATGCCCAATCCAAACACTCCTTATGCTGCCTACCTCGGTGACGAGGATCCTATGGCTGTACTTTCCACGACCGCTCGCCGCTTGGCCGAGTTGTCTACGGCTATCGGCGCCTCGAGGATCAATCAGCCGGTCGCTCCGGGAAAGTGGAGTCCGCGGCAGATCATCACTCATCTGGCGGATTGCGATCTCGCCTTCGGCTTTCGATATCGTCAGACGCTCGCACTTGAGAATCACACCGTTCAGCCGTTTGATCAGGACCTGTGGGCCAACAATTACCAGGCCTACGGCGCCGACCAGGCCCTTGCCACGTTTATGGCGCTGCGCAATTGGAACCTTACGCTGATTCGTGGACTCACACCCGAGCAGCTTGCAAAAACGTGCCAGCACCCCGAGCGGGGGCAAGAGACATTCAGGACGCTGATGGAGATCAGCGCCGGGCACGACATGAATCACTTGAGGCAATTGGAATCGTTCGCAAAGGCTGCAGCTTAAGGTTCACCACCGGGTCCCAGAGCCACAGGGAAGCCTGATTCAGGTTTTCTCTGTGCCCCTGTGCCCCTGTGTCCCTGTGGTGAAGGGTCTCTGTTCAATATGCAGTGCAGAACTGGAAGTGCATCGGATCGCGACGCCTTCCCTCCCAGGTTCCTCCCCATTCAAAACCCGCCTGCCGAAAAATCCCGACAATGCGGGAGTCCATATTTCCCACGGTTCCCTGCTGGTTGGTTTCGGGATTCAGGTCAATGGCGATACCCGACGCATGAGTGGACAGTTTGATGCCGGCACGCTGCGGACGAAATGAAAAGCAACCGCCGAAACTGGTCAGCTTCGACTGCAGACCAGCATCTCGAATGTCTGCCAATACGCGGGCAAGCACCGGCACTAGTAACTTGTGGCAGGTGAACTGAGTCACCAATCGGGAAAGATCCCACGAGAGTGGAAGCGCGAACGGCAATGGGACGCGTTCGAGGGACTCGACCTGCCATCGTGGATTAAGCGTGTGATCGGAGTCAATGAATCCATAGATATCGCCGAAGGTGGCAATGATTTCATCGAGACCGTGTGGCGGACGAACCAGGGCAATTGCGGACGCAGCGTTGGTAGACACACATTCCTCCTTTATAATCGAGCGTTTCAATCAGGCTTCAGGCTTCAGGCTCCAGGTACGAGGCTTCAGGCTTCTGGGACCAGAGGCGTCCATTGCCCGGGCGCCATGCGTCGGATCACTAGAAAGCGATACTTTGGGTTAACGCCTGGCGCCTGAAGCCTGACGCCTGGAATTCAGGGAGACGGATTGGCTTACAACGATCTTCGCGACTGGATTGCAGCGCTCGAGCGAGCCGGTGAACTCAGGCGAATCAAGACCGAAATTGATCCGGTTCTTGAGATTGCGGAGATCACAGACAGAGTTTCAAAAAGCAGCGCGGACGGAGGCGCCCGCGCCACACGCGGCGGCCCGGCTCTTCTGTTTGAAAACCCCAAGGGACACGAGACGCCGATCCTCATCAATCAGTTCGGCTCCGAGCGGCGGATGCGTATGGCGCTTGAGGTCGAGTCTCTCGATGAAGTCGCTGATCGAATCCGTCAGTTCATGGACGTGAAATCTCCTCAAGGCTTCCTCGACAAAGTCAAAATGCTCCCCATGTTGGCCGAAATGGGCAAGTTTTTTCCTAGGACGGTTCCAACCGGACCTTGCAAGGAAGTCGTTCGGCACGACAATTTCGACTTGAACTCCTTACCCGTCTTGAAGTGTTGGCCCCAAGATGCCGGCCGATTCATTACCCTGCCCTGCGTGGTTACCCGAGACCCAAAAACCGGCAAGCGCAACGTCGGCATGTATCGAATGCAGGTGTTCGATGGGCGGACCACCGGCATGCACTGGCAGCGGCAAAAGATCGGGGCGGAACATTATCGGGAAATGCTTAGGCGAGCTGCACGGGCGGGTACGCCCGTGCCCCCACAAAATGAATTGGGGGGGGCGGGCGTCCTCGCCCGCGCTGGCGTCGATCTCATGGCCCGCACTTCCGGCGGTTCAGTACTCGCCCAAGGTGATCTTCCTTCCGGCAAGATGGATGTCGCGGTTGCCATCGGCACCGATCCCGCAATCACCTTTTCTGCCATCGTTCCCGCTCCGCCTGACGTCGAGGAATACCTGATCGCCGGCTTCCTGCGGCACAAGCCCGTCGAGCTGGTCAAATGCGAAACCGTCGATCTCGAAGTGCCTGCCGCGTCAGAAATTGTGCTCGAAGGCTACGTCAATCTTGACGAACTGCGAACCGAGGGGCCGTTTGGCGATCACACCGGGTTCTATTCGCTGGAAGATTTGTATCCCGTGTTTCACCTGACCTGCGTCACCCACCGGCAGAATCCGATCTATGCGACCACCATCGTCGGTAAGCCGCCGCAGGAAGACGCTTACATGGGCAAGGCCGTCGAGCGGATATTCTTGCCGCTAATGAAGCTGACCATCCCCGAACTGGTAGACATCAACCTGCCCATCGAAGGCGTGTTTCACAATCTGATGATCGTTTCGATTCGCAAGTCTTACCCAGGCCAGGCCCGCAAAGTGATGAATGCGATCTGGTCACTCGGTCAAGCGATGTTTACGAAATGCATCATCGTCGTCGATGAAGATGTCAACGTGCAGGATCTGGGTGAAATCACGCTCAAGGTGTTGAACCACATCGATCCCGAGCGGGACATCCAGTTCACGCTGGGCCCTGTGGACTCGCTCGACCACGCATCGCGGCTTCCTAACTACGGTTCCAAAATGGGAATTGACGCGACCCGCAAGTGGAGCACAGAAGGTTTCGCTCGCCCTTGGCCCGACGAAATCGTCATGGACGAAAAAACTAGGCAGTCTGTCGACAGCAAATGGAAAACTTTGGCGAAGGAACTGGGGTTGGACTGAAGAATGCCCCCTATTTCTAAGCTAGCATTTTTGGCAGGGCAATTGTGACAAGGTTTGGAGGTTTATTTTCTGAATAGAATCATAGGTTTCTGGGAAAAAGGGTTGTTACAGGGGCTTGACAAGAATTTCCACAGATTTTTGGACAATAGAGATCACAGCATTTCAGCTGTGAATATGCGATGAAACGGCGTTGCGTCATTACCGGAATGGGCGTGGTCAGCCCGAATGGAGTCGGCAATCAAGCTTTTGCCCAAGCCATCCTTGCCGGCAAGAGTGGCGTGCGGCGAATCACGCGATTCGATCCATCCGCGATCGAGGTACAAATCGCCGGCGAAGTCGCCGACTTCGACGAGCTTGCCTGGCTCGATAAGAAAGAGCGTAAGCATGTATCCCGGATTGTGCCGCTGGCACTTTGCGCCGCGACTGAGGCGATCTCAACGGCAGGGATCGACACGTCTGCGCTGCCGCTCGACGAACGCCGCAGGTTTGGGGTGATCCTTGGCACCGGGGGAGGAGCCTCGGAGTTTAGCGAGGAGCAATACCGGCTTTACTTCCATGGCCAACTCGCCAAGATGAGCCTGTTCTGCATTCCCAGCGGGGTCATGGGCAGCATTTCGAGCGAACTGAATGTGCGATTCAACTTTCGCGGACCCAGCCACGTGGTGACCACTGGCTGCACGTCTTCTACGGATGCAATCGCTTACTCGATGCGCCAGATCGAGTCAGGCAGGTTGGATGCCGTGCTGACCGGCGGCGCCGACGCTCCAATTTCCCTTGGCACCGTTCGCGGCTTCACACTGATGAAGATTTTGACGGAGAGCTGGAACCATGATCCAGAGAAAGGCTCTCGCCCATTCTCGGCAGACAGGGACGGGTTCGTGCTCGCGGAAGGTGCATGGATGTTTGTGCTGGAAGAATACGAACATGCTCGCGCCCGCGGGGCAGAGATCCTGGCTGAAGTCTGCGGATATGGGTCCACGTGTGAGGCTTACCATCGGGTGCGGCTAATGGAGTGCGGCGAGGAACCGGCTCGGGCGATTGAGCTTGCGATGAAGCAGGCCGGAATCGGACCGGCGCAGGTTGACTACGTGAATCTTCACGGCACTTCAACTCAGTTAAATGACCGCATCGAAACGCGCGCGTTGAAACTGGCGCTCGGAGAAGAGCGAGCGGCTCAGGTGCCCATGTCGGCGTTAAAGTCACAGATTGGGCATCCACAGGGTGCGTGCGGGGCTGCCGGGGTGGCTGCGACACTCGTAGCGATGCAGCAAGGGCAGATTCCGTCGACGATCAACCTCAAGCAAGCGTCACCCGAGTGCGATCTCGATTACGTTCCGGACACCGGCAGGAAAAAGAGCATCGAGCACGCGGTTTGCAACTGCATCGCGTTCGGATCCAAGAACTCGGCCCTGGTGCTGAGAAAAACGGCGTAGCCTAATCGCGTTTGAACACCTGCTTTGGATTGATAGTCACGAACACACCTCTTCCCTTCGCGAGGACGCGCCCGGACTGGTCAACGATTTCGGCTTTGCGGATTAAACTCCGCCCGCGCCGGCCGGCCTCGTGAGCCTCGACGCGCAAAGAAGTATGCAGCGGGACTGGCCTCAGGTATTCAATTTTGAGCTCTGCGGTGGCCGCGACAACGTCCCGCAGTTTGTTGAGTTTGCTCATCGCGTCGTCCAGAATGGTGGCGATGATTCCGCCGTGGCAGTGACCGGGCGGGCCGGTAAAGCGTTTGCTCAACCGAAAATTCGAGACGAAGCGTTTGCCCCCACGGTCGAGGGTGAATTTGAGGTGCATTCCCCCGCGATTGTCTCTTCCGCAGGCAAAGCAGTAGTTTCTTTTGAGTGGGAATCTCTTCGTCCCATGTCCGCGAGCTTGAACTTTATTGGCCATTGGCGCTGCATTCTATCCCATGAGCATGCCTCCGCGAAGCTTTCAAGTATCATCTATATGCTGCCGTGGCGTGCGTTGTCTTAACATTTAATGGAGGACCAATCGTGGATCGAATTCGCGGTTTCTTGTTCGCTGTAGCAGTCTGCGCAGTATCAGGAAGCCTTCTTGTCAGTGGTCCGTTTGCCAACGCTGAAGGCAGCCCAGGGGCGACCGTCTTCAAGAGCAAATGCCAGCTTTGCCACGGGGCGGACGGAACCGGAAACACCACGCTGGGCAAACAACTGCAAGCCGCTAATCTTCGCTCTAAAGAGGTTCAGAAGAAAACCAATGCGGAGCTCCACAAAGTCATTCATGACGGAAATGGCAATATGCCACCATTCGGAGAGCAACTGAATGACAACGAGATCAACCAGGCAATCCAGTTCGTTCGCTCGCTTGGCAAGGTAGCAAAGAAGTAGTTTCGATAGAGCAGCAGTTATGCCGGGATTTTCGCCTCCCCCAGCCGTTGAAAACCCCAGATCGGGATATGGCGGCGGCGTGCATCCGCCGGAGTTGGGCGGCGGCGATGACAATGGCCCGGGCGATAGCTCTCCCGATTACGGCAGGCGGCTGCATCGTGCGCGCCTGGCGTTGCTGCTTGCGCTGTGCTCCATATCGGTGCTCTTCATACTTCTGACTGCGGTTTTCGCGTACTTGCGACACGGCGCGTTCGTATTCGATCTTCGCGCTGGTTCCTACATTCGCCAGTGGGTACAGGTGGCATTGCCGGTGCGCCTGTTGCTGTTCAACACGGTTGTATTGTTGATGAGCAGCTTCACCATGGAGATGTCGCGCCGCTCAACTGCTCGTGAGTTCGCTCTCGCTCCCCTTCGCGGCATTCCGGGAATCAAACTCGACCGTGGTTTTGCTATTCCCTGGCTGGCCATCACGCTCGTGCTCGGCCTGACATTTCTCTCTGGGCAATGGATCGCGTGGCAGTGGTTCGCTGCGCATGGCTTTCACATTTCCACCGGCAAGCCTTCCCCGTTCTTCTATATTCTTACCGGAGCTCACGCGGCGCACTTATCGGTCGGCATTCTTGTGCTTCTGTATGCCAGCTTTGCGGCGATGTTCCGTAGACCCATCGAGCATCGGCGCATCGTGACCGAGATCGCCAGTTGGTACTGGCACTTCATGGATATTCTCTGGATCTACGTCTTCGGCCTGCTGGAATTCGCAATGTGAGCGGCTTACCAGACACCCCTTCCATATTCACCAACTAGGCAATTGCCGGGCGCTGCAATTGTGTGCATAATTCTCGCGTCCGCCAGCCGCTAAATCCATACAACACGAGAGAGTTCACGAGGAGCCTCAATGAATGCACGAACGAGTGTCGTGTACGGGTTGAGTCTGATTGCGCTACTGGTTCTATTGCCCTTTGGCCGTGCACTGGCGCAGGACAATGATTCGCTGGCAGCCGCAGGCCTGGGCGCCGGGCTGCTCATGTTTTTTCTGCTTTTCGCCGCGGCAGGGTATATCTATATGGCACTAGCTCTACAGACCATCGCCAACAAGACAAATACAGAGAACTCCTGGCTGGCCTGGATTCCGATCGCGAATATTATCCTGATGCTGAATATCGCGAAAAAACCAATCTGGTGGATCATTCTCTTTCTGATTCCGATTGCCAACATCGTCGTCATCGTCATCGTTTGGATGGCGATAGCCGAAGCGCGGAGAAAGCCAAGCTGGTGGGGGATTCTCTTTATCGTTCCCGTGGCCAACCTGGTGGTGCCTGGTGTACTGGCGTGGTCGGACTAGCGAGTTTCTGTGGGCTGACCTAACGGGGCTCGTGCCACGCATGCGGGCCCTCAGCATTTTCCGCTAACCGTCTCTCTGCTTGAACGTCCATATCTTCTCGCCTTAGAATCGGCGTTCGTTTTTTCGGAGGCGTTCATGCGCAACACAGGAATCCTTCTCGCCGCAGTTCTTGCTTTTTCTGCATCTTCACTTTGCCAGGCACAGGGCAACACTCAACCCCCTGCGCAGTTCAGTCTCGAAAATATTGATAAGAGCGTGGATCCGTGCGCGGACTTCTACCAGTACGCGTGTGGTAACTGGATGAAGAATGCGCAGATCCCATCCGACCAGCCGGAATGGGCGAGCTTTGTCGAGGTCGACGAGCGCAATAACGAGATTCTGCGGGGAATTCTGGAAAAGGCGGCTGCCGGCGGGCCGAACCGTAATTCCATTGACCAGAAGATCGGCGACTACTACGGCGCCTGCATGGACGAGAAGGCGGTTGATGGCAAAGGTCTCGATCCGCTGAAACCTGAACTTGACCGAATTTCTGCCGTGAAGGACAAGACCGGCCTGATTGACGCGATTGCCCGCGTGCATCTGATCGGGCCGAACCCGCTATTCAACTTCTATTCTTCGTCTGACCTACATAATGCCGACATGGTCATCGCCTACATAGACCAGGGCGGGCTGTCGCTGCCCGACCGCAAGTATTACATCAATGACGATGACGCCAAGATGGTCGAGATGCGGAAGAAGCTGACAGACTATGCGACCACACTCTTTACATTGAGTGGCCAGTCGCCACAGCAGGCCGCGGATTCAGCGCAGACGGTCCTGCGAATTGAGACCGCGCTCGCTAAGGATTCCATGGATCGCACACTCCGGCGCGATCCCAAAACCCGCGATCACAAGATGACACGCGACGATGCCGTGGCGCTGGCTCCGAATTTCTATTTGAATCGCTACTTCTCGGACATCAACACCCCGGCGTTTTCTGAGATGAACGTTGCGAACCCCGACTTCTTCAAACAGGTCAACGGAGTGATTGGATCGGAGTCGGTCGACGCTTTAAAGACTTATGTGCAGTGGCATTTGTTGGAGGGCGCTTCCCCCTGGCTCTCGACACCTTTTGTTAATGCGAATTTTAAATTTCGGCAGGCCCTGACGGGTCAAGACGAGATCAAGCCGCGCTGGAAGCGATGCGTGGCCGTAACCGACAATGCTTTAGGTGAGGCGCTCGGGCAGCGCTTTGTAGAGACAACTTTCGGTGCCGAAGGCAAGCAGCGCATGTTGAAGATGGTGGACGCGCTGGAGAAATCGTTAGACCAGGACATCCGCACATTGCCCTGGATGACAGATGAAACGAAGAAGCAAGCCAAGGTGAAGCTTGACGCAATCCGCAACAAGATCGGCTATCCCGATGTGTGGCGTGACTACAGCAAGCTGAATGTTGTTCAGGGCGACTTGATGGGAAATTTCCTGCGCGCTAATGAGTTTGAGTCACGCCGGCAGATTGCGAAGATCAGCAGGCCGCTTGACCGTCAGGAGTGGGGCATGACGCCGCCGACGGTGAACGCGTACTACAGCCCGCCGCGCAATGAGATCGTCTTCCCTGCCGGTATTCTGCAGCCTCCGTTCTTCGACAAAGAGGTGGACGACGACGTGAATTTTGGCTCGATTGGCGCGGTCATCGGTCATGAACTGACGCATGGATTCGACGATCAGGGCCGTAAGTACGATCCACAGGGCAATTTGCGCGACTGGTGGACCGAGCAGGATGGAAAAGAGTTTGAAAAGCGAGCCAGTTGCGTCGCCGATGAGTACAGCAGCTTTACCGCAGTGGACGACCTCAAACTGAATGGCAAACTAACGCTCGGTGAAAACACCGCCGACAACGGCGGCGCGCGGATTGCGCTGATGGCCTTGATGAATATGATTGCTGAAGATAAAACCGGGAAAGCTGCTGAAAAAATCGACGGCTACACGCCTGAGCAGCGCTTCTTTCTGGGATTCGGGCGCGTATGGTGTGAAAAACGCCGTCCGGAATTCTCACGAATGCTGGTCAACGTCGATCCGCATTCGCCGGGACGTTTCCGCACCAATGGAGTCGTGGAGAACATGCCCGAATTCCAGAAGGCATGGGGCTGCAAGGCGGGGCAACCTATGGTGCGAGAAAATCAGTGCCGCGTATGGTAACAGCGCACAAGCACTCGCTCACGGCTTGAGATTGCTCAGCAAAACGATGTCCGCCTCGCCTTCACCGACGGCGGCGTAGATCGACTTCCCATCCGAAGACCAGGAGACTCGGCGGCCTATGAACGTTGACTGCGTGCCGAAATCGGTGATCCGCCGCATTTTCCCGCCATCGGTTGATTGCTCCCATATGTTCGTAGTGGGTCCGTCGGTCAAGAGCATCGCCAGCCACTTGCCATCCGGGGAAAGCACGGGCTGCATGAGCACCCAACTAGAGAGACGCGATCCCGAAACCTGTGCCAACTTTCGAGCCGGGCCGTTTTCCGGGTCAGCCACAAGAATTTCCATGTCGGATAAGCCGCTGATGGCGGGCAAGGTTTGCACGAAGTAAAGTTTGCCAGCGGCATCAACCGCAGGTTTCTGGCCTTCGTCGCGGACCGAGTGGACTGGGCCCCCGTCGGGAGAGATTTTGTTAATTTGGAATCCGTTCTGAGTTGGCGGAGAAAAATATAGCCAGCGGCTATCGGGCGACCAACACGCCCAGCCGCCGCCATCCGAGATCTTGCGAGCGTTGCTCCCGTCCGGGTCCATGAGCCACAAATCTACGTTCCATGCATTCAAACCACGCTTCACGTAGGCGATATGCTTTCCGTCGGGCGACCATACGGGAACACCGACCGTGACCTCTGGATCGTGCTCGAAGGTGACCTGCCGGTTCTGCCTGGTTTGAAGATCCATGATCCACAAGTTGCCGTGACCTCCGCTGTCCGAGAGATAAACCAGCTCGCGATCGCCCGGACTCACCGATGGCGTCTGCACTGACCCAGTCTGGTGCGTGATCTGGATGCCACGGCGAACATTTTCTTCCCCGCTTCCACCTACTGGATAGCGCCAGATATCAAATTGCATTCGCGTGCGGCTGGCGACGATGTTTCCTTGGCGGTCCACATCGGGCGAGTTGTAGGACGTTTCGCCGAACGTAAGCTGCCGCAAATTCTTGCCACCAGTTTTGACCGACCACAGATTCATAGTGCGCAGGTACAGGACCGTGTCGCCACGCGAGGAGCCGTACACAACCCCGGAACCATCCGGCAGCCATGCGTAGCCATCGAGCGGATTTCCGTCGCGGGTAATTTTCTGAATGTCGCCACCCGAAGGCGGAACGTAGAAAATGTCGTAGTCAAACGTGCGACCGCGTTGGAAGCCGATCTTCTGATCGTCAGGAGACCAGTGCAGATCGGAGTAGTTGTACTCGCTCGAAAGCGCCGTCACCTTTCGAGGATTCGATGCATCTGGGTCCGCAACCATCAGGTCCAGTTCGCCCTGGTTCGAGTGAAGGTAAGCGATGTGCCTCCCGTCGTGGCTCAAATCAGCCCCGGCCAGGCTACTCACGAGTGGCCGGGCAGTGCCACCCAGAGCTGGAATCTGCCAGATTTTGCCTTCGCCATCGGGCTCCTGCGAGGGAGAAAAGTAGATCAGAGACGACGAGTCTGATGACCAGCGAGGAGATTGATGATCGGCGTCGTCATGTGTGACCTGAAGAGGCGTACCCCCTGCCAGCAGTCGCACCCACACCTGGCGGCGTCCGCCGACATCGGCAGTGAACGCGACGGACTTGCCGTCTGGAGAAAGGGCCGGGAATTCTTCCATTCCGACGAAGTCGGTCAGACGCATCAGCTGAGTGGCAACAGAGGGCTCGGAATTTGAGGTACGCGCTCGTCCTGCATAAACGGCGAGACCGACGGCAACTAGAACTGCAGCGGCGGCGACTCCCCACGGAAGCCACTTGGGCGTGCTTCTGCTAGCCGCGGTTCTTATGGCCGTAGCGCTGCCGCTTTCATCGCGGCCAAGCATCTCCAGATTGAAGGCCAGGTCGCGAGCAGACTGAAAACGCTCTCCGGGATTCTTCTCGAGGCAGCGATGGACGATCCGGCTGACCCCCGGCGGCAGATTGCGCCCACTGCTCGACAGTTCTGCCGGCTCCTCTTTCAAGATCGCGCTCATTGTGTCCGCAGACGTAGGCCCGCCAAATGCCCGTTTGCCCGAAAGCAGTTCGTAAAGGATTGCTCCGAGGCTGAAAATGTCGGAACGAAAGTCGGCAGCCTGTCCGCGCACTTGCTCCGGAGACATGTAACCCACCGTCCCGATGACGAGGCCGGGTTCTGTGCTGGTGATGGTCGTGCCGTGATCACTCGCCTTCGGATCGGGCGCGACTACTTTTGCAAGTCCGAAATCGAGGATCTTCACGACTCCATCTCGCGTGAGGAAGACGTTTTCAGGTTTGAGGTCGCGATGAAGTATCCCACGATCATGTGCTGCAGCAAGTCCGAGGGCAGTTTGCAATCCGATATCGATGGCTTTTCGGACCGGTATTCCGCCCTGCATCAGGCGCTCCCGAAGGGTCTGCCCCTCGAGAAGCTCAGTCGTCAGATAAGGAGCGTGGTCTCCGTCGGTGCCGAAGCCATAGATGGCGACAATGTTCGGATGATTGAGAGCGGCGGCAGCTCGCGCCTCCTGCTCGAAGCGCCGCAACCGCTCAGGATCGGCTGCGAAATCTTTAGGAAGCACCTTCAGGGCGATATCGCGGCCCAGGCTGAGGTCCCGAGCGCGATAGACTTCACCCATGCCACCTGCGCCAAGGGATGAAATGATCTCGTACGAACCGATCCTGGCACGCGGTGGAAGCGACATTGCGCCATGATTATAACTGCGCTTTTCGCAATCGCTTGAACACGACTGCGGAGCCAGGCGGCATGGGAATGGCGATGCCAGCTCTCCCGCCTATAATAGAAAGATTCGCTTGTTCGTCGTGATGCATCTGTATGGATGCCCGGCGACGCGCGATCGCCCTCATCGATGTCCACACCAGTTTCCAATGACAGCATCGTTGTGCGTGGCGCACGTGTGCACAACCTCAAGAATATTGACGTCGAGATTCCGCACAACGCGCTGACGGTTGTCACCGGCGTTTCCGGCTCAGGAAAATCTTCGCTGGCATTTGACACGATCTATGCCGAAGGGCAGCGACGGTATGTGGAGTCGCTGTCGGCCTACGCGCGGCAGTTTCTGGAGAGGATCGAGAAACCCGACGCCGACCACATCGAGGGGATAGCCCCAGCGGTTGCGATCCGGCAGAAAAACACGACGCGGAATCCACGGTCGACGGTTGGAACCGCGACCGAGATCTACGACTATTTGCGGCTGCTGTTTGCGCGCGTTGGGCGAACCTACTGCGTGCAATGCGGGAACGAGGTCAAGAAGGACACTGTAGATGAGGTTGCCGACGCGGTGTTGGGCCTCGGTGAAGGCACAAGGCTGAATGTGCGGTTCCCAGTTGCAACGTCTCCAGGCAAGCGTGAAGCTGGGATCATTCCAAGTCCCCAGGCAAGGTCACGAAAGAAGGTTAGCTCCAAGAAAGCTGAAGTCGCCGTTGCGTCCGATGCTGTAAGGGCTCGCCTGTTCGACCTGCGGCAAAAGGGTTTCAATCGGCTGTTTCAAAATGGGCAGATCTTTGAGTTCTCGACGCCGGAATCGCTGCTGGACATCAACTTCGCCGAACCAGTTTACGTACTCGCGGATCGTATTGCGGTTTCGGCGGAGTCACGGGCGCGCATTGTAGATGCGGCCGAGATCGGATTTCGCGAAAGCGGAGAGGTCATTTTCGAAAGCGCGGCTCGTGAAGATGAAGCGACAAAGCAGCTACGCTTTTCGCAGCGCTTTGAATGCAAGGCGTGCGGCACGCGATATGAGGAGCCTGAACCACGCCTGTTCTCGTTCAACAATCCCTATGGAGCTTGCCCGCGCTGCCAGGGCTTTGGCAACACGATTGATTTTGACTTAAATCTGGTTGTTCCCGATCCAACCAAGACCTTGAGTGAAGGCGCGATCGAGCCATGGACAAAGCCACGGTATCGAACCCTGGCTACGGAGATGAAACGCTACGCGAAACAGGCGGGAATTCCGCTCGATGTGGCGTGGGCAAACCTCGAGGCGGAGCAGCAGAAGCGAATCATCGATGGCGACAAGAAGTATCCAGGAATTCGCGGCTTCTTCAACTATCTGGAAAGAAAGAAATACAAACTGCACGTGCGGGTGTTTCTCAGCCGATACCGCGGGTATACGGTTTGCTCGGAGTGCGACGGCGCCAGGTTGCGACGTGAGGCACAGCAAGTGCGAATCGCGGGAAAGAACATCTGCGAAGTTTGCTCGATGACGGTAGAGGAAGCGGGCAAGTTCTTCGATCAGGTCGAGCTCAGAGCTCAGGAAGCTGGAATTGCCGAGCGACTGCTGCATGAGATCCGCTCGCGCTTGCGGTTTCTAAACGACGTTGGCCTCGAATACCTGATGCTGGAGCGGTTGACATCTACACTCTCGGGCGGAGAGGCCCAGCGTATTCAG
>Ga0075434_100002098_pt1 | contig 17338 bp, 16 predicted proteins | sample RhiMethybrSRZTD3_FD_75298 | JGI IMG/M metagenome (GOLD analysis project Ga0075434, IMG submission 75298) | Populus rhizosphere microbial communities from Tennessee, USA - Rhizosphere MetaG P. TD hybrid SRZTD3 | ecosystem: Host-associated > Plants > Roots > Rhizosphere > Soil | place: USA... | reverse complement strand
GGATTAGGGATTAGAGGGATCAGGGATCAGGGATCAGGGATCAGGGATCAGGGATCAGGGATCAGGGATCAGGGATCAGGGATCAGGGATCAGGGATTAGGGATCAGGGATCAGGGATCAGGGATTAGAGGGATTAGGGATTAGGGATCAGGGATTAGAGGGATTAGGGATTAGGGATTAGGGATTAGGGATTAGCAGGAATTAGGAATTACTGCGGTCGTGGTAGGAGGTTCTATGCAGGCGCGACGTGACTTTCTGCGACAGCTTATTCCGGCAGGGGCGGTTGGTCTCGTCGGCTTGAAGACCGAGTGGCTCGAGCGTGTCGTGTCGGCGACGGCGGGCGTCGCGGATCGCGCGGCGGCCGACGTTGCGGCAGACGAGGGCTACTGGCGCGAGATTCAGCAGGCGTTCACGCTCGACCGCACGATCATCAACCTGAACAACGGTTACACGTGCCCGAGTCCGCGCGTCGTGCACGAGGCGCTGAAGCGGTACCTCGACATCTCGAACCAGGCGCCCATCCACTACATGTGGAATCTGCTCGAACCGAACATCGAGACGGTCCGCCGCAGGCTCGCGGCTGAAGCGGGCTGCGATCTCGAAGAGCTCGCCATCACGCGCAACGCAAGCGAAGGGCTGCAGATCGCGCAGCTCGGCCTCGATCTCCAGCCCGGCGACGAAGTGATCACCACGAACCAGGATTACGGGCGCATGCTCGACACCTGGGAGCAGCGCGTGCGCCGCGACAAGATCAAGCTGACGAAGATCTCGTTTCCGGTGCCGACGACGAACATCGGCGAGCTGAAGGATCGATTCGAGCGCGCGATCACGCCGAAGACGAAAGTCATTCACTTCTGCCACATCACGAACCTGACCGGGCAGCTGTTCCCGGTTCGCGACATCGCGCGCATGGCGCGCGCGCACGGCATCCAGACGATCGTCGACGGCGCGCATGCGTTCGCACATTTCCCGTTCAAGCTGCGGGACCTCGAAGTCGATTACTACGGCACGTCGCTGCACAAGTGGCTGCTGGCGCCGGTCGGCACCGGATTCCTCTATGTGCGGCGCGAGAACATCGAGAAGCTCTGGCCGCTGACGCCGCCGCCGGCGAGCAAGATGAAGGACATCCGCAAGTTCGAAGAAGTCGGGACGCATCCCGCCGCGAATCACAATGCGATCGCGGAGGCGCTTGCGTTCCATCAGGCCATCGGCGTCGAGCGCAAGGCCGCGCGGCTCCGCTATCTGACCGATCGCTGGGTCGGGCAGGTCGACAAGCTGCCGCGTGTGAAGATCCTCAGCAGCCGCGAGAAGGATCAGGCCTGGGGTCTCGCGAACGTCAGCCTCGAGGGCGTCGACGTGTCGAAGGCATACGACTTCCTCTGGACGAAATACCGCATCATCACCGCCGCGATCAAACACGCCGAGTATCAGGGACTCCGCGTCACGCCGAACGTCTACACGACGCTCGACGAGCTCGACACGTTCGCGGCGGCCATTCAGGATCTGCTCAAGAGCGGGGCGTCAACCGAGCACGCCTGACGCGCACGCCGGAGGGGCGATCCCGCGGACGCCGGGATCGCCCGGTGCTTCCTGAGCGACATGATTGAGCGCGGGCCCTCAGATCTGGATGCTGCGAGGCCGCTGCCCGCGTGGGCGCGCGTTGCTGATGCGGCCGCCGCGCTGCTGGCGCTGCTCGGCGTCACGATTGGATTGACCGGCGGCTTCCGCACGCACATCGGTCCGATCCCGCTCACCCTCACCTCGCCGTATCGTCTGCTCTTCGAAGCAGCGGCAATCGCGATCGTCCGGCACCTGATCGTCCGCGACAATCCCGCGTACCGCTACCTGCTTCCGCGGATCGCGGCATGGGCCACCTCGACGCCCGTGCGAACGGCGATCGTGATCGTCGTCGCCACGCGCACGGCGATCTTCTTCGTCGGATATCTCGCGGTGGTCACGATCGGCTACGCGCAGGGCGCGCGTCCGTTCAAGGAATTCAGCACCGAGCTGCTGAACCTGCCGCTCCGGTGGGACGCCGGCTGGTACATGGGGATCGCGACACAAGGCTACGCGTTCGAGCCGGGGAATCCTTCGCTCCAGCAGAACGTCGTGTTCTTTCCCGCATATCCGATGCTCGTACGCGTTGCGGCGCTCCTGCTCGGCAAATCGTTTACGGCGTACGTGATCGGCGGCACGATCGTATCGCTCGTCGCGTTCACGGCCGCGCTCGCATATTTATACCGGCTCGCGCGCGAGGATCTCACCGACGATCAGAGCTCGGCGGCGCTCTGGCTGATTGCGGCCTATCCGTTTTCGGTCTTCTACGGCGCCATCTACACCGAGTCGCTGTTTCTCCTCTGCTGCGTGGGTGCGTTCTATCACCTCCGACACAACCAGGCGCTGAAAGCGGGCGCGTTCGGCCTCGTTGCCGGTCTCACGCGGCCGAACGGGTTCGTGCTGTGCGCGCCGCTCGCGCTCCTCGTGCTCGAACGCGCGCGCCCGTGGCGGCGCGGCGCGTTGTCGCACACCACACGACTGTGGACGGCCGCCGCGATGCCGGTGGTCGGCACGCTCCTTTATTCGATGTTCATCTGGTGGCTCACGGGAAACCCGCTCGCGTGGTTGAGCGGACACGCCGCCTGGGGACGTCACTACGGCGGTCTGACGCAGCTCGTCGCGGGCAAGTACGGCTACATCGTCGACGCCGGCGTGCTCGAGTACGTCAGCAACGAGCCGTACGATCTTCTGAACGCGCTCGGCGTGCTGTTCGTGCTCTTCGCCGCGTGGCCGGTGTATCGCCGGTTCGGCATCGCGTACGCGGCGTTCATCCTCGTCACCATCGTGCCGCCGCTCGCGGCCGGCGGCCTGATGTCGGCAGGACGATTCTCGTCGGTGTTGTTCCCGGCATTTCTCGCGCTCGCGGCAATCACGCCGCCGCGGCATCGCATCACCTGGATCACGGTGTTCGCCGCACTGCAGGCATTGAATGCCACGTTGTTCTACACCTGGCGGCCGCTTTTCTGATTTGAGCTTGGCGTCGAGGTATTGCGTCGCGTGAGGTCTTATTTCAGGATTTCGAGAAGCTCGGTCAGCGCCGCAAGTTCCTCTTCCGCAGCGTGAATGATCGCCCGCCGCTCCTGCAGCGTGGGCGTCGACCAGTCTTCGCTCTCCAGACGCACACGGCCGTCGCCGCTCACCTCGACGACGACCGCATCCATCGTCTCGACGTAGAGCTTCATGAGGGATGAAGCGGGTTAGATGCCGGCGGCCGCGGCTGCCCGCTGCGCATCTTCGACGCCGATCACCACCGACGCCATCGACGCCGCATCCGCCGGTCCCGCGTACGCGTACTCGACATTGATGTTCGCGTCGGTGACGAGCTGCAGCGCCGGCGCGAGAGATCCCGGCGCATTCGGCACCGGCATCAGGATGACTTCGCGCTCGGTGACCTGATGATGGTGCTCGCGCAGAACCGCGCCGCCGTGGATGTGATTGTCGACCACCATCCGCAGCTGACCACCCGCCTCGAGCGCCATCGCGACAATGTTCACGCGTTCGTCGGCGAGGAGCTGGCACACGGCGGCGAGCGCGCCGGGACTGTTGGGGAGGCGCAGGTTCAATTCCGTGCGAATCGACATGCGCCGTAGCCTATCAGAAGAGCTGAATGCTGACAGCTGAAAGCTGTGAGCTGATAGCTGAGAGCACGAGCTCTCAGCTATCGGCCGTCACTAGCAACTGTCAGCTAGCGTTGCGGAAGGCTGTGAAAGCTGTCGGACTCGCGCGGTATCGACGCGACGGTGCTGCGTTGCAATTTGGCCAGGAGGAGGTCAATCCCGTACGAGGTGACAACCGGATCGGTGCGGCGCGTCGGCGTGTCCAGCCGGTGCGCGCGCCAGTACTTCAGCGCGAGGACCAGCAGGTCGACTTCATGATCGTTCAGCTCGTCGAACATCGTCATCTCCACACACGAAGACCTCGAGGGAGGTCCGGCTGGAAGGGGTGCCGGACGCTCCGCTCGAGGTCGCGGGGCAATTGCCTAGGCGAGAACCTTGATGACGACGCGGCGATTCTGCGCGCGGCCGGCCTTGGTCTTGTTCGGGGCCACCGGCTTGTCGGCGCCGTAGCTGATCACGTTCATCTTGTGCAGCGGAATCTGGTACTGGTCGTAGAGATACCGCTTCACCGCCTCGGCGCGCTCGAGGCCGACGCGCTCGTTCACGACCTTGCCGCCGACGTTGTCGGTGTGGCCTTCGATCTCGAGAAAGATGTTCTTCGGATCCTGCTTCAGCTGCGCGACCATCTCGTCGATCTTCTGCTTGGCTTCATCCGGCAGCGCGGTCTTGCCGAACTTGAAGTTGCCCTGGTCTTCACTCAGCACCACTTCGTACACGAGACGCTTGTTCGCCTTGTCCATCGTGTCGAACTTGGTGTTCGCTTCGGTGCCGACCTTCGCGGCGCTGTCAGCCGCCGTCCGCGCCGCGCCGGCCGCGTCGTTCGCCGTCTGCGCCGACTGCGCAGCCGCCTGCGCCTTCTGGTCGACTTCCGAGATGCGCCCTTCGTTGCGGCGCGTGCGCTCCTGCGTCTCTTCGACCGAGCGGCCGAGCGAATCGACCTTCTCGTTCACTTCACCGACGCTCGTGCGGACGAACTTCTTGGACGCACACGCCGAGCCGCCAATCGCCAGCGCTGCAATGGGAACTGCGACGAAAAAATTCCGAAGCATGTCGAACTCCTCCTAAAACGACGGGCGTGATTGCCCCGCGATATACCCGCTCCGGGCTCTGACGATCAGATCTTTGCTGCGCGCTCGGACCTCGAGCTGATGCCAGCCCGGTATGCCGCTCGATTCGAACGCGATCAAGTACTGGTGGCGCAGTTCGTCGACGATCTGGCGCGCCGCCAGGCTGCGCTGCCCCGGCGTGCTCGCTACGAACGTGTGTCCGCCCGTCCATGCCGCCAGATCCGAGAGCGATCCGGTGAGCGGCGATCGATCGGCCGAGACGGCTGACGTGTCGGCTGACGGGTTGTCGATCGACGGAACAATGCCGAGGATGTAGACCGGCACGTCGATCTCGCTGGCGATGGCTGACACCTCCGACGGCTTCAGCCGACTCCAGTTGTCGTTGCCGTCCGTCAGGACGACAACCGCGCGGCGAAGACGGTCACGTTCGCCGACGCGTTCTGCCGTTTTTGCGATGGCGTCGTGGAGCGAGGTCGCGCCGAACGGAACGACCGCCGTCATCGAATCAGGCAGTTGCTTCAACCCGGACGTGAACGGCACGACGGCGTCCAGGTGTGTATCGAAGGTGTAGACCGCAGCTTCGTCGCGCGTCGGATCGAGCCAGCTGAGAACGTGGGCCGCGGCTTCGCGCGCGTACGGCAGGTGCCCTTCCATGCTGCCGCTCACGTCGAACAGCAGCGCAACGCTGATGCCGGCGATGTCGCTGCGGAAATCGGTGATCGTGCGCGGCCGGCCGCCTTCGCGCACCTCGAAGTCGTGCGCTTTCAAATCCTGAACGAAGCGACCTTTATGATCGCGAACGATGGCGGCGACGCGAACCACGTCGACTCCCGCCTTGAACGTCGCGACGGAATTTTGCGCCGCCGCAGGAGAACCGCTGAGGACGAGCCCGAGGGTTGCAACCGCGAGAATTCCGGGGAACTTGATGGGCATCACCGGAATTCCGCATTCCAAGTATGTTGCCATCTCCACAAACAGCTGATATTCAAGGGGTTATTCGAACGGTCGGCAAAACTGAGCAGGCGTTTTTAGGGGTCAATTCGTGTAAGATTTACGCGATCGCTGACGAATTTGGCCGCTCAAGCTACGTAGAAACTACATCCATGGAACAGCATGTGTAGACGCACACCACAAGGGATTAGCGATCAGGGATTAGGGATTAGGAATTAGGAATTAGGAATTAGAAGGGGTCAAGGATTAGGGATTAGAAGGGTCAGGGATTACGGATTAGCGAACTAATCCCTAATCCCCAATCCCTAATCCCTTAAAATCCGGCCGTGACGACCACCAACACCCGCGCCGCCATCCCGACGGCTCGTCGCGTCCATCGGTTCACCTACGCGATCCGTAACATCGTCGCCGAAGCACAGCGCGTCGAGGCCGCCGGAACGCCGGTGAAATACCTCAACATTGGCGATCCGGTCGCGTTCGGCTTCCAGACGCCGCCGCATCTGGTGGCCGCCGTCGAGCGTGCGATGCGCGACGGCCACAATTCATATGGACCGTCAGCGGGTATACCCGCAGCGCGCGAGGCGGTTGCGGCGGAGTACACGAAAAACGGATTTCCGGTTACGCCCGACCGCGTCTTCATTACTGCGGGCACGTCGGAAGGCATCGAGCTGACGCTGAGCGGGGTCGTCGACAGCGGCAGCGAAGTGCTCGTGCCGATGCCGACGTATCCGCTGTACACCGCCGTCCTCGCGAAGCTGGACGCAAAAGCGAAGTACTACCGCCTCGATCCATCGCGCGGATGGATGCCGGACCTTGAACATCTGCGCAGTCTTGTCACCCCCGAGACGCGCGCGCTCGTTGTCATCGATCCGAACAATCCAACCGGCGCGGTTTACCCGATCGAGACACGCCGCAAGATCATCGAGTTCGCCGACGAGCACGGCCTGCTCATCCTGGCGGACGAGGTGTACGGCGATCTCGGCTTCGACGGTCCGATTGCGCCGTACGGGCTTCTCGATCCCGACGCTCCGATCATCTCGTTTTCGAGCCTGTCGAAGGCGTATCTCGCGCCCGGATGGCGGACCGGATGGATGGCCATCGGACGATCGCCCCGGCTGGATGACGTGGCCGCGGCGGTGAGAAAGCTGGCAGACGGACGGCTCTGCAGCACGGTTCCGATGGAGTACGCCGTCGTCGCCGCGCTGACGGGCGACCGGTCGCATCAGGTTGCGTTCCGCGAGGCGCTGCGCGCGCGCGCGAAGCTCACGGTCGATCGCCTGTGCGCGATGCCGGGTGTCAGCTGTGTGGCGCCGACCGCAGCGTTCTACGCCATGCCCCGCGTGTCGCTTCCGCCCGGACGAACCGACGAGCAGTTCGTGCTGTCGCTGCTTCGCAGCACCGGCGTGCTCTGTGTCTACGGATCGGGGTTCGGACTCCCCCCGGAAGACGGGTTCCTGAGAATCGTGTTCCTGGCGCCGCTCGACGAACTGAACGCCATCTACGATCTGATGGCGGATTTCACCAGGGAATACCTTCGCTGACAGATTGCTGATCGCCGGCGGCCGATTGACTGCAGAATGGTAGGGTGTCCGATCGCGATTTCACCCGCCGCATGCTGCAGACCGTCTTCACGGTCGCGGGCGTCGTCGTTCTCCTGCTGGCGCTCTGGCACGCGCGCAGCGCGCTGCTGCTGATCTATATCAGCGCGCTCATCGCGATGGGATTCGCACCGATCGTCCGCTTCCTCGAGCGGCCGACCGGGAAGACCAGCGTCCCGCGCTGGCTCGCCATTCTCGTCGTCTACCTCGCCATTCTGCTCGCGTTCTTCCTGCTCGCGCTGATGGTGCTGCCTCCGCTCATCGCGCAGGCGGTGGCGCTGTGGAACAAGCTGCCCGATGAATTCAACCGGCTCCAGGAATTTCTCATCCGCTACAAGATTCTTCAACGGCGCATCACGCTCGCCGAGGCGGTGCAGAACGCGCCCGAGGGATCGACGAATGCGGTCGGCACGGTGCTCGTTGCGCTCTCGAGCCTGATCGGCGGCATGTTCGGTCTGATCACGATCCTGATTCTCAGCTTCTATCTCCTCACCGAAGCGAAATCGATGTTCGAGTACTTCATCCGCTTCGTTCCGGCGACGCGTCGGGGCGACGTGGCGACGGCCGCGCGCGAAGCGGTCGTGAAAGTGAGCGCGTGGCTGCGCGCGCAGTTCGTGCTCGCCGGAGTGATGGGAACGTTTGCAGCCGTCGGTCTCGGCCTGATGGGCGTGCCGTACTTCTACGTCGTCGCGCTCGTGGCGGCAATCGGCGAAACGATCCCGATCATCGGACCGATCATCGGCGGCGTCACGGCGGTGGCTGTCGCGATTACCGTCTCACCCAAGCTTGCGCTCACCGTTGGCGTCTATTTCCTGGTTCTTCACCAGCTCGAAGCGAACGTGCTGGTGCCGAAGATCATGGAGCGGCGCGTCGGCGTCAGCCCGGTCGCGGTGATGATGGCGCTGCTCATCGGCGGCTCGCTGTGGGGTCTTGTCGGCGCGATCCTCGCCATTCCGACGGCGGCGATGCTGTCGATCATCGTCGATCAGATCGCGGCCAATCAGGAAGACGTGCGCTTTCAGCGCGTCAGGTAACGCGGAACCGCCGGACCTTGTTCGGGTTGCCGCACACCTTCATCTCGCACCACCGCCGCGTGCCGCTGCGCGTCGTATCGACGTACGTCAACCCGCTGATCGCCGTCGTGCTCGGCTCCGCGATCGCACGCGAGCCGTTCACCATCACCATCGCCATCTCGTCGCTGGTGATCGCCATCGGCGTGGCTCTGGTAATCGTCCCGTCTGCCCGGCGCGTCGAACCGGCTCCCGAGCGTTTCAACAGTGCGGCGGGGTCCTTCCAACGGCGCCTTTCGCGGGCCTGAAAAGCCCGCATGACAATCGCGAGGAGTCAGGATCTAGGACTAGCGGGCTCGAGGGATTAAAGTGACTAATCCCGAATCCCCAATCCCTGATCCCTGTCCCCCACACGAGCGCCGGAGCCCGCAGGCGCGATTCCTTCACGGTCGCGCTCGTCTACACGGCGCTCACAGTGCTCGCAACGTGGCCGCTGGCGCGCGGCGTCGCGCGCGACGTGCCGTCCGACTTCGGCGATCCGCTGCTGCACATCTGGCTGCAGGCGTGGAACTCGACGCATCTCGGACGCGGATGGTGGAACGCGAACATCTTCTATCCGCATCCGCTCGCGCTCGCGTACTCGGACCATCTGCTGCCGCTCGCGCTCGAGACGCTGCCGATCTACGTCATCACTCGCAATCCAATCCTCTGTTACAACCTCGTGTACCTGTCGACGTTCGTCCTGTCCGGCCTCGGCATGTTCCTCTTCGTGCGCGAGCTGACCGGCAGTCGCGCCGCCGCGTTCGTCGCGGGCCTCGCGTACGCGTTCACGCCGTACCGGATGGGATCGCTGCCGCATGTCCAGGTGCTGTCCTCGCAGTGGGTGCCGTTCGCGCTGTACGGACTCCGCCGATACTTCACGACCGGTCGCGTGCGCGCGCTCGCGGGCGGGGCCTCCGCGTGGATCGTCGAGAACCTGACGAACGGCTACTACCTGTACTTCTTCAGCCCCGTCATCATCCTGTATCTCGTGTGGGAGATCGCGACGCGACGTCGCCTGCGTGACGCCCGGGCCTTGTCGCAACTGGCGGTCGTGATGATCGTCGTCGCGGCGGTCACGATTCCTTTCCTGCTTCCCTATCGCGAGCTGCGGCAGCAAGGGTTCGAGCCACGACCGATTGGTGAGGTCAGCAAGTTTGCGGCAGATGTCTACGCGTACGCGACCGCAGATCCGAACCTGTGGGTGTGGGGTGGAACGATGCGCGCGTACGAAAAACCCGAAGGCGCGCTGTTTCCGGGACTGACGATCGCGCTCCTCGCGGCCATGGGCACGATCCGGTCGTGGCGAGCAGTGCGTGCACCGGGACGCGACACGCCTGGCGCAACGCTGCTCGCCATCGGCTTGACGGCAGCCGGAGCAGTCACGGTCTCGCTGCTGCTCGGCCGGCGGCTCGTTCTTCCGGGCTTCCACGCAACCAGCGTCTCGCGGTCGCTCGCGGTCGTGTGCGTGCTGGGCGCTGCTCTCCTGGTCGTCTCTTCACGCGCGCGGCAGACGCTCGTTCGTTGGGCGGCGACGCCCGCCGGGCTGTTCGCGCCGATTACGATCCTGGCAGCGGTCCTGTCCTTCGGGCCGACGATCGCAGCGCGCGGCCGGGTCGTCGCGTCGGGCACGCTGTACGCCGTCCTCTATTCGTGGGTGCCCGGATTCGACGCGCTGCGTGTGCCCGCGCGGTTCGCCATGGTCGTGGCGTTCGCGCTCGCGGTGCTGGCCGGAATCGGCGTCGCGACCATCCGCTCGACGAACGCCCGCCGGCGCGTCGCCTTGATCGCCAGTTTTGTGATCGTCGCCGAGACGCTCGCCGTCCCGATCCCACTCAACACCAACGACGTGCACTACAAGGTAGTGGGCCTGGGACCTCTGTCGGATAGTCTTTTTCCGGCGCCCGCGGTATATGGATTCATCGCCCGGCTGCCGGGCGATGCGGCCGTCCTCGAGCTGCCGCTCGGCGAGCCGGCATTCGACGTGCGGTACATGTTCTATTCGATTGGACATTGGAAACCGCTCGTGAACGGGTATAGTGGCGGCGCGCCGGCGTCGTACGCGGCGCTCATTGGAACCCTGCAGGATCTGCCGGAGCGCGGCGACATCGCGTGGCAGCAGGTGCTCGTGTCGCACGCCACGCACGTCGTCGTGCACGAAAGTTATTACGCGGGCGACCGGGGACAGAAGATCTCGCGCTGGCTCCTCGGTCGCGGCGCACGGGAGATTGCGACGTTCGGAAGCGACCGCGTGTTCGCGGTGCGATAGGCACCGATTTTGATCGCTCGTATGCCGGGCTGGACTGCAGAGCATGCAGGCGCCAGCCCACCAACGGTAAGCGCCATGGTTGGCCTATACAAGCGCTGGGACGAGCCTCGAGCGATGTTCGGCGACATCGCCGTCATCGGATTTCTGCTCGTTCAATGCCTCGACGGCGTGTTCACGTACCTGGGCGTCACCATCTGGGGACTGAGCATCGAGGCGAACCCCATCATCAGCGCGGCCATGGGCGTGGTCGGTCTCGCCACCGGGCTGGCGGGCGCCAAGCTCGTCGCCGTCGCGTTCGGCATCGTGCTGCACCTGCGCCGCGTACACATGCTCGTTGCCGTGCTGACGCTCGTTTACGTGGCCGTCGCGATCCTGCCGTGGACGGCGCTCTTTCTCGCGAACTAAATTGACACTTTCGATAGGTGTAGTCGCCATACCGCTCGTCCTGAGCGTGTCGAAGGACGAGCGCCGGGCTCGTGGTTCGAGAAGTACATCCTGAGCGAGTCGAAGGACTCACCACGAGCGGACGTACGTTACCGCTCACAAAACGCCGTCATGCGCAAAGACCCGCTTGGTTATCTCTCGAGCGAGCTCGACTCGCTCAAGCAGCAGGGCCTCTACCGCCGGCTGCGGATACTCGAAGGCGAGCAGACACCGAAAACGCGGTTCGATCACCGCGAGGTGGTCAACCTTTCGTCGAACAATTATCTCGGTCTCACGACCCATCCGCGACTTCGCGAAGCCGCGCTCGAGGCGACGCGCCGGCTCGGCGTCGGCTCCGGATCAGTTCGGACGATCGCCGGCACGATGGAAATCCATATGGAACTCGAACGCCGGCTGGCAGCGTTCAAGAACACCGAGGCGGTGGTCGTCTTCCAGAGCGGATTTGCAGCGAACGCCGGCACCGTCGCCGCCGTCTTAACCAAAGACGACGTGGTGGTGTCGGACGAATTGAACCACGCGAGCATCATCGACGGTAGCCGACTGAGCCGCGCGACCATCAAGGTGTTTCCCCACAAGGACGTCGAGGCCGCGCGCGCCGTCCTCCGTCAGCTGCCCGCGTCGCAGCGAAAGCTGCTCATCACCGACGGCGTCTTCAGCATGGACGGCGACGTCGGTGCGTTGCCGGAGCTCTGCGCCCTGGCTGAGGAATTCGGCTGCATCATGATGGTGGACGACGCGCACGCGAGCGGCGTATTTGGAAAGAACGGCCGCGGCACGATCGATCACTTCGGCATGCACGGCCGCGTCGACATCCAGGTCGGGACCTTGTCCAAGGCCATCGGTGCGCTCGGCGGGTACGTCGCCGGCAGCCGGACGCTCATCGAATTCCTGTACCACCGCGCGCGCCCATTTCTCTTCTCGACATCGCATCCGCCGTCCGTTGCGGCGAGCTGTATCGCGGCGCTCGACGTGCTCGAGCACGAGCCGGCGATCATCGATCGTCTGTGGGAGAACACGAGGTTCTTCAAAGCGGGACTCCAGTCGCTCGGCTTCAACACGGGGCTCAGCGAAAGTCCCATCACGCCGGTCATCGTCGGCGAAGGCGCGCTCGCCATGAAGCTGTCGGATCGGCTGTTCGAGGAAGGCGTGTTCGCGCAGGGCATCGCCTATCCCACCGTCGCGCGCGACAGGGCGCGCGTTCGCACCATTGTCACGGCAACGCACACTCGCGATGAGCTGCAGTTCGCGCTCGACACGTTTGCGAAGGTCGGACGCGAGCTCGGGATTCTGAAGCATTGAACAGGCGCCTTACCGACTTCGTCGACACGTACACGAAGGATCTGACAGCCGAGGATCTGCAGCGGCTGTTCACGCGCGACACGCCCGACGCGTACCGGTTCTTCACTCGCGCGGTCGATCCGCGGTCGCTCGACGGTCTGCCGATTCATCTTCAGGTCTGGACGCGCGTCCGCGCGCTGTTCATGGCCTTCACGATGAAGCTGTCGCCGGCGCGGCGGCTGCTGTATGCCATCGCGCTGCTGCTCGCGGTGGTCGGGATGTTCAATCTGTTCGTCGGCATCGACACGTTCCACATCCGAACGCCGCTGCCGTTCGACATCGCGCTGCCGCTGCCGGTCATCGTCTTTCGACAAGGCGCCAGCGCGCTCATCGAAGCGTTCATCCTGCTGAACCTCCTCGTCCTGCTCGAGGTGGCCGATCGCCTGTCGCTCAAAAACGATCTCGAGGTCGCGCGCGAGATCCAGCAGGCGATGCTGCCGCGCGGATTGTTCTGCGCGCCCGGCCTGCAGACGATCGGCATCACCCGGCCGGCCAACACCGTCGGCGGCGACTTCTACGACATCATTCCGCTGGCCGGCGGACGCGTCGCGGTCGCGGTCGGCGACGTGGTCGGCAAGGGGAGTCCGGCAGCGCTCCTCATGGCGCTGCTGCTCGCGATGATGCGCACGCTCGTCGACGAGAAGCTCGAACCGGCGGAGCTCGTCACCCGCCTCAACGTTCAGGTGGGGCGTCATGCGCCGGGCACCCGATTCATCACGCTGCTCTACGCGGTGTTCGATCCCGCAACCGGACAGTTGACATATGTCAACGCCGGCCACCTGCCGCCGCTGCTCCTCCGGCGGAGCGGAGCCTGCGAACGTCTGACCGATGGCGGCATCGCGCTCGGCATGTTCGAACAGTCGACCTACGTCACCGGCACCACGATCATCGATCCCGACGACGTGCTGGCGATCTATAGTGACGGCATCACCGAGGCGGAGAATCCGAGCGGACGGCCCTTCGATGAAGGCGGGCTGGAAGCGGCGCTCGTCGCCCACCGGCACGACGAGCTGCCGTCGATGGGCGCCGCCGTCGTTCGCGCGGTCGAGCAGCACACGGCCGACACGCGACTCGCCGACGATTTGACCATTCTGTTGCTGAAACGCTGCACCGCGCCGACGCCGGTCGGTGTCTAATAAAGACTCACGGCGAAACCCCGGGGCCGACCGAGATGAGAGTTGCTCTTGCGGCGCTGTCGTTGTCGGTGCTGTGCATACTGTCGAGCAGCGGCACGCGACTGCACGCACAGGCATCCACACAGAACGAAAGCCTCGTCGCGCTGCTGCGCAGGCTCGAGCAGGTCGTGCAGAGGGGCGACACCGCCGCCTACCTGCAGCTCCTCACCGATACCGCCGATCGATCGCGCGCCAACGACTTCGCGAGCACCGAGCTCATCCCGGGGGCGACGCGCGTGGTCATCCAGGAACGCGATCGGCAGCCGCTTCAAGGCACGCTCCCCGACGACGGCTATCAGCTGATGGTCGACACATTCATCGAGCGCGGCGGCCGCGCGCGCATTGCGACCTGGATGATCGGGGTCAAGCGGATCGGTCCGTCCGGCTCGGAGCGCGAGTGGGCGATCGCGGACGAGGAGCGGGTGTCGTCGGTGGAGAGCTTGTACCGTCTCGCGCTGAACGCCACGAAGCAGTACTCCGCGCGCGATCTCAAGCTCTCATCGGAAGATCTCGACCTGACGCTCGCAACCGGATCGGTGTTCGCCATCGATGTCGATCAGGGCGTCACCGGGCTCGTGCTGCTCGGCAGCGGCACGGTGCGCTTTCATCCTGCTCCTGAAACCGAACAGGGGCAGGTGAAGATTTTCTGCGGCGCCACAGCGCTCGAGAGCAAGTTCGACACGCTGTACGTCCGAATCAATCCCTACGATTTCGAGTCCGCGGTGACGACCGCGAGCCTGCAGCCGCAGGCGGTCGACCCGCGCGAGCTGCGCCGCGCGCAGGAACTTTTCCGCACCGAGTCGCCGAAGTCGTTCGTGCTCGATCTCGGCGATCTGAGCCGCGACGCATGGTCGCTGCTGCCCGCGCCTGGAGACTTCCTCGCGGAGATCCACACGCGCCGCTACGACACGCTCACCTACGCGCGTTCGGGCGGCGAGGCCGAAGACATCACCCTGTTCGATCGCAAGCATCATCGCAACATCTCGATCTACCCGTCGAAGCAGCGCCTCGCGAGCCGCGGCCGCTTCTACACGGAAGACGAGTCGGCCGACTACGACGTCCTCGATTACGACGTCGACGTCGCGGTGACACCCGATCGTCAATGGATCGACGGCCGCGCGCGGCTCACACTGCGGGTCCGCGCGTACTCGCTCGCGACGATGACGCTGAAGCTCGCGGACTCGCTGGCGGTGCAATCGATCGTCAGCCGTGAACAGGGGCGGCTGTTCGGCATCCGCGTGAGAAATCAAAACAGCGTCGTCGTCAGCCTGCCGAGCAGCGTCGCGCGCGATTCGATCATGTCGCTGACCGTGACGTATGCGGGACGCCTCGAGCCGCAATCGGCCGATCGGGAGACGCTGGCGCTCGCTCAGCGCGTCGCGTCGCCCGAAGACGTGCCGGTGCTCATGACTCCCGAAGCGAAGACGCTCTACAGCAGCCGCAGCTTCTGGTATCCGCAGGCGACGACGTCCCATTACGCGACGGCGACGCTGAGGGTGACGATTCCCGCCGCGCTCGAATGCGTGGCGAGCGGCGAGCTCGAGGCGGGCTATCCGGTGGTGATACCGGCGAAAGATCCCGCGCAGAACCGCAAGATGTATTTGTTCGTCGCGAACCAGCCGCTGCGCTATCTCGCGATGATCATCAGCCGCTTCTCGCGCGCCGAAACGGTGACGATCGCGTTCCCGCCCGCGTCGGACGGCGTCGGTCAGCCGCCGCTCGCGGGCAAGGTGTATCACAGCCTCAACCTGTCGGTCGAAGCGAACCCGCGTCAGGTCGGACGCAGCCGCGACCTGGTGGAACGCGCCGCCGACATCGCGACCTTCTATTACTCGCTCGTCGGCGACATGCCGTATCCGACGTTCACGATCGCGCTGATCGAAAACGATCTGCCCGGCGGCCACAGTCCGGCGTACTTCGCGGCGCTGAATCAGCCGCTCCCGACCTCGAACCTCTCGTGGCGCAACGATCCGGCCGCGTTCACCGGCTTTCCCGACTTCTTCATCGCGCACGAGCTCGCGCATCAGTGGTGGGGACAGGCGATTGGCTGGCGGAACTATCACGAGCAGTGGCTCAGCGAGGGATTCGCGCAGTACTTCGCCGCGCTGTACGCGCAGCGCGAGCGCGGCGACGACACGTTCGCGAGCGTCATGAAGCAGTGCCGCCGCTGGGCGATGGACATGTCGGATCAAGGACCGATCTATCTGGGCTATCGCCTCGGACACATCCGCAGCGAAGGTCGCGTGTTTCGCGCGCTCGTCTACAACAAGAGCGCGACCGTGCTCCACATGCTGCGGCGGCTCGTCGGCGACGATCCGTTCATGCGCGGCCTGCGACGCTTCTATCGCACGTCGAGATTCAAGAAGGTCGGCACGGAGGATTTCCGCGCCGCGATGGAGAAGGAAACCGGTAAATCGCTCGAGCGCTTCTTCGAGCGATGGGTGTACGGCGCGACGCTGCCGCGTGTGAAGTTCAGCTATCGCATCGATGGATCGGACGTCGTGCTGCGCGCGGAGCAGCTGGGCGACGTCTTCGATCTGCCGCTCACCGTGTCGCTTCAGTACGACAACGGCAAGAGCGTCGAGCTGATGATGCCGGTGACGGATCGAGAGGCGGAGATGCGCGTGCCGCTCGCGGGCACGCTGCGCGGCGTCGACATCAGCAAGGAAGACGGCACGCTCGCCGAGATCGTTCGCTAGATTTCGCCAATTGACGCATCGGAGCGAAAAGCAACCGCGGAGATCGCAGAGATCGCGGAGTCTTTCAAATAAAGAATCTCTGCGATCTTTGCGAACTCCGCGGTTGCTTTCCCGGCGCGTGTTTTACTGCAGGTAAATTGCGGCGACGCGCGGCGCGCCGTTGCGTTCGAACGGCTCCAGCACGAGGATGAACGTCGTGCCCGCGAGCTTATACGTGCGCACATCGCGCGCGCCGAGCGGACCGCGCTCCGCCACCTGCTGCACCAGCACCGCCGCCGAACCGATCTTCGCCAGGGCATCGTCCGCGAAATTCCCGACGCGCACGTCGCGGTCCGCGCCGAGCATCAGCGCCGGCACCGACACCGCGTCCGCCGGCACGGCGGTGGCCGTCGCGCTGACCGGCTCGGCGGCGCTTGCCGCGGCGCGCGGCGCCACCCGGAGCTCGCGGACCATCAGGACGGCGACGAGCACCGTACCGACCAGCAGTACGGCCGCGGTAATCCATTCGGTAGAAAAGCCGAGCCGACCGCGAATCGCGTCCATGTCGACCTCCCCCTCGGAGATCTCGACCTTTCGACCCGACGTCCCGACGTCCCTTCGGGGGAAATGCCTCGAGGTCCAGAGCGGAAGGCGAATGTAGGCGCCGATGCGCCGCCCTGTCAAGCATTGTCAAGCATGTCACACAAGGATGCGGCGGCTCGTTCGCGAACGGATGGCCGATGTATTCTTGATGGTTATGGACACCGTGACGCTCACGATAGACGGCCGGCAAGTGACCGTCGACAAAGGAAAAACGGTCCTGCAGGCCGCCATCGAGAGCGGCATCTCTGTACCGTATTACTGCTATCACCCCGGCATCGGTATCGACGGCTCCTGCCGCGTCTGCATCGTCAAGATCGAGAAGATGCCGAAGCTCCAGACCTCGTGCTCGACGGTATGCACCGACGGCATGGTCGTCAGCACGCGCTCCCAGGATGTCATCGACGCGCGCGCCGGCGTGTTCGAGTTCCTGCTCATCAACCACCCGCTCGACTGCCCGGTGTGCGACAAGGGCGGCGAGTGCCCGCTGCAGGA
>Ga0075434_100002097_pt1 | contig 17341 bp, 16 predicted proteins | sample RhiMethybrSRZTD3_FD_75298 | JGI IMG/M metagenome (GOLD analysis project Ga0075434, IMG submission 75298) | Populus rhizosphere microbial communities from Tennessee, USA - Rhizosphere MetaG P. TD hybrid SRZTD3 | ecosystem: Host-associated > Plants > Roots > Rhizosphere > Soil | place: USA... | reverse complement strand
ACATGTTCATGAAAATTGCCTTTGCGAGGCTCGAACGTATCGAATAGGGTGATCGAATTCAACTTTAGACGCCATGAACCGGCCGAAATTGAACCCGCGCGCAGAACTGAAGACGCTCGCATGGCTCCGTCGCATTGCGTTATGGCTCGCTTCGACGTTTCCTACGTCCCAGACCATCGCCGGGATCAAGGTCCACGGCGGCCCGGAGTTCATCCGATGCACGCAGGAAGCTCTGGCGCTTTTGCAAAACAGCGCGCACTTTCTTGAAATTCAGCATTACATCGCAATGATCGAACAGGGCCGCCGCAGCGGCATGCATGCGAGCGCAACAAAGCCTACCTTCGTCGTCGGGAAGCGCACCTGGAGCCATTCGCCGCTCTGGTACGCCGGCGCGATCGCGCACGACGCCTACCATTCAAAGCTCTATCACGACGCCAAGAGCGCCACCGGGGGAATACCGCCGGCGGACTGCTGGACCGGGAAAGCAGCCGAGCAAAAATGTCTGACCTTTCAAATCGAAGTCCTCGAGGCGCTCGGCGCCGACGCGAACACGGTTGCTTATCTCGACGAATTGCGAAAAAATCCCACGTACCAGGGTCACAATAAGGGCTTGAGAGGCTGGTGGGATTATCTCATCCGGCGCTGGTAGGCTAGCAAGGATTTAGGTGTAAAATGGCCGCAATGGCCGAAGGCGAACGAAGCTACTTCGATCCTCTGGTTCTGGCGCGGTTGTCCAGCCTCTATCTCAAGGCGCGCTGGGTGGTGGAAGGGATGATGTCCGGCATCCACCGGAGCCGCTCCAAAGGCTTCAGCGTCGAGTTCGAAGAGCACCGCGAATACTCGCCCGGGGACGAGATTCGCCGGATCGACTGGAAGGCGCTCGGCAAGTTCGACCGCTACTTCATCAAGGAGACCGAAGACGAGACGAATCTAAGGGCGACGCTCCTCCTCGACGGCAGCGCGTCGATGGATTACGGCTCGAACGGCATCACGAAATTCGACTACGCCTCGATCCTGACCGCCTCGCTCGCGTATCTGATCCTCAAGCAGCAGGACGCCGCCGGCGTCGCGACCTTTTCCGATCGCATCGACTCGTTCATTCCGCCGCGGGCGAAGCGCGGCTACGTCTTCGAGATCCTGCGCGCGCTGGAGTCGCACCGGCCCTCCGGCGATACCAACACCGGGAAAATTCTCCAGGAGATCGCCGGCAAGATGAAACGGCGCGGCCTCGTCGTTCTCGTCTCGGATCTGCTCGACGACACCGAGGAGATCCTCAAAGGGCTGCGCCTCTTCCGCTTCAGCGGCCACGACGTGATCGTGTTCCACATCATGGACAGCGCCGAGATCGAGCTGCCATTCGACGGCAACATTCTTTTCGAGGACTCGGAGGAGCCGAATCTCAAAGTCACCGCCGACCCGCAGACGATCCGCCAGGTCTATCGCGGCGTGGTCGAGGAGTTCATCGACCACGTGCGCAAGGAATGCCACGCGGGCATGATCGACTATCAGCTCATCTCGACCTCGACGCCGCTCGACCGCGCGCTGGTGAGCTACCTCGGCTGGAGAGGCTAGGCGATGTCGCTTTTTTTCTTGAATCCGGCCTATCTCTTCGGCCTGCTCGCCGCCTCGGCGCCCGTCATCATCCACCTGCTGAACCGCCGGCGCATCAAGCGCATCCGCTTCCCGGCCGTCAAGTTTCTCCTGCTGTCGCAGAAGCGCATCTCGCGCACCAAGCGGCTGCGCCACTGGTTTCTGCTCGCGCTCCGGACTTTCGCGATCCTCGTGCTCGTGCTGCTGCTCGCCCGGCCGATTTTTCAGACCGGAGCGGGCCTGTTCGCGAGCGGCGGGCCTTCGAGCGTCGCGCTTGTGCTGGATAATTCGCTCAGCATGACCTGGAGTCGCGACGGCGAAGGTTTCAAGCAGGCAAAGGACGCCGCGGCGCGGCTCTTCGCCGCGATGAGCGCCGGCGATCGCGCCGCGCTCGTGGCGACCAATCCGCCGACGAAGGAGCCGCCGCGCTTAAAGCGCGAGAAGGAAGTCCTGCTGCGCGAGCTCGAAGGCGCCAAAATCGGTGACGGCAGCGCCGATTTCGCCGCGGCCCTCGCCCGCGCCTACGAGCTCCTGCGCGAGCCGGCGGCGGAGAAAGAGATCTGGGTCGTAACCGACGCCGCGCTCACCGACTGGGACCGCTTCAATCTCGCCGGGCTCAAGCAATACGACCCGGCGGTCCCCGTCAAAGTCATCAAGGTCAGCGCTAAGGAGCAGCCGCCGAACGCCGCCGTGCGGGAGATTCGCCTGCGCGGCCAAGACGTCAACGTGGGGCTCCCGACCGAGATTCAGGCGGTGATCACGAATTTCGGCGCGAGCGAGATCAAAGACGTGCTCGTGCAGCTGAGAGTCGACGATCAGGCGAAAGAGCAAAAGCTCGTCTCGCTGGCGCCGCGCGGCGAGGTCGAGGCGAACTTCCAATTCGTCCTCGCCCGGCCCGGCAGCCACACCGCTTCGATCACGCTCAAAAAAGATCGCCTGGCGGGCAATACCGTCACGAATTTTACCCTGGAGGCCGAGGATAAAATCAAAGTGCTGATCGTCGACGGCGATCCGCAGACCTCGCTCGTCTCGAGCGAGACCTTTTTCTTCACGCGCGCGCTCAATCCCGAAGGCGCGGCGACCGCCTCGCCGTTCGTCGCGACCGTCCTGCTGCCCGAAGGGCTCGCGTCGGCGCCGCTCGAATCCTATCAGGCGATTGTTTTGTGCAACGTCGCGGCGATCTCCGACGCGGTCGTGCCGCGCCTGAAAGAATATGTGCGCCGCGGCGGCGGGCTGCTCATTTTTCTCGGCGATCGGGTGCAAGCTGAAGATTACAACCGCAAGCTCTACGACGCCGCGCCGTCGATCCTGCCGGCGCGCCTGAAGGATAAACGGATCGTTTCCGCCTCGGCGCTGGAGAAGGTCGAGCGAATCGATACGAAGCACCCGGTGCTCGCGTCGTTTTCCGACCCGATCCTGCTCGAATCGCTCAAGTCGAGCCGCGTCGCCGGCTATTATCGCACCGACGCGTCGGGCGCGTCGGCGCTGATCGCCCTCGGAAACGGCGATGCGCTCGCGCTCGAAAAAAAGTTCGGCAGCGGCCGCGTGATTCTCTTCAGCACCACCGCCGACCGCGACTGGAGCGACCTGCCGGTGAAAACTGCCTATCTCCCGCTCGCGCAATCGCTGGTGAGTTATCTGCAGGGCGGTAACAAAGGCGCGCTGGACACCGGCGTCGCGGTCGGCGAGCCGAAGAAATTTACTTTGCCGCCGGCCTACGTCGGCAAGAGCTTGAAGATCGTCCGGCCCGATCAGCGCGAGCGCGAGGTCGCGCTCGCGGCGGAGGGCGACCATGCCGCGTCGGCGTTCAACGAAAACGACGTCGCAGGCATCTACCGCGTCTCGGCGCCGCTGGCGGCGAACGCGCCCGCGGCGCTCGCGCCGGTCTATCCGGTGAACCCGCCGTTTTTGGAATCGCGCCTGGAGGCGATCAGCGACGCAGAGCTCGCGGCGCGGCTCCGGCCGGCGCGCGCCGAGATCGTGTCGATCGACGCGCTCGCGAAGGGCGGCAGCCGGAGCGACCTCGCGCTGCCGCTCCTGCTCGTGCTGATCGTCACGCTGGTCTCCGAGGGCTGGCTCGCGCAGAGGTTTTATGGATAGGCGCGCGTTTCTTCGCTTTCTATCCTACGGATGTCTCGCCGCCGCGGGGCTCGCGCCGCGGAAAGCGCGCGCGGCGCAGGGGCTCGAGCGTCCGCGGGCGATTCAGTTCGTTTTCGCGCAGCTCAAATATCGCGGCGGCGATTGGAATCCACATGCGCTCGCCGTTGCACCATTGCTCGAAGAGCTGATGCAGCGCACCAGCGTCGACGCGGCGCCCGCGCGGCGGGAGACGACGCTCGCCGACCCGGAGCTTTTCGGGTATCCATTTCTCTATATCAGCGGCAAATACGACTTCGAGCCGTTTACCGGCGAGGAGATCGATACCTTAAGGCGCTTTCTCTCCTTCGGCGGCTTTCTCCTCGCCGACGACGCGCTCGGCCAGCCCGGCTACGGCTTCGACCAGAGCTTCCGGCGCGAGATGAAACGGGTTTTTCCCGACAAGGAATTTACCCGCATCCCCGCAGGCCATCCGGCGATGCGGAGCTTTTACCTGCTGAGAAAAATCGGCGGCGCGCGGATGGTCCACCCCTACGTCGAGGGCATCAATGTCGGACCGAGCACGCCGGTCGTCTACTGCCAGAACGACCTCGGCGGCGCATGGGAGAAGGACCAGCTCGGCAACTGGGTGAGCCCATGCACGCCGGGCGGCGAGGAGCAGCGCCGCGACGCCTTTCATCTCGGCATCAACCTGGTCCTTTACGCGATGACGGAAAATTACAAAGACGATCTTATCCACGTGCCGTTCATCCGCCGGCGGCTGGCGCGCTAGGAATCAAGAGCTCGGCATGAGTCAATTGTACTTCGTCGGCGGCCTCTCCTGGTGGGTGATCGCCGCGATCGCTCTCGCCGCGGTTGCCGCGATCGGCTACCAATTCTGGGGGCTTAGGCAGCGGCTCGGCTTTCGGCGCGCGGTGCCGCTCACATTGCTGCGCGCGATCGTCTACGCGCTGCTGGTTTTCTTTTTGCTAAGCCCGGGACTCGTCCAGACGCGCGTCACCAAGCTCCGCCGCCCATTGAACCTCCTCATCGACACGTCGAAGAGCATGGGGCTGCCCGCGCCCGGCGGCAAGAGCCGCATCGACAGCGTCAAAGACAAGCTCACCGGCGGCAGCGAGCCGCTGATCCAGCGGCTTGCGCGCGATTACGATCTCCGCGTTTACCAGTTCAATACCGATCTCGCGCCGGTCGCCCCTTCGGCGATCGGGCAGCTCACGGCGAACGGCAAAGGCACGCGGCTGGCGGAGGTCTTGAGCGAATCCAGCCGCGACGCCGGCGCGAACGCGGCGATCATGCTTTTCACCGACGGCATCGCCAACGGCGAGAGCCGGATGGACGGCGCCGCGGCGGCGAAGATTCCGGTGATCGCGGTCGGCGCCGGTGAGAGCAAGGGGTACATCGATCTCCGCCTTGCGGATCTGACCGCGCCGGAGTTCGGCTTTCGCGGGCGCGAGTTCAAGATCGATCTCACGATTCAGGCCTACGGCCTGGCGGGCAAAACCGTGCCGCTGTATTTCAATCGCGGCAAGAGCCTCATCGCGACGCGCAACATCGAGATCGACCGCGATGCGTTCGAGCAGCGCGTAACGCTCGCGTACACGCCGAAAGACATCGGCGCGCAGAGCTTCAGCGTCAACGTGCCGGCGCAGCCGGGCGAGGCGATCGCGGACAACAACCAGAAGGAGTTCAAGGTCGAGGTGCGGCGCGACAAGCTTCGCGTGCTGACGCTTTCCGGCGCGCCGTCGTGGAACTACCGCTTCCTCCGCATGGCGCTCAAGCAGGACCCCTTCATCGATCTCGTCTCGTTCGTCTTCCTCCGCACGCCGACCGACGTGGTCGACGTGCCCGACAACCAGCTGAGCCTGATTCCGTTTCCGATCGACGAGATATTTTTGGAGGAGATCAAGAACTTCGACGTCGTCTTCATGGACGATTTCTCCTACCGGTCTTATTTCAACGTGATGTACCTCGATCGCGTGCGCGACTTCGTGCGCAACGGCGGCGGCCTCGCGATGCTGGGCGGCGCGCGCTCCTTCGACAGCGGCGGCTACGCCGACAGCGCGCTCCGCGAGGTGCTGCCGGTCGAGCTCGACGGCAAGGGCCGTTATCAGGCAGACGTCCGCGCGCGCGGTGTGCTCACGCCTTCGGGCAAGGCGCATCCGATCACGCGCCTCGTTCCCGATGCGCAGGCGAACGAAGAGGCGTGGAAAAAGCTGCCGCCGCTCAAAAGCTTGAATCAGATCCTCCGCGCGCGCGGCGAGACGCTGCTGCAGGCGGCGCCCGAGGGCGCGAGCGGCGGCCAGCCGCTTCTGACCGTCGGCCGCTTCGGCAAGGGGCGCACGCTCGCGCTCATGAGCGACGACATTTGGCGCTGGAGCTTCGGCGCGGTCGGCGCCAAGGAGAGCCCGCAGAATCACTTGAAGCTCGTGCGCCACGCGGTGCGCTGGCTCGCGCAGGAGCCTATGTTCGAGCAGGTGCAGATCCGCCCGGCCGGCGGCGCGCGCACGCCTGGCGAAAAAAGCGAATTCATCATCCAGGTGCTGAACGACGATTATACGCCCGCGGCGCACGCCAATCTCAAGGTCGAGGTCGTCGGCGCCGAGGGCGAGCAGATCCGCCTCGAAGCAGTCCAGCAGAGCGACGGCGAATACCGCGCCGAATTCACGCCCGCCAAAGAGGGCGCCTACCGCATCGAGGCGTCGGCGGAGATGGGCGGCAAGGCCCTCGGCCACGACAGCAAGAATTTCACCGTCGCGTTTCCCTACGCGGAGGCGGAAGACGGCCGCCCGCGGCCGGAACTGCTGAAGGAGATCGCGGACAAGAGCAAGGGCGACTTCATCCCGCTAGCCGAGCTCGACGCGCAGAGCCTCGCGCGCGCCGCCGCCAAGCTCGACCGGCTCGCCCCCGCGGAGATCGTCGAGCGGCGCGAGATCCCTCTGTGGGGGACACTCAGCACCTTTTCCGTCATCCTGGTCTTTTTGAGCGTGGAGTGGTGGTTTCGGAGGAGGTGGGGGCTCATCTAAAAATGTTTCTTTTTCCTAGTTTCCAGTTTCAGGTTTCAAGGAAATACAAAACCTCCGGACTTTAAACTTGAAACCTGAAACTGCGAGCGCGCGTCATACATGAGAATTCGGCTGTCAATTTATTGTTGCTCACTGTTCGCGCTCGCCCTTCTACCCTCGCGCGCGCTGTCGTTTTGTCACGAGCTCGACGTCGTCGAAGCGCGCTTCATGCGCGCGGCCGCGGCTCACGGCGCGCAGGTCTCGGTAGAGTGGCTCGGTCATTCGATGTTTCAGATCGTCTCTTCCAAGGGCACGCGCATTTTGACCGACCCGCACGGCCGCGGCGATCTCCCCGCGCCCTCGGGCCTGCAGGACATCGTCACTACGAGCCACCAGCACGGTCCGCACAACAGTATCTGGATGGCCAAAGGCAGTCCCGTCGTGCTCGAAGGGCTCACGCCGAGCGGCGACAACTGGAACAACGTGCACACGAGCATCAAGGACGTGTCGGTCTACACGGTGCCCGCCTATCACGACAAAAGCCAGGGGCTGCAGCGCGGCAAAAACGCGATCTTCGTCTTCCGCGTCGACGACGTCTGCATCGCGCACCTGGGCGATCTCGGCCACGAGCTCACGCCGGCGCAGCTCAAGATGCTCGGGAAGATAGACATTTTGCTCGTACCGATCGCCGGCGGCTTTTTCACCGTGACGGCGGCGGAGGCGAAGGAAGTCACCAAGCAGGTCAACCCGCGGATCGCCGTGCCGATGCACTACGATTGGGACGGCGCGCTCGCGGATTACGTGAACGGCCTGCGCGCGCGCAAACTCAACGGCGCGGTGTTGAAGATCTCGAAGCAGGAGTTGCCGCAGCCTTTTGACGTCGTCGTCTTCCCCACCCGCTCGCGCTAAAGCGGCCGCGCATTGTCATTTGCCGTAGGTTCGGCTAATCCAGAATTAAACCGGAGGTCATTCCATGAAAGCGTTACGCGTGCATCAATACGGCGGAATCGACGCACTCAAATATGAAGAGGTCCCGATCCCCGAGCCCGGCGCGGGCGAGGCGCGCGTCAAGATCGAGGCGGCCGGCGTCAACTTCATCGACGTTTATCAGCGCACCGGGCTCTATCAGCTGAAGCTCCCCTTCACGCTCGGCAGTGAGGCCGCCGGCACCGTCGACGCGGTCGGCTCCGGCGTCACCGAAGTGAAGAAAGGCGACCGCGTCGCCTATTCGATGGTGCCAGGCGCCTTTGCCGAATACGCAATCGTTGCAGCAGCGCGGCTCGTCCCGCTGCCGCAGAACATCGACAGCCGGACCGGCGCCGCGACGATGCTTCAAGGCATGACGGCGCATTATCTCACGCACAGCACGTACCCGCTCAAGCGCGGCGATAGTGCGCTCGTCCAGGCTGCCGCCGGCGGCGTGGGGCTTCTGCTCGTACAGATCGCCAAGCGGCGCGGCGCCACCGTCTACGGCACGGTCTCGACGGAAGAAAAGGCGCGCCTCGCGCGCGAGGCGGGCGCCGACGAAGTCATTCTTTATACGGAAAAAGATTTTGCCGCGGAGGTGAAGCGCCTGACGAACGGCCGCGGCCTCAACGTGGCCTACGATTCGGTCGGCCAGACGACGTTCGAGAAGAGCCTCGACTGCCTGAGACCGCGCGGCACCATGGCGCTTTTCGGGCAGTCGAGCGGACCGGTGCCGCCGTTCAACCTGGGCACGCTTGCGGCCAAGGGCTCATTGTTCATTACGCGCCCGAGCCTCGCGCACTATACGCTCGATCGGGAAGAATTGCTCGGCAGGGCGAAAGACCTGTTCGGCTGGATCGCCGCGGGCGAGCTCAAGCTCCGCATCGACAAGGTCTTTCCGATGGCGCAGGCCGCCGAGGCCTATCGCCTGCTCGAAGGACGGAAAACGACCGGCAAAATATTGCTTACACCGTAGCTAGAACGTCTCTCCTTTGGGATTCTGATCGCCGCGCGGCCGCCGCTCACCGCGGTCGCTGCGCTCGCTGCGGTCGTCGGGCCGGCGCGAATAGCGGCTTCCGTTGCCCATCATGTCGCGCAGCCGGTCGCGCTGCTCCTGCGACAGCACGCTCTTCCCCTGCTCGATTGCGCGGATACGCGCCAGGCGCTGATCGCCGCGGAGCCGCTCGACCTCGCGCACCTTGGCCTCCGCCTGCTTCAGGTCGATCGAATCGGCTTTCGTCAGATCGTCCAGCTCTCGCTCGGCCCGGCGCAGGCTGTCGTCGTTCTTGCGCGCGTCGCGCTCGAAATCGCTCCGCACGCCCTCGAGCTTCTGCACCTGCTCGGGCGTAAGACGGAGCTCTTCGCGGTGGCTCAGCATGTAGCTGATGACCGGGCGCTCGCCGCGCGATTCCCCGGCCCGCGCGAACGGAAACTTGCCGCCGAAGTGCTCGCGGAATTTGTTCCCGAAATCCTCGAATTCGCGGCCGAGCTGGTCCCATACCGAGGAGGTTTCCTCGTGAAAAGCCGGCCTGATCGGCCGATCGGAGCCGGCTAAAGCGGGAAGCGCAAGCAGGGCCGCGAACGCGATAGCGACGAATATACGCATAAAGATCTCCTTTTCTTCGCCAATAATTAAACCGCCGCGCTCGGCGCTTGTCAAACACGCGCCTCCAGCGGCGGCTGCGGCTCCTCGAGAAAGAGCAGCATCGCGACGATGCCGATCAGAATCACCGCCGCGAGCGCGCGCCACGCGGTCGCGTAAGAGCCCGTGACGTCGACAAGGTAGCCGAAGAGCGGCGTGCCGACGATCGTGCCGACGGAGTTGAACGTGATGAGGAGCCCGAGCGCCGAGCCAGTGCGCCCGTGGCCCGCGATCTCCGCCGTGAGCGCGTAGGAAACGCCCTGGTACCCGACGAGGCAAACGGCCGCGAAGAAGATCAGCGGCAGCACGGTCCAGAGCGAAACGCCGCCGGGCAGGAGACCGAGGGCAAGCGTGAGCCCCGTCGCGAAAAAGCCGACCCACAAAAGCACGACCTTGCGTGCGCCGTGAAACAGCCGGTCGCTGACGACGCCCCAGCCGATCCGTCCCACCATGCCGCCCAATTGGGTCAGCGCCAGCGCCTGGCTCGCCCAGTAGGGCGACAGGCCGAGCGTCTCTTTCAAATAGAGCGGCACGTAGGTGATGAGCGACATCTGGCCGACCAGCAGGAGCGCCGTGCCGAAGCTAAGGCTCAAGAGATCGCGCGCGCGAAACGCCGCTTGCGCCGGCCGCTCACGCGGCGCCGATGCATGCTCCGCGGCGGGCGGCGCGTCGCCGGGCTCGCGCCAGAGCGTCCAGAAGAGGAAGCCGAAGAGGAAATTCGCGGCGCCGAGAACGGCGAACGATCCCCGCCAGCCGGCGACGAGCACGAAAGACGGCGCGACGATCGCGGTCAGCACGCCGCCCACGGGCACGCCGGTCTGCTTGATGCCCATCGCGGTCGCGCGCTCCTCGCGCGTGAACCATTCCATAACTCCTCTGGTCGACGCGGGATTCAGAAAGCTGTAGCCCAGGCCGGCGAAGAAAAAGATCGCGAACGCCCAGGCGAACGACGGTGCAAGGGCGGCGGCGGCGATCGAGAGTCCCAGCGCGAGATGCCCCGCGAGCGTGATCGACCGCACGCCGAGCCGGTCGGCGAGCCAGCCGGCCCCGAACGAGAGCGCGGCCATGCCGAGATAGAATGCCGTGAAGAACAAGCCGATCTGGGCGCGCGAGAGTCCCAGGTCGGTTTGATAAAACGGCGCCAGCGTGTTGATTGCGTACTGCCCGCCGGCGCCCACCACGTGCGAGAGCGTGCCGAGCAGGAGCATGCTCCAGCGGAGCCTCTCCCGGTCGGGGTCTGCGGCCCGGCTCATGGAAAGTTTCAATCGAAGACCGTCTCGGAGTATGGCTCGACGTCGATGAACGCCTCGATCACGCTCGGACCGTCGAGCGCGAGCGCCCAATCGAGAGCATGATCGAGATCGGCCTCGTTGCGAACCGGGCGGCACGGCACCCCGAAATAATGCGGCGGCGAATCCACCGGCGCGCCGAGACGGACGCCCGAGAGGCCGTATCCCCTCTTCTCCTGCTTGATCTTCATCAAGCCGAGCCAGCCGTCGTTCAAGACGACGATCGGCGCGCGCAGGCCGAGACGGCGCGCCAATGCGAGCTCGCCGGCCGTCATCTGAAAACAGCCGTCGCCGACCACACCGACGACGCTACGCCCGGGATAAACCAGCTTCGCCGCGTACGCGGCGGGCATGCCGTAGCCCATCGAAGACCAGCCGTTGGTGGCAAGGCATGTGTTGGGAAAGTCCGTGCGCCACTGCGACGCGATCTGATGCGTATGCGCGCCCACGTCGTAGGCGAGGATCGCGTCGGCGGGCAGCTTTTTTCTCAACGCATCGATGATGCGGTGCGCCGCGAAGCCGGCGCCGCCGGGACGGAGCTTCCGCTCCAGCTCTTCGCGGTGCGCTTGCAGCTCCGCCGCCGACCAATCGTTCGGCGCAGCGGGAATCTCGCCGAGCGCCGCGATCATCGCGTCGAGATTACCGGCGGCATTGATCGCGAACTGGAGCTCCCGGCTCGTCTCGGCCGTCTCGGTGCTCAAATGAGCGATGGGAATTTTCCCGGCCCACTCCTCGTAGTTGATCTCGACGGGATCGAAGCCGACCGCGACGATGAGATCGGCGCGGCGGATGAACGCCTGCACGTCGCTCCGGCGCGCGCGGCCGATGACGCCGGCCCACAAACGATGGCTCTCCGGCAGAAAGCCCTTGGCGTGAAGCGTCGAGATGAACGGAACGTTGTGCCGCTCGATGAAGCGGAGCACCGCCCGCGGGTCGCGCGCGCGGCAGAAGCTCAAGCCCGTCACGACGAGCGGCCGGCGGCTGCGCGCGAGCGCGGCCGCGAGCAGCGAGGGAGACGGCGCAGCAGTGTAGGATGAAATTTTTCCGGCGTGAGAGGAGACCGATCCGGCGCTCGCCTGTGCAACATCCTCGGGCAGGTCGAGATGCACCGGGCCAGGCGGCTCGGCGACCGCAAGCACCATCGCTTTCGCCAAGGTCGCGCCGGCGTCTTCTGCGCGGAGGGGATAGCTCGCCTTCGCGATCGGCGCGAACAGCGCGTGGTGGTCGATGCGCATCTGCACGCGGCGATGGAGCCACGGCGTCGCCACGTTGCAGGTGATCGCGATGAGCGGAGCGCGGTCGAGCCATGCCGCGCCGACGCCGGTCGCGAGGTTGGTCGCGCCGGGGCCGAGCGTCGAAGCGCACACGCCCGGAATAGCGGTGAGATGACCGACCGTCGCCGCCATGAAGCCAGCGGAGGTCTCACTCGCGGTGAGGACGAATTGGACGGGGCTCTGGCGCAGCGCCTCGATCAGCGGCAGCACCGGCCCGCTCGGGATGCCGAAGACCCAGCGCACGCCCGCCTCGGCGAGCATGCGCGCCAGCTGCTCGGCGGTCGTCATGCCTGCTCAGGTTCCGATGCGAACCGCATCGGCCGCGTCCTGAATCGAGCGGATGATCGAGAGCGCCGTTAATTTTCCCGTGCGCGGGTTCTCGCTCGGGACGTTCTCGATCCGGACCTGGAGCCGGCCGAACTCCCCTTCGACATCGATCTCGTGGCAGTTGCGCTTAAGGCCCGGCACCGCCACGATGCGAAGGCGCGTCCGGTCGGGGCCGATCCCGGCGAGGCTCACCGCCGCGGTGACGTTCACGTTGGCGGGAAAGCCGCGGCAGCCCTCGCGCGCGGTGCCCGAAAAAATCTCGCGCTCGCCTTCGAGTCCGGCGAGCGAGACGCCATGCTCGGTGAGATAGGGCGCGCCTTCGAGGCCCGCCGGCGGCTTTCGCGTCGTGATCGTCACGTGATCGATCGCGCCGACCGACGCCGACTTGATACCGTCGAGGCCGGCAATCGCGCCGGACGGGATGAAAAGCCGGCGTCGGCTGCGGCGCGCGCGCTCCATCACTTCCGGATGGTCGAGCAGCGCGCCGACACTGATCACCATGAGATCTTTGCCCGCGGCGAAAACCTTCTCGGCGAGCTCGGCGACGGTTTTGCCTCCCGCCGCCTCGATGACGAGATCCGATACATCGATAAGCTTCGCGAGATTGAGATAAGGCGGCGGATTTTTAAGCGTCGCGAGGAATTCGCGCGCGGGTGTTTCGTTCCGGCTGGTCACGCCGGCGACGCGGACGGAGAGCTTACCCGCCTCCCCTGCTTTAAGGATGGCGCGGCCGATCGCGCCCAGGCCGACGATGCCGATCGACTTCACAGGCACGTTGTAACGTGAAGCGCTTTAGGCTGTCAATGAAGGATGTCCGCGCGGTGAGTTATTCTAATCTCCCGCGAGATGATAAAAGCGCATCGCGTTCTTGTACAGAATCGCTTCCTTATCCTCCGCGCTGAGGCTCGTATTCTCCTCCAGCTCTTCGAGCTCGGCCTTGCAGGTCTCGGCGTCGACTTCGTGCGGGTAATCGGATGAGAAGACGAACGGCTTATTGCCGACGACGCGGATCGCCTCGGCGATCGTGAGCTCGTTGCCCTCGACGCCGATGAAGATGCGCCCCTCGTCGACGTGGCGCGCGACGTAGTCGCCGACCGTCTCGCCGTCGCGGAGCTTTAAGAATCGCCCGCGCGGATCGTACTGCACATGGCTCGCCCACGAGCGCGTGAAGCGCTCGATCGCGGTCAAGAGCCAGCCGCAGCCGGCTTCGAGAAAGCCGATGCGCACGCCGGGATATTTATCGAGCACGCCGTTGAAGACGATGGCGGCGAAGGCGACCATCTGGCCGATCGGATGGCCGAGCGCGTTTACCGGCGCGTACGGGCTCATGTCGTCCATGAGCATGCCCTCGTGCGCGCCGCCGTGAATGCCGAGCGCGCAGCCGAGGCGCTCCGCCTCGGCGTAGATCGGCCAGTAGCGCTCGTCGCCCAACTGCGGCATGTTCGCGCCGGTCGACGGCAGCATCGCGCCGACCATGCCGAGCTCGGTGACGATGCGCTTGAGCTCGGCGGCCGCCTCCTTCGGTTCCTGCAGTGGAATCAGCCCCATCGCGCGAAAGCGCCGGCTCTTCGTGAGATAAGTCTCGTGAATCCAGTTGTTGTAGGCGCGCGCGAGCTCGATCGCCCAGTCGCGGCTCACGATCTTGCCGAACGAGAGACCGGCGCTCGTATAAAGGACGGTCGAATGAATGCCGATTGCGTCGAGAAATTCCTCCCAGCCCTGCGGGCCGACGTTGGCGAACGCGCCGCGCGGCGTGAAGTGGCGGTTGGCGGAGTGCAGATGATCGATCGGCGGAAACGGGCTCTTGCCGCGGATGTCCGAGAAGCTCTTGCCGACGTAATCCGGCGGCATGAGCTTCCAGATCGCCGCGATGTCCTCCATCACGTGGCCGTCGCCGTCGATGATACGCTTGCCGTTGAACGAAATCGCCATGGAGTGTCTCCTTACTGGTCTCTCCGCTAACCGATCGACAACGCGCTGTCAAGCTAGCGGCGCGATCGAGCAGCGATAACGCGAATAAAAGTTTAGATGGAAAAGTTGGTGTCCGGGACGCGCACGTTGCCGATCACCGGCTCGATGCCGAGGATGCCGAGAACGGTTCGTTTCAGCGCCGCGAGGCTGGCGCTGCCGCGGTCTCTCGGCCTCTTCTCCGTTACAGGAATCACCTCGCGGATGCGGCCCGGGACCGTGGTCATGATCACGACGCGATCGGCGAGGACCAGCGCCTCTTCCACATCGTGCGTGACAAGCACAACCGTCTTGCGCGAGTCGAGCCAGATGCGCAGTAACTCATCCTGCAGCGTGAGTCGCGTCATCGCGTCGAGCGCGCCGAACGGCTCATCGAGCAGCAGCACGTCGGGCTCCATCGCCAGGGCGCGCGCCAGCGCCGCTCGCTGGCGCATGCCGCCCGAGAGCTGGTGCGGATAGTACTTGGCGAACTGCTCGAGGCCGACCAGTGTGAGGAGCCCGGCCACCTTCCTCTTCACCTTCTCCGGTTTTTGTCGTTCGATTTCCAAGCCGAGCGCGACGTTTTTATAGACCGTCCGCCAGGGATAGAGGGCGTGCTCCTGAAAGACGAGATGGCGGCGCGGATCGGGTCCGTCGACGTCCACTCCATCGATGCGGACGCGGCCCGCGGTCGGCGGCGCGAGGCCGGCGATCACTCGGAGGAGCGTGCTCTTACCGCAGCCCGACGGGCCGACGATCGCGAGAAATTCCCCGTCCGCAACACCGAGGCTCAGCCGGTCTATCACCGTGAGATCGCCGAACGATTGGGTAAGCTTCTCGATCGAGATCTTCGGCCAAGGCTCGCGTCTGGATCGGGCGTTCAGAGGTACTTCCATCTGAGCAGTCTGCGTTTCAAGCGCTCGAGGACGAGCCCGTCGAGCAGCGCGGAAACCAGTCCGATGACGAGGATCCCCGCCAAGACGGCCGTCATGTCGGCGATCTCGCCCGCGAAATTGATGAACCAGCCGAGACCGACATTGACGCCGCCGACCATCTCGGCGGCGATCAACGAGCGCCACGCGTTGCCGAAGCCGACCTGCGCTCCGGTGACGATCGCGGGTACCACTGCGGGCGCGTAAACCTTCGCGACGAGCTGCGCGCGGTCGGCGCCGAGGACCCGCGCCACATCGAGGTGAAGCCCATCGACCTGCTCCACCGCGTTCATCACCGACACCGTCATGGGGAAGAACGCGGCGATGATGATGACGAGGATGATCGGCGCGTCGCCGAATCCCAGGAGCACGATGAACAGCGGCACCCACGCGATCGGCGGCACGGACTGCAGAATCGAGACGAGGGCGCGGACGGCGCGGCGGAAGAACTTCCAGATGCCGCACAGGAGGCCGATGGCGATGCCGAGCGCCGAAGCGAGAACGAACCCGACCGCAAGACGATAAAAGCTACGGCCCAGCGTCACGAGAAAGGCCGGGCGGCCGAGCTCTTCGATAAGCCGGGAAAAAACTTTTCGCGGCGGCGGTATCAAATACGCGGGAAACAGCAACGCCGAAAGCTGCCAACCCGCTAGAATCGCGAGCAACGCGACCGCGTAGGGCAAGATCCGAACGAGCCAGGCGTGCCAGAAACCGGCCGCGCCGCCACGCGCTACCGCTTCTGCCGTTCCAACTCGGTCTGCCATCGGAGATCGACCACGCTGCTGAGCGGAACGTCTTCTTTAAGAATCCCCAGTGTCTTCATGACGCCGGTGAGCTCTTCCATGCGGCTGAGATCGTTTTTTCCGAGCCGCCAGTCGAAGATGTTGGTCTTCAGGGATTTGAGCATAATCTCTTCGGGTGCGATCGTCTTGCCCTCCATCGCCAACCCCTCCTCCGCCATGAAGGAAGGCGCCAGAACCCGCGCCGCCTCGGCCGGTTTTTCCTTCATGAACTCCATGCTGCGCCGGAGCGCGGCGAGAGATTTCTTGACCGCCTCGGGCCGCTCGCGGGTGAGTCTCCCCGGCACGATCACGACCATGCAGGGGAACGGCCAGACCTTGCCGATCTCGTAAATCTCCGTCACCGGCGCCGATGCCTTGGCGATGCTGTCATAGGGTTCGAAAAGAAAGGCGGCGTCGACGCGCCCCGAGCGGAGCGAGGCGAGAGCCGTGGACGGGGCAGTATAGACGATGTTCACGTCCTTGTCGGTGAGCCCCGCGCTCTTCAACACGACTCCCTTCAGCACGATATCGGCCGTGCTTCCAGCCGCCTGGCTCGCGAGGCTCTTTCCCTTCAAATCCTTCAGCGACTTGATGCCGCGGTCGTTGCGCGCGACGAGCGAGTGGTATCCTTCCTGGACCTTGCCGATGATCTTCAAGTCGGCGCCCTGCGCGGCCCATGTGATCGCGTTGGTGAAGCCAAGGACGCCGAGATCGGATTGATCGGTGACCAATCCTTTTACGAGCGTAGGCCCGCTGGTAAACATCGTCACCTGCGCGTCGAGGCCTTCGGAGGCGAAAAAACCCTTATCGCGCGCGATGACGACCGGGGCATCGTCGAACACGTGCACGTACGCGACGCGGAGCTTTTCCGCCGCGAACGCCTGACCCGCCACAAGATACGCGACGGCCGCAATCCAAACTGCTTTTCGAATCACCGCCATGTGCTTTCCTCCTGAGTGCAACGCGGATTATGCGGGTGACTCTAGTCCGGGAAGACGCGCCGATCAAGGCCGCGGTCCCAGCTGGTAGAGCATCCAATAGACTATCACGCCGGTCACCGAGACGTAGAACCAGAGCGGCAGCGTCCAGCGAGCGATCTTTCGATGGCGCAAAAAATCGCTCTTGAGGGCCCGCGTGAGCGTGATCAAAACCAGCGGCACGATCGCCGCGGCGAGAATCGTATGCGAGATGAGGATGGAAAAATAAAGGCCGCGAATCCAGCCGCGCCCCGAAAAAGGCACCGAGCCGACGTTGTAATGGTAAATGAGATAAGAGGTCAAAAACAGCGCCGAGGTCGTGAACGCGGCCAGCATGCAGCGTCGGTGTGCGGCGACGCGGCCGCTCAGGATAAAAAGATAGCCGGCGGCGAGCAGCAGCGCGCTGGCCGAATTCAGCGCCGCGTTGAGCGTCGGCAGATAGGCGAGCGGCAGCAAAAAATCAGGAGATGTCCGGCAGCAGCATCAGCGCGAGAAAGATGCACAGGATGAGCGGGG
>Ga0075434_100002096_pt1 | contig 17342 bp, 15 predicted proteins | sample RhiMethybrSRZTD3_FD_75298 | JGI IMG/M metagenome (GOLD analysis project Ga0075434, IMG submission 75298) | Populus rhizosphere microbial communities from Tennessee, USA - Rhizosphere MetaG P. TD hybrid SRZTD3 | ecosystem: Host-associated > Plants > Roots > Rhizosphere > Soil | place: USA... | reverse complement strand
ATCGGCTCATGGAAGACGGGGTGGATGTGTGCGGAGCAGGCGCTGGTGCTGCTGCGCGAATGTCCGGGAGCCACGTGGGAGATGAACATTGCCCAAAACGTGCTGATCTGGGCCCTCATGTACATGGGCGAGCTCGGCGAAGTGTCTCGTCTGGTACCTCCCCTGCTCGCGCACGCGCGCCGCAGCGGCAATTTGTACATTGCCACTGAGTTGTGCACGAGAAGTAACTACGTGTGGTTGGCCGCCGACAATCCGGACGAGGGTGAACGAGAAGCGATCGAGAGCATCGCGCGATGGTCGCACAAGGGATTCCATCGCCAGCACTACAGCGCCTTGCTGGCCCGGGTGCAGACGGCCCTGTATCGTGGCGATGGAGACATCGCCTGGCGCTTGTTCACCGGGCAGGAGCGGCAGCTTCACCGCTCGCTGTTGACGCAGTTTCACGTGTTGCGAGTCGAAGCGCTGTACATGCGGGCGCGTAGTGCGTTGGCCGTCGCCGCCAGCCGCGGGGGCGACGCGCGATTCCTCTCGATCGCTCGCGCGAGCGCGCGACGCATCGCGAACGAGCGAGCGGCCTGGTCCGATCCGATCGGGATGCTCGTCAGCGCCGGCATCGCCAACGTCGAAGGCAACCGGGCGGTGGCGTTGTCATTGCTACACGAGGCGTTGGGTCGGTTCGAACGCGCCGACATGAACCTGTACGCCAACGTCACGAAGCGCCGGATTGGCGTCCTGCAACAGGACGCGGCCGGACGCGAGCTGCTGGGAGCCGCGAATGCGTGGATGGCGGCGCAGCAGATCGAGAATCCGACGTGCATGACGCGCATGCTCGCGCCGGGTTTTCCCGACCAGGCCTAGTTCCCTCGCGTGTTGTGGCAGTATCCAGATGTGGCGCGCGCGTGGCGCTGAGTGTCGTTCGTGTATCGTGACCTCGGCGCCTTGGTGTGTCGTCGTTTGCTGAAGGTACCCACGTGAACCCGATTGCCCTCCATGCCCACAACCCAGGCCCGTACACCGGCGACGGCAATTGGACGTGGCTCATATCGGGACTGGTCCCGACGCTCATCGATGCGGGCACTGGCGAGGCGGCGCACCTCGATGAGATCGAACGCGCGCTGAACGGCCTCCCGCTTTTTCAGGTTCTGGTCACTCACGCGCATGGCGATCACGCGTCCGGCGCGCCTGCGCTTGCGGCACGTTTTCCTACCGCACGGTTCCGCAAGATGCCGTGGACCGATCGCGACGGGCGCTGGCCGGTGTCGTGGGATCCGATTGCCGCCGGAGAGTCGATTGCCGCCGGCGATGAGACGCTGGTCGCGATTCACACGCCCGGACACGCGCCGGATCATCTGTCGTTCTGGCATGAGGCGACGCGGACGCTGTTCTGCGGCGATCTTGCGGTGAAGGGAACGACGGTCTACATTCCCGCCGACTCGCGCGGCGATCTGGCCGACTACCTGGCGTCGCTCGAGCGCGTGATCGCGCTGCAGCCGACGCGTCTGCTTCCCGCGCACGGCCCGGTCATCGACGATCCGCGCACGCTGCTGCGCGGCTACATCGAACATCGGCACGAGCGCGAGCGGCAGATCGTGACGGTACTCAACGAGGGGGCGATGACGCCCGATCAACTGGTGGCGCAGATCTATCGCAATCTCAACGACACGCTCCGTCCGATGGCGCGCGAGAGCGTCGTCGCCCATCTGGTGAAGCTGGCGCGAGAAGGCCGAGCCGGACGCCGCGGTGAGGCGTGGCATATCATTGGGCCATGAATCAGGTCGTCGATTTCATCAACGTCAACCGCGACCGCTACGTCGAGGAGCTCAAGCAGTATCTCGCGATCCCAAGCATCAGCGCGCTTCCCGAGCATGCTCCCGACGTGCGCCGCTGTGCCGAATGGACTGGCGAGGCGCTGAAGACCGTCGGCATGCAGAACGTGCGGCTGATCGACACGCCGGGCAACCCGGTGGTGTACGGCGAGTGGATGAACGCGCCGGGCAAGCCGACGATGCTTTTCTACGGCCACTACGATGTGCAGCCGGTGGATCCGGTGAATCTGTGGACGAGTCCTCCGTTTGAAGCCACCGTGCGTGATGGCGAGATCTACGCGCGCGGCGCCGCCGACGACAAAGGCCAGGTGTTCATGCACATCAAGGCCGTCGAAGCGCATCTGAAACAGGGCGGCGGCCTTCCGATCAACATGAAGTTCTTCATCGAGGGCGAAGAAGAAGTTGGCAGCGTGAACCTCGACGACTTCGTCCGCTCGCACAAACAGGATCTGGCCGCCGACGTCGTCGTCATCTCCGACTCACCGATGTTCGATCGCGGCATCCCGTCGATCTGCTACGGCCTGCGCGGGCTGACGTACTTCCAGATCGATCTGCGCGGCACCAAATCCGACCTGCACTCGGGATCGTTCGGCGGCGCCGTCGCCAATCCCGCGTTCGTGCTCGCGCAGGTGCTGGCGCAGATGAAGGATCGCAGCGGCCGCATCAAGATTCCCGGCTTCTACGACAGCGTGCGTCCGCTCAGCGACGCCGAGCGCGCCGAGTGGAAGAAGCTGCCGTTCAGCGAGACCAAGTACCGCAAGGAGCTCGGGGCGCCACGACTCTTCGGCGAGACCGGCTATTCGACGCTGGAGCGCGTGTGGGCACGGCCGACGTTCGAGGTCAACGGACTGCTGTCAGGCTTCACCGGCGAAGGGGCGAAGACCGTGCTTCCGGCGACGGCGATGGCCAAGGTCAGCATGCGTCTCGTACCCGATCAGGATCCGAACACGATCGCCGAGCTCTTCGACCAGTACGTGAAGAAGATCTGCCCGAAGACCGTCGAGCTGAAGGTCACGCGCATGCACGGCGGCAAGCCGTGGATGACGGAGTTCGACAACAAATTCGTTCGTGCCGCCGGCCGCGCGATCGAGCGCGGTTTCGGACAGGCACCGGTCTTCAATCGCGAGGGCGGATCGATTCCGGTGGTCTCGACCTTCCAGGAGGAGCTGGGCTTGCCCAGCGTGCTGTTCGGCGTCGGGCTGCCCGATGAGAACGCGCACGCGCCCGACGAGCGTCTCGATCTCGGCAACTTCCACAACGGGATCATCGCGTCGGCCTACCTCTATCAGGAGATCGCTGAACTCAGCTGAGAGTGCGATGAGCCTCCGAGGGCGGTTGTTCGCCAGCGTGTATGACTGGTTCACCGCGGGAGCCGAGGAGGCAGGTCTACGTGCGCGGCGGCAGCAGTTACTGAGCGGCATCAGCGGCCGCGTGCTCGAGATCGGCGCCGGTACCGGAGCGAATCTTCCGTTCTACTCCGCCGACGTCGAGCTCACCGTCGCCGAACCGGAAGCACCGATGGCGCGTCGTCTCGTGAAGCGGATGCAGGGGCAGCGCCCGCAGACCGCGATCGTGCACGCGCCCGCCGAACAGCTGCCGTTCGCCGACGCGCAGTTCGACGCGGTGGTGTCGACGCTGGTCTTGTGCACTGTTGCCGATCAGGCGCGGGCGCTCCATGAGCTGCGGCGTGTGCTCAAGCCTGGCGGGCGGCTGCTGTTCCTCGAGCACGTGCGATCGGAGGATCCGAAACTCGCCCGCTGGCAGGATCGTCTCAACGGCTTCAGTCGCTTCACCGCGTGCGGTTGCAACTGCAACCGCGCCACCCTCGACGCCATCCGCGCTGCGGGTTTTGCAATCGCATCGCTCGAGCGGGGCGAGTTTCCCAAAGCGCCTGCCTTCGTGCGCCCCCTCATCGTCGGCATCGCCGAATCGCGTTAGCCGGATGCCCTTCGTCGCGCCCGTTTTGTGAAAGCCTGAGGACCATTCTGTAATCGGGCACGTCTTTGGTCTTCAAATTAGGGCCCGGATCGCCTGGCATATGGATTGCCCCGCGTAACGCAATCTATGTCGGAGCCGGGATTCGATCCTTTACAGCAGTGCCCGAATTGCACTGCCCTCATCGAAGGAGACGCGACGCACTGCGACAGCTGCGGTCATCAGATCGTGGTCGACACGTCGGCGTCCTCTCAGCGCGATCTCGCTGAGTGGCCCACTGGCGACGCAGCGGCGACGAATCAGACGGCTGAAATTCCGTTCACGGTGTCGGGCGATCTGATGCCTGCACCTCCCAGCGGACGAACACGAGAAAGTCATCGCGTACCGAAATGGTCGCTCCCGGTTCTTGGCGGCGCGGGCGTTCTTGCCGTTGTCACCGCCGTCATGGCGTTCGGCTGGCTGCACGCGCAGTCGCCAGAGTCCTCAGCGCCAGCAGCCACGGTTGTCATTCCCAAGCCGTCGGCACTGCCGCATGCATCGGGGATCGTCGAGCCGCCGCCGCGGCAGCCGTGGCTTGGACGTCGTCAAGCGGGCTGGGCAAGCGACGGCTCGAAGACAATTGCCTTCGAGCTGCAGGCGAGCGATGACGTGCCGGTGTGGATGGCGAAGGTGCGTCCGCAGCTGGTTGTCCGCTGCGTCTCACGCACGACGGAAGTGTTCGTCGCACTCGGCTCCGCCGCCAGTGTCGAACAACAGAGCGGACGGCACACGGTCCAGATTCAAATCGACGACGACCCGATGGTCGTGCAGCAATGGTCCGACTCGGAGAGCAGCCACGAGCTGTTTGCCCCGGACGGCCTCTTGATGACGCGGCGCCTGGCTGACGCGCGCATCATGCGATTCAGCTTCACACCCTACAACTCGCAGCCCGTGACCGCGGACTTCACCGTGGAAGGGTTCAACGAGCTTGCCCCGCTTATCGCCAAGACCTGCGGTTGGAAGCTCGATGACGATCTGCCCGAGTATCAACCGCCGCGCGTCGCACGGCGGAAGTAGTCCCTCCCGCAACTCGGCGTACTATTCAAAGGGCCGCCTAAAGGCGGCCCCTACGTACAACGCCATGGTGCGAATCAGACTTGCGAAAGACGGCGACGCGGACGCGATTGCCGCGATCTACAGGCCCGTGGTCGAAGGGACCGCCATTTCGTTCGAGACGATTGCCCCCGATGGGGCCGAGATGTCTCGTCGTCTCGCGGAGACGATGACCGATTATCCGTGGCTGGTGTGCGAGCGCGATGGGCAGGTGGCCGGCTACGCCTACGCGACGCAGCATCGCGTCCGCGCGGCCTATCAATGGTCCGTGGACACCTCCGTCTACATCGCCGATGCGCACAAGCGCTCGGGGGTGGGCCGCGGACTGTATCAGTCGTTGTTCGCGATTCTCGCGGCGCAAGGGTTCTTCAACGCGTTTGCCGGCATCGCGCTGCCCAACCCCGCGAGCGTCGCTCTGCACGAAGCGACGGGGTTCGAGAAGCTGGGCGTCTACAAGAACGTCGGCTTCAAACTGGGTGAGTGGCGCGACGTCGGCTGGTGGCAGCTCGCGCTGCAACAAACGCAGGTGCCGACGTCCGCACCGCTCGCGCTCGCCGTCGTGCAGGGACAATCCGCATGGGATCTGCTGCTCGCGCGGGGCGAACGCGTCGTGCGAGCGCGGGCGATGGAGCACGCGTGACCAGCCCACGCCGCGTCGACTACAAACGAATCGCCACCGAAGAAGCGTGGGCGCCGGCCGACCTCCTGGCGCGCTATCGCAAAATGGCCGCCGACAAGGCGATCGACGATCCAGGCTTCATCGCGTTGTGGAATCGCCTCGGATCGCGTTCGCAGCTGGTCGATCGCCTGGCCAACATCGGCGACGCGCGCATCGCCGACATGGATGCCTCGGGGATTGACTTGCAGATCCTCTCGCTCACCTCGCCCGGCGTGCAGGTGTTCGACGCAGCGACTGCCAGCGCGATTGCCGTCGACACCAACGATCAAGTGGCGGAGGCCGTGCGCGCGCACCCGACGCGCTTCACTGCGCTTGCCGCCGTTGCGCCGCACGACCCCAAAGGTGCCGCCCGTGAGATCGATCGGGCGGTGCGCACGCTCGGACTGAAGGGCGTGATCATCAACTCGCACACACGCGGCGAGTTTCTCGACGACCCGAAGTTCTGGGAGATCTTCGAGGCTGCGGAGGCGTTGCGTGTGCCGCTCTACATCCATCCGCAGGCGCCCCCGCCCGCCATGATCGGCCCGTACGTCGAGCGCGGTCTCGAAGGTGCGTTGTGGGGGTTTGGCGCCGAGACGGGGCTGCACGCGCTCGCCATCATTCGCAGCGGCGCGCTCGATCGCTTCCCCAATCTCCGCATTGTCATCGGCCACGCCGGCGAGGCGCTGCCGTTCTGGCTGTTCCGGCTCGATTACATGAATCGAACGGCTCGCTCCGGCATTCGCACCGGCGCGGCGTCGTTGGCAAAGCAGATCAGCGAGTACATGAGGGAGAACTACTACGTGACGACCAGCGGCATGGCCTGGGCCCCGGTCATCACGTTCATCCAGTCGGTGCTTGGCGTGGATCGCGTGCTGTATGCGATGGACTATCCGTATCAGTTCGAGATCAGCGAGGTCGTCGCCAGCGACGATGTGCCGATGACCGCCGACGACAAGAGGAAGTTCTTTCAGACGAACGCTGAGCGCGTCTTCTCGCTCCGGTCGTAGTGTCCGCCTTTAGGCGGACCGGCGCAGAATCGTGACGTCGCCGTTGGCCAAGCCAACGAACACGACTGAGCCGGCAATGGCGATTTCGCGGGCGGGTGCGCTCGTCTTGACGCTCGCGACGATGCGCGGCGCCGACGGGTTCGTGAGGTCCACGACCTGCACTCCTTCCGGTCCATCCGCCACATATGCGATCGATCCGTCGAGAGCGATGCGCTGAGCGTTGCCCGGTGTCTTGAACGGCGCCAGCTTCATGGGGGCGCTTGGCGTCGAGACGTCGAACAGCTGCAGCAGTCCGCCCGCAACCAGCACCACGATCCGTCGACCGCCAGCGCTATCGATGACTTCGAGCTGCGCCCGCTGTGTGTTATTCGGAACCGCCGATTGCAACGAGCCAACCGGCTCGAGTGGTTTGCGTTTCGAGAGATCGAAGACGTAGAACCCGGTCGGCCGATCGGCTGCGTACGCATACGACCCTGACGTGACCACGTCGGTCGCGAGACCGTCGAGGAACACCGACTCACTCACGATCGGCTTGCTCGTGTTCGCGATGTCGATGACATCCAAACCGGAGACAAAATCGGTCACCAGCGCGAGCGCGCCTGACACGGAGACGCTTTTCGCCTGTCCTGGCGTCTTGACCGATCCGCGAAGCGTAGCCGCGCCGTTCGGCGCAAACTCGACGATGCCGAGGCCGAAGCGATCGGCGGAAACAAACACGTTCGAGCCGACCGCGCGCAGTCCCCAGATGCGTTCGGGAAACGTGTAGCTGCCGAGCGGCTTCGGGGCGGTGGGCGTGGCGAGATCGAGCGCGGTGAGCGTGTTGCCGTTGGTGACGAACGCGCGTTGGCCTTGTACGCGGATCATCTCGATCGGCCCAGGGATGGATCCAGCCACAGTGTAGGCCGGGTCTTCCGCCTTCGCTTGAAGCTCCGGCGGACCGCCGTAGCCTTGGCGTAGGCGGTTAGACCCGGCTTCTTTGATTTGCGCCAGCCCTCCTGAAGCGAGTAGGCAAGCGGCGAATGTCGCGGCGGCCACGAATGTCGCGCGCGTCACCGTTTCGACCCTTTGGCAATCCGATACAGCTTCGACTGCGTGCGCACGATCAGGCTGCCTCGCGCGACGGCGGGCGACGCCAGGATCATCTCGTTGAGCGAATTCTTTCCAAGCAGCTTGTACTGAGGGCCGGCCTGCACCACGTACGTGTCGCCATCCTCGCTCGCCAGAAAGATCTTTCCGTTGTAGGCCCACGGCGACGCCGCAAAGCCGCTTGCATCGGGCGAGAGCCGCTGCCGCCCGTAGATCTGCTTGCCGCTCTTCGCGTCGTGGCACAGGAGGAAGCCGCGATCGAGCAGCGTGTAGTAGTAGTCGCCATAGGCGAGCCCCGATGTCTGATAGCTGCCGAGCAGCGGCTGCACCCACGCGATCTGCTGATTGCTGGTCTCCTCCGGCTTGAGTGAGATGTCTCCCGAGCCGCCCGGCCGGATCGCGAAAACGGGACGTCGTGCGCTGCCTGGATATCCGGAGCTGACGTAGACGAGATCTGGCCGAGCGACGGGCGTCGGGATGCTGCCGAAGTCGGACATACCCGACAGTTCCCACAGAAGCTTGCCGTCGACATCGTACGAGCGCACGCGCCGCGCGCCCGCGGTCACGATCTCCGCGCGCGTCGAATTCTCCCAGATCACCGGCGTCGACCAGCCTTCGAACTCTTCACGAGGATTGCGCCACAGTGGCTCGCCGCTCTTCGCGTCGAACGCCGCGATGAACGACTGCATGCGGTTGTCGTTGACGATGACGAGACGGCCTTTGTAGAGCAGGGGAGACGCCGCCATGCCCCAGCCCTGTCCGCTCTCGAGCGCGCCGACATCGCGGGTCCACACGACGGTACCGGTGAAATCGATTGCCGCGACGATGCCGGTGCTGCCGAAGTAGACGTAGACGCGCTCGCCGTCCGTGACCGGCGTCTCCGACGCGTAAGAGTTGCGGACGTGGCGGTTGATGAGCGGCGGACCTGAGCGCAGCTCGCGCTGCCAGCGAATCGCGCCGGTCTTGAAGTCGATGTCGAAGACGACCCAGCGATGCGGGGCTGCCGATTTCATGCGGCCGACTTCCGGCGTCGGATCGGCGATCCCTTTTTCAGGCGATGGCTCGGTGCCGCTGCTGATCGCGGACGTCACGAACACGTGGTCGCCCCAGACGACGGGGGAACTCCAGCTCTGTCCGGGAATGGCGATCTTCCACGCGACGTTCTCGGTTTCGCTCCAGGTGTCCGGAAGCGTCGCGTCGTCGTCGGCGACGCCGGCTTGAAGGCCGCGGAACTGCGGCCAATGGTCAGTGGCCGATACGTGAGCGAGAGCCAATACCGCAGCGATGGAGGTAAGCAAGCCGCGCATGGGCAAGTAGTGTAGGCCGGGTCTTGCTCTTTAGACCCGGCAAGTTGGAATGATCAATTCAACGACGCCACGCGCCGCCGCAGCGTCTTCACGTGCTCCCAGATCTGCTGGTGCTCTTCCCGCTGATCCTTGTCCATCTCGCCCATGCTCGCGAGCGTCAGATAGGTCTGCAGATCGCGCAGCGCCGCCGTGACGTCGTTCAAGTGATACGCCAGCAGACCGCGATCGCGAAGCTCGCTGAGCGCTGACGGCGTAATGGCGAGCAGCAGCTCGGTGACGTCGCGCGCCTGCGGAAACGAGCGCATGTTGACGTAGATGCGCTTCAGGTTCAGCAGCATCCGCACGATGATCTGTTGGCGAGTGGCCGGTGCCAGCAGCGATTTGCTGAACGCCACCTCGTTGCCGACGTGCTTCTGCAGCAGCAGCCGGCACTTGTGCTCGGAGAGCAGGGCTCCGGCGTGGAACGGGTCGATGATCAGGTGGCCCTTCTGCTCGGGGCAGCGCACGAGGAAGTGACCGGGGAAATTGATGCCCTCGACTTGCAGCCCCGCGCGTCTGGCCACTTCCATGTAGACCACCGACAGCGTGATCGGAATGCCAGTGCGCCGGTCGAGCACCTCGTTGAGGCAGCTGTTGCGAGGGTCCTCGTAGTGCTCGCGGTTGCCGACGAACTGCAGCTCTTCGAAGAGGTAGTCGTTGAGTGCTTTCACGCCCGACAAGGTCGACGTGTCGGCGGTGGTGTCGACGTGCTGCGCAATCGCGCGTCGTGCCGCCTCGCCCATGGCATCGAGCCGGGCGATGTACGGTTCGGGATCGAGACTCGGGTACTCGATGCGCGCGATCAGCAACGTGGCCCGTGCCAGGCTGGTTCCGGGGGCGTTGGAGGCCGAGATGAGAGCCGAGGCGAGATCTTTCTTCACGCGGCGGATCTATTGTCTCAAGCGCCGCACAATCGATCCAGTGCCGCCAGCGTCAACCCCTTCAGCCCGCTCACGACGAGTTCAGCGCCGACCAGCTCGTGGGCCGGATAGCTCGTGGTTACGCCGACGAGCCGAAGCCCCGCGCCCTGCGCCGACTCGAGCCCCCATCGCGAATCCTCGATGGCCACCGATCGACGCGGATCGAGTCGTGTTCCTGCCGCCGCGCACAGGCGCTCGAACGCCAGTTGATATGGCCCTGGGGACGGCTTGCTCTCGGGCGTGTCGCCCGAGGCGACGACGGTCGAGAACAAATTGCCGATGCCGGCGCCGGAGATGATGTCCAAGATCTCGTGACGCTGCGCGCCAGAGGCGATGCCGATTGGCACCGCGGCCGCGGCCTCGCGAATGAACTCGATCGCTCCAGGAAAGAGAACCGCGCCCGTGTGAAGCATCTCCTCCATGCGATCGCCCTTGCGGGCGACGAGGCTGGCCACGTCGGCCTCGTTCATCTGCAGCCCGCGATCGCGCGCAATTGCGTTGAACACGCCGTCATCGTCGTAGCCCAGATATCGTGCGTAGTAATCGGCCGGTGTGAGCTCGACGCCTTCCTCGTGAAGCACGTGTTGGAACGCCATCATGTGGAGCGGCTCGCTGTTCGCGATCACGCCGTCGAAGTCGAAGATGATGGCTTGCAGCGCTCCGCTCATGCCGCCGGTTTCTTCTCGCCGGCGCGGATGGCGATCTTCAGCCGGTTCGAAGGCGGCGGATACGGGCACTCGTACGATTCGTTGTAAGCGCAGTAGGGGTTGTAGGCGCGGTTGAAATCGATCGTGTAAAAGCCGGTTGCGGTGGGATGCAGATCGAGATATCGGCCGGCGGGGTACGTCTCCTGTCCCGACGTCGTATCGACGAACGGCACGAACAGATCGACGATCGGCTGGCCGTCTTCCACGAACGCGCCGAGCGTGAGTTTCTCGTTCTGCAGCGTGAACTCGAGCACACCAACGCGCTGATAGCGGCGAATGGTGCCGGTCGATGTCGGCATCGGGACGGTTGGCCGTTCCTCGGCAAGCTTCAGCTGCGCCGGAACGACGTAGCTCTCGTCCGCGGGGAAGTAGAGGAGTGGCAGCAGCTTGTCCTTCCGCGCGGCTGGAACCGGATCCTTCTCTTCGCGGAACTGGCGATCCTTGGTGCCGCGAAACGCCGTCAGCTGTGCCGTGTAGTTGCCTTGCTCGGGCGCTCCCGGGCCCGACGTGCACGCGGCGAACGGGAACGCGAGGCAACCAGCTAGGACTAGCGTTCGGACGCCGGGTCTAGAAAGCAAGACCCGGCCTACACTGCAGACCCGGCCTACGCTGTCAAACGACATACCCGCCATTTATAGTCGTCGCGTCAGCCAGCGTGCGGCGCAGCGCGACGGTGTTAACCGGCGTGACCTTCAGCACTCGACGCAGCGCTGCCAGCAGCGTGCGCAGCGTATCGCCCTCGGCCATGGCCGCGAGCGCACTACGGGCGGCGTTCTCCACGCGCTGCGCGGCGTCGTTGACGAACACGCGTGCCGCCGCGGAATGCAGTTCCGCCCTGCCGTGTCGTGTGGCGATCGCCTCGCGGGCGCGAAGAACGGCGCTTTCCGCAAGGTAGATGTCGATCAGGATGTCGGCCGCGTAGCTCAGCACCTCCTGCTGATCGGTGAGGGTTTCACCGTAGGTCTGCATGGCGGTGCCGATCACCATGAGCGCCACTTTCTTGCACGCGCCGACGGCGCGCAGTTCCTCGTCCAGTTCGCCATCGCTGAAGGCCGCACTCGCCGACGGCGACAGCACTTCGTCTTGCAGACGCTTCGCCGCGGCGATGAGCGGAAGGTCGCCCTTGAGCGCGCGGCGAATCAGCATGCCGGGAATCAGCAGCCGGTTGATCTCGTTGGTGCCCTCGAAGATGCGGTTCACGCGCGCATCGCGGTAGAAACGCTCGGCGGTGTAGTCGTGTACGAAGCCGTTGCCGCCGTGGATCTGCACGTTCTCGTCGAGAATGAAATCGAGGATTTCGCTCCCCGCCACTTTGGCGATCGACGCTTCGACCGCGTACTCCTCGAACGCGGCGGCCACCGCGGTACCGGTGTGATTGCTGTTTGCGAGCGTCGCGTCGATGAGCCCGGCGGTCCGATAAGCCAGGCTTTCGAGCGCGTAGGTGCGCGCGAACATCTCGCCGAGCTTGTGCTTGATGGCACCGAAGTTGGCGATCGGCTGGCCGAATTGACGCCGCGACTTGGCGTAGGTTGCCGCGTCGCCGATAGCGGCGCGCGCGCCGCCTCCGCACATCGCGCCCAGACTGAACCGCCCGTAGTTCAACGTGTTGAGCGCGACCTTGTGACCTTTGCCGATCTCGCCGAGCACGTTCTCCGCCGGAACCTTCGCGTCCTGCAAAATGATCGGCGTCGTCGACGAGCCATGCAGGCCCATCTTGTGCTCTTCCTTGCCCGAGCTCACGCCGGGGAATGCCCGCTCGACGATGAAGGCGGTGAAGTGCTCGCCGTCGACCTTGGCGAACACGATGATCACGTCGGCGAAGCCGCCGTTGCTGATCCACATCTTCTCGCCGTTCAGCAGCCAGCTGCCGTCGGGCTGTTTCGTCGCACGGGTCTTGGCCGCGAGCGCATCGCTGCCCGAGCCCGATTCGCTGAGCGCATACGCGCCAACGATCTCACCGTTCACGAGCCGCGGCAGGTACTGCTGCTTCTGTTCGGGCGTGCCGAACAGTACGAGCGGCAGCACGCACAGGTTGGCCTGACCGCCGAACGTGGTCGCAAACGAGGCCGATGGACCAATCTGTTCGACGACGACCAGCGATGACGTCTTGTCGAGATCGAGGCCGCCATATTCCTCGGGCACGGGGATGCCGAGCAAACCCAGCTCGCCGCATCGACGCACCAGCGAACGCGCGAGCTGCCAGTCTTTCGTCTCGAGCCGATCGAGGCTTGGCAGCACCTCGTTCTTCACGAATTCCGCCGTGGTCTTTGCCATCAGGCGGTGTTCGTCGGTGAGCCGCTCGGGCGTGAAGACATCCGCCGACGGCGTGTCTTCGAGCAGCCAGGATCCGCCTTTTCGTACGGAGTGTCCGGCTTCAGCCGGACCGGTGGGCGGTACGTACTGTCCGGCTTTAGCCGGACCTGTGGATGTACTCATAAGCGCTCGAAGATGCCGGCAGCGCCCATGCCGCCGCCGACGCACATCGTGACGAGTCCGTACTTCGCGTGGCGGCGCTGCATTTCGTGCAGCAAGGTCGTGGTCAGCTTCGCGCCGGTGCAGCCGAGTGGGTGTCCCAGCGCGATCGCACCGCCGTTGACGTTGAGGCGATCGGGATCGATCGGCAGCTCGCGCAGACAGGCGATCACCTGCGCGGCAAAAGCTTCGTTGAGCTCGATGAGATCGATCTGATCGAGTGTGAGCCCGGCGCGTTCGAGCACCTTCTTGATTGCCGGCACCGGTCCGATGCCGAAGCGCTCCGGCGCGACCCCCGCCGTGGCGAACGCCACGAAGCGGGCCAGCGGCGTGAGCCCTCGCTCGCGTGCAATCGCGTCCGAGGTGAGTACGAGCGCGGCGGCGCCGTCGCTCGTCTGCGACGAGTTGCCGGCAGTGACCGTTCCTGTGGCATGAAACGCCGGACGCAGCTTGGCCAACGCCTGCACCGATGTGTCGCGACGCGGACCTTCGTCGCGGTCGAACGTGACGTTGCGAATCTCGTGACCGCCGTTCTGGGGCACGGCCACCGAGAAGTTCAACGGCGTGATCTCGCCCGCGAAGCGACCGCCATCGATGGCGGCGACGGCGCGCTCGTGACTGCGCAGCGCGAACGCGTCCTGTTCCTCTCGCGAGATGCTGTAATCGCGTGCGTGATTCTCGGCAACGAGGCCGGTACTCAAATACACGTCCGGATACTGGTCGACGAGCGTCGGGTTGGGACAGACCTTGTTGCCGCCCATCGGCACCAGGCTCATCGACTCGGTGCCGCCGGCAATCACCACGCGCGCGAAGCCGCACATGATGTGCTCGGCGGCCGACGCGATCGCCTGGAGGCCCGACGCGCAGAAACGATTCATCGTCACTGCCGACGCATCAACCGGGACTCCGGCACGCAGGCTGGCGATGCGCGCAACGTTGAGGCCCTGCTCGGCCTCGGGCATCGCGCAGCCGAAGATCACATCGTCCACTTCGGCGGGGGATACCGCGGGCGCGAGACGCAGCGCGTTCTCGATCACGGTGGCGGCCATGTCGTCGGGCCGCACCGTCTTGAGCGCGCCGTTGGGGGCCTTGCCGACGGCGGTGCGAGTGGCGGCGACGATTACAGCGTCTTGCATGAGAAATCCGATAACAGATCTTCGAGCGCCTCGCCCACTTCACTGGCCTGACCGTCGAAGAGATGATTCGCGCGATCGATCTCGACCAGCTCCTTCGGCTCCTGCAGCCGGGCGTAGAATTCGCGGACCGTCTTCAGCGCGATCAGCTCGTCGCGCTCGCCGTGAACAATGAACTTCGGCTTGGTCGATCGCAGGACCTCGCTGAAGTCGTAACGGTCGACCGGCGGCGCGATGCCGATGAGCGTGCAGATGCGATCGTCGTCGGCACCAGAGGTCATGGCGATGCGCGAGCCGAAGGAGAATCCTGCCGCCCACAGCTCTACATCAGGATACCGCGCCGCCATGAAGTCGCACGCGGCCCGGAAGTCGTCCATTTCGCCCCGGCCCTCGTCCCATGTGCCGGCGCTTCTGCCGACGCCGCGGAAGTTGAATCGCAGCACCGCGCAGCCGATGCGGGCGAGCGCTTTTGCGCCCTGAAACACCACTTTCGTGTGCATGGTGCCGCCGTGCGTCGGCAGCGGATGAGCGAACACCGCGGCCGCCCGCGGTGTTCCGGCGGGTAAGTCCACCATCGCTTCCAGCGGACCCGAAGGTCCTGGAATCTCGCGAACCTGCTCAGCCAACACGTCTCCTTCGATCCCCTTCACGTACTGTATGACCCGCGAAGTCGGCGATGAGATCCGCGAAGACCTCGGATCGCGTGACCAGTCCCAGATGGCCGGTCCGCGGAATCGTGGCGCTCTTCGCTTGTGGTAGGAGCTGCAGATACTCGCGCGTCATCTGTACCGGCACCACTTGATCCAGGCCCGGCTCGCCGGTGACGACGAGCGTCGGGCGATCGATGCCGCGGATGTCCGCTTCGAGATTGAGAGGCTCGACGAGTCGGACGCGTCGCGCCATCAGGGTTGGCGAGAAGATGTTGGCCAGCGCCCTCATGCCGTGCACGGCGCTGTAGAGCAGGCCCGCGATCCATCCTCCTCGAGCGGCAATGATCTCGGGGCACATTCGCAGCGAGCCGACGAGGAACAACGGCGTGAGCAGCCGCGGCGCGCGGATCAAGGAGCGCACCCGCGGGTTGGGCCTCCATGAGGGTGGAATGGCCGACACCAGCGCCAGCGCCGACACGCGATCCGGATGCCGAGCCGCGAACGCGGCGGCGATCAATCCGCCATACGACACGCCGCAGATCGTCGCCTGCTCCAGGCCCGACGCGTCCATCGCCTCGGCGATCTGCTCGACGTAGCACCAGAAGCCCGTCGCTTCATCGAAACGGCCCCCGCACGTCGGCTCGTCGGCAAGCGAGAACGTGATCACGCGACAGCGCTTCGCCAGCGCGTCGACAGCCGGACGCATCCACTCCCAGCGGCCTTGGATTCCCGGAACGAGGACGACCGGCGGACCAGAGCCCTGGTCGATGAGCCTCATGATGAAAGTGGAAAAGTGGAAAAGTGGAAAAAGTGGAAAAAGTGGAAAAAGTGAAAGTGAACAAGTTGAAAAGTGGCAGAAGTACAGCATGGGCACTTCGTGACTTGTCTACTTCGCGACTTGCTCTTACTTTTCCACTTTTCCACTTTTTCCACTTTTCCACTTAATTCCGAAGTGGCTTTCCGGTTTTCAGCGTGTGCTGGATCCGCTCCTGCGTCTTCCGCTGTCCCATCAATTTGAGGAACGCCTCGCGCTCGAGGTCGAGCAGATGCTGCTCGGTCACCGTCGTCGGGTGTCGCAGCGCACCTCCGCCCATCATCGTCGCCAGAATGCGGCCGATCAACGCATCGTGCTCGCTGATGCGGCCGGCGCGCAGCGCCAGGTGCACGCCGAGCTTCAGGGTGGCGGACACGGAATCTCCGCCTATGGGAATCGCGTGCCTGGGTGCCGGCGGTTGATATCCGTCGCGCACGCGTTGCAGGGCGCGGGCCTTGGCATCGGCAAGGAGACGCTCGCGGTTCATCGTGATCGCGTCCACCGATCGCAGGTAGCCGAGACGCTGCGCGTCCGGTCCGCTGGTTGATGTTTTGGCGAAGGCGATGGTCTCGAACGCGCGTTGAATCGGCGGCAGGTAATCGGTGCTGCCGGGCGTCATCTGCTCGGCGGCGCGCGCGATCATTTCTTTGGTGCCGCCACCAGCAGGGATGAGGCCGACGCCCACTTCGACGAGGCCCATGAACGTATCGCCCGCGGCCTGCACCCGATCGCCGTGCAGCGACATCTCGCATCCGCCGCCGAGCGCAAGACCCGCGGGTGCGACGACCACTGGCACATCCGCGTACCGCAGCGCCATCGTCGTCTTCTGAAACTGACGGACCATCAGATCGATCTCGTCCCAGTTCTCTTCTTGCGCCTCGAGCAGCACGAGCATCAGGTTGGCGCCGGCCGAGAAGTTCGGCGCGTCGTTGCCGACGACGAGCGCGGCGAAGTTGCGAGCGGCTTCGGCGACGCCGGCCTGCAGCATCTGGATCGTGTCGCCGCCGATCGTGTTCATCTTCGAGTGGAACTCGACGCACAACACGCCATCCCCGAGATCGACGAGGCTGGCACCGGCGTTCTTCTTGACCACCTTCGAGCGTTCGTGGGCGCTGCGGAGGATCTGCAGGTCGCTCGCGGCTGCCGCCACTTCGCCGTCACGCAATCTGCGGCGTCCGGACTCGATGGCGCCCTTCCACATCGACGGAACGCCGCTCTCGAGGAGCTCGGGGCTGACCTCGCGGGCGACCTCCAGCACTCGTTCGATGCCGATCGCATCGGCGGTCTCGAATGGTCCGAGCTCCCAGCCAAATCCCCATCTCAAGACCCGATCGACATCGTCCGCCGACTGCGCTATCGCGGGTGTGACGCGCGCGGTGTAGACCAGCGTCGGCGCGAGCGTGTCGCGTAGGAACTGCCCCACTTTGCCAGTGTCGTCGAACAGACGCTTGATGCGTTCGCCGACGTCGGCAATGGAGACCGCGGAATCGAGCACACCCAATCGGGGCGATTGCCTCGGCCGGTACTCGAAGGTTGCCGGATCGAGTGTGAGGATTTGCGACTCGCCGTCCTTGCCCTTCACCCGTTTGTAGAATCCCTGTCCGGCTTTCTCGCCGGTCATTCCACGGGCGAGCATTTGTTCGATTACCGGCGGCACGACAAAGGCCTGACGTGCGATTGGATCGGGCAGACG
>Ga0075434_100002095_pt1 | contig 17343 bp, 14 predicted proteins | sample RhiMethybrSRZTD3_FD_75298 | JGI IMG/M metagenome (GOLD analysis project Ga0075434, IMG submission 75298) | Populus rhizosphere microbial communities from Tennessee, USA - Rhizosphere MetaG P. TD hybrid SRZTD3 | ecosystem: Host-associated > Plants > Roots > Rhizosphere > Soil | place: USA... | reverse complement strand
CTTCTGCTTGCCCTCGTAGCGCGCAAAGTACTCATCCAGAGCCGCGAGCGCGCGCTCCGGTGCGCCGGCCTCCAGGAAGTAGCTGGCGCAATCGGCCCAGGCCTGCCCATTGGCGGACCCATCCTCTGGTGCGCGCGCCCGGAGCGCGCCGAGCTTGGATTCGGCGGCGAGCATCGGCTTCCCGTGGTCGCTGAGAGCGATCGCATACCAATCACGCGCGCCTGGATAGTCGGGTGCTCGGCCCAACACGTGTTCTAAGTCGGCGATGGCCTCGCCTGCGCGATCGAGATTGAGCAGGACCATCGCGCGTTCAAACCGCGGCTGCATTTCGTCGGGATAAGCCTGCACAAGTCGGTCGAATGCCGAAAGTGCCGTCGTCCAGCTCCCATCGTCATTCAGGTCCATTGCCGCATGCAGTTCGTGGCGAAAGGCGGGGTCCGTCATGCCACAAAGCCAGGTGCCGAGTTGAAGCCGCTGCCGGGGATTGACCAGTACGAGGAAGTACAAAATTACGGCAGACAGCCGCACGTGGACATCCTTCGTTGACCGAGACGCATGCAGCTGGCGTCGATATCATCAGCCGGTGGTTTATGGTTGGTGATATCGGCGCGCGGAAACCCGGTTTGCCCCAAGATGTGCCCGAACGGCGTGATGGGTCGTGGAAACGCGTTGCTAGGTGCACCTACTCTCGGCCTGTAACGAGATCTTCGAGGCGTGCGTAGGTCAGGTGACGATTGCCCTAAGCGTCAGGCGATTAGCAATCGTGGTTCCGCATGTGCGCTCGATCGACCTGCTCGAGGCTTGAATGCAAGGGGGATTGTCCGCACCGGCTGCCCGTCTTCCCTGCCCCCGCGCAGGCGCCGGGCTAAGGGCCGACCAGGTGATTTGTCATGGAGAGGCCACGCCCCGGGCTTGCCCCCCGATTGACGCAACCCGAAGGCGTGGCCCGGCGCTCGCCCAGGGGCTCCGGTGCGGGGTTGAGCCCGGCGCGCGCCGGCCGCGTCCATATATGGAAGAGGCCGTCGCTCATCCCCGGTCTGGGGGAGATTTTCGGCGACCCGACGCAACTCAACTTGGTGCGCCATTTAGACGCCGAGTGCGCGCAGACCTGCGGGTCGTCTTGCAATCCCTCTCTTGCTTGACGAGCTGGGCCAATGGTTTGTGGGTGGCTTCCCGGAACGCAACGTTGTCGTGCCTAGCCATGCGCTCAAAAACCAGATCCAGCGGCAAGTCTCACCACTCCAACTGACGTGCGCCCTGGGCAGCCCCGCGGGCACCTCCCTCCAGATCCAGCCACGTTTGGCGGTCCGGATTAATGATCGGCACCAGAGGCAATCACACGGGAAAGCCGAGCGCGGTTGAGGATACGTGAGAGCGCGCCAGCGGCATCACGTCGAAGTGAGCGTGTGAGGGGGGAAGCACCGAAGCGTGGCATAGAGGCTCCGAACTCCCCGTCGTCGCCGCCAACATAGAATTTGCGTGAACGACGCCGCAGTGGGGCTGTCGTCAATGCGGCCGCGGCGGTGCGTTTCAGCCTCGCCTTGGGCGCATCCTGCGACTAGCCTCCTTCCCCGAGTCTCTCCTGCGGAGGTCGCAGCCATGAAAGAAGACCGCTACCACAAGCACAGGCTGGCAAACCACGTGCTGCATCCCGAAACGCTTATGCTGGGGTATGGCTATGATCCCTTGCTTTCGGAGGGTGCCGTCAAGCCGCCCGTTTTCCTGACATCTACCTTCGTATTCCGCTCGGCCGAGGAAGGTCGCGACTTCTTCGACTATACGGCAGGACGTCGGCAGCCGCCGCAAGGTCAAACTGGCGGTCTCGTCTATTCGCGTTTCAATCATCCGAATAGCGAGATCGTGGAGGATCGGTTGGCGGCCTATGAAGCCGCGGAATCTTGCATCTTGTTCTCATCGGGTATGTCAGCCATTGCGACGACCATTCTGACCTTTACGAGGCCGGGCGATGTCATTCTCCACTCGCAGCCCCTCTATGGCGGGACCGAGACACTCGTCTCTCGCACGCTGACAGCCTATGACATTGAAGCCGTGGGTTTCGCGGATGGCGTCGATGAATCCAGCATACGCGAGGCCGCCGAAATGGCCGAAGCCAAAGGCCGCGTTGCTGTGATTATGATCGAGACCCCCTCAAACCCTCTCAATACCATGGTCGACGTCAAGCTCGTTGCGCGCATGGCCGACGACATCGCGAGCCGGCAGCAGCACCGACCTGTTGTGATTTGCGACAACACGCTGCTTGGGCCTGTCTTCCAGCGACCCCTTCTTCTGGGGGCCGACGTCTCCGTATATTCGCTAACTAAGTACGTCGGAGGGCATTCCGATCTGATCGGTGGCGCGGCGCTCGGCAGCGAGCGGCTGACACGTCCGATCAAACAGCTGCGCGGTGCCATCGGCACGCAGCTTGATCCTCATTCCTGCTGGATGATTGGCCGTTCTCTCGAGACCCTCGCGCTGCGCATGGAGCGCGGCAATAGCAACGCCAAAATAGTCGCCGAATATCTACGAGATCACCCGAGGGTGGCAAAGGTGCACTATCTGCCATTCCTTTCTGCCGATGCGCCGGAGCGGCGGGTTTACGAGGCGCAGTGCAGCGGGGCCGGCTCAACTTTTTCGTTCGACATCAAAGGTGGGCTCGCGGCAGCGTTCGCCTGTCTCAATCGGATGCAGATCTTCAAGCTTGCCGTCAGTCTGGGTGGAACGGAGTCCCTCGCTTGCCATCCGGGAACCACGACGCACTCGGGCGTACCCGCCGAGCTGCGCGCTCGTATCGGTGTCAGCGACGCAACGATCAGGCTTTCGATCGGCATCGAACATGCCGATGACCTGGTGGCCGATCTGTCCCAAGCGCTCCTCGACAGCTCCTAGCAGGTGATTGGCACGTCGCCACTGCCTGGCGCACGAAGGCACGGATCTGTGTTGTGGAGGCTGAACTCCATGGGGTGCAAGAACTGGCGAGAACGCGCGCTGCGGCTTACGGCCTCTCAGCCTTGGGCAAGTGCGCAATAAGGGATATTCTCGGGTTCAGAAGTACGGCAGGGCGGCGCGCCATTGCCCTGCGTTCGGGGGCGATGCTTTTGGGGACGATCGCAAACGATCCGGGCAGGCTGCGTCAGCGGTTTTCGAGCCGCCGCACCGCTAGGACCGATGGGACCGAGGCCGATGCCTAAAAAGGTACTCAATGTCGGTGGCAACAGCAAAGCGATCGCAATTCCAAAGCATTTCGAGGGCTGGACGCACGACCTATTGGACATCGATCCGCGCGGCAAGCCGGATATCCTTTGCGATGCCCGAAAACTGACAAGCTTGACGCCTGGCGCCTACGATGCCGTTTATTGCTCACACAACCTGGAACACTACTTCGCCCACGACGTGCCGAAGGTGCTGCGTGGATTTCACCATGTTCTTAAGCCGCACGGCTTTGCAGAAATTCGCGTGCCCGACATCGCCGCGCTGATACGCATGGTTGCGGACAAGGATCTCGACTTATTGGATGTGATCTACCAATCGCCTGCCGGACCGGTCCGCGTGCGCGACGTGCTGTATGGCTTCGCCCCGCAAATCGAGCGATCTGGGCAGGATTTTTATGCGCACAAGACGGGGTTCAGTCCGAAGTCAATTAGCCTGGTCTTGCGAGAGAGCGCGTTTGCGCACCTCATCATCCGGCGTGGCAATTTGGAGATCCGCGCCTATGCCTTCAAAGAAAAGCCCGGCAGCGAGGACCTTGAGGCATTGGGCCTGCGGGCCAAGGCTTAGACCGAGATCAGGCACTCCCCCCTCTAGAGGCAACGCCCGGGTTGGGCGCTGAGGCCCCCAAGCGCCCCTTGCTCACGAGGACGGTTTCCGGCGGGGCCAGACCACCGGAGCGAAGGACTGGGGTGTTGCGCCGGACGAAAGCTACGGTGGGCAAACGCTTGCACCAATGAACCGAGTTGTACGCTGGCGTACGCTCCTCGTTTTATTCGCGATCGCGGCCTACGATTGTCCGTGCGTGAGGATGTCAATCGCCAGTGGCGGCAGCCCGTCGGTCGGGCTGACGCGGTCGCATAAGAAAGGGTCGCGCACTGGGTGTAGGGATCGCCACCATTGCTCGGAAGGACCTCCAGGCAGGAGGGGCCGCAGCAGCAAGGGCTCGTTTCAGCTAGGGAAAATAGCGACATCGTTGCCACCGGAAGACGGCGGCGCCACGCCGGAGAGCCGGCAGGGCTTAGGCAAGTGAAGATGCGCCCTGCAAGGCGCGCGCAGGCAAAGAAAAAAGGGCCTAGGACGGGGGGATGGGGGAGGGGATGACCTAGGCCCCTAAAGTGTCTGGAGGGGAAGCAATCACGATTTGATCAGTGAACTCACCAAAATCCAGAACGTTCCGCGGGCACTCTTAAAAGCAATGCTGCCTGCTTGGTAGGGAAGATTACCGATGGATCGCCGATCCTATGGCGCGGTCGTTTTCAGCCGCTCGCTGGTGCAGATTTGGCAGGCCCTGCTTGTCGTTGGCAAAAGGCGCTACCTGCGTGCCCTCGGCGCGCTACAGACCTGCCTTGCGCAAGCGGTCCAGCAGCTCCTCGGATTCACACGCCGCGCCCTGTGAGCGCTCAACTTGAAGACCAAGTCTGTCGATGCCTGTACGCATGAGCTCGAGTTGAGCCAGACTCCTCTGCAACAAAAGCAGCATATCGGGCGGTAAATCTTTGATATCTGGGCCGCGCATGTGCCCGACAGGATCTTGAGGGCAAGCAAAGTTCATGGCGCTCACCAGGCCCCGCTTTGCTGAAAGCGTATCGGCGGTCTCCCCCAATGCAATCCCGTGTTCTCGCTGGGGCGCCGGTCCGTCTGCCCCTCGTTCCCTTCTGAGGGTCGGCACACCCTTAAGTGGTTCAATAAAAAGGCCTCGTCAGATGACCGGCATCCGCGGGAGGAAGCCTATCGTCGTTCCGAGGCCAGTAACTGACGTGCGTAGAGACTTCGTCAGGGGACTTAAGAGTAGCTGGAGCTGCGAAGGGGTTCCAATCACGTCCTGGTCAACTGAACCCCTGGCTGTGAGGCCAACCATGCCGGGGTAGCTATGCAGCGACGTGCCAGCGGCGTTGCGACGCCGACACTCACACGTCCCGCGAGGGTGACCGCGATCGTGGTGGGCTGATCTGGGCGAGATTGACGCGACGGGTGTCAGGCGCCAGGGAAAAGTAGTCTCTCGGCGCCACGGAAAACTGCACCCCCTGGCACTATGACGGACAGCCCGATCCGCGCGTCCGCCCAGTAGGCGACCCACCAGAAACGTGGGTTAGGACATTGCCGATCGCGCGACTGATCCACCGACGCTTCGGCCGCCACTGGGCTGTTGATCCACAACGGGTTCGAAGGGGAATGGCGCGGACCGCCACGATCAAAGGCCCAGGCCGAGCCTGCTGGTGTCGACACTGGGCCGGAACCCAAGCGGCATGCGGCGCGCTGGCCCGGTAAACAAAAGGGGAACGAAGCTCCTGAGGTCACGGGGAAAGGCGATCAAACCCGATCCGCAATGCTCGCGCCCGAGTTGGTATTGGTCGGCTTGACGAGCAAACGCATTCGCTCAGGCGCGATCGACTCAAAAACTCGCCCCGCCGCGATTACTTAATTACACGGACGCGTCGCATACTGTGGAGTAGCCAATGGCCCTCAGGCCGCTCTGGAAGGGATATTTAAAGCTCTCACTGGTCTCCTGTCCGATTGCTCTCTATCCCGCCATCAGCGCGGTTGAGCGCGTCTCCTTTCGCCAGGTCAATCGGAGAACCGGCAATCGCTTGCGCCACCAGTTGGTGGATGCCGTGACCAACGTGCCCATCGAGGCTCATGAGAAAGGGCGCGGTTATGAGATCGGTGAGAACCAGTTCGTCATCGTTGAGGATGAGGACTTGGCGGCGGCCCGGCAGCAGGCGCGCAGCGGTTCCGAGAGCACACCAGCTCACAGTGGACCAGTTGAGCAGCTCAAAGAAGAGCGTAGCCTGACTAGAGAACGAAGGGACGATCAGAAAAAAGTCGATCGAGAAACCGCAGCGGTCGCTCCCCCACCGCGGCCAAGGGTTGAGAATACACACACCATCGCCGTCGAGAACTTTATTCCCCACGCGCAAATTGATCCGCGCTACTACGATACTCCCTACTACATCGTACCACGCGACGAGATGGCCAGCGAAGCGTTTGCGGTCATACGCGAGGCGATGGCGATGACGCAGTACGTTGGGATGGGTCACGTCGTTCTCTCCAACCGCGAGCGACCGATTATTGTGGCGCCGATGGGCAAGGGGCTGCTCGGCATGACGCTCCACTACACCCACGAGGTCCGCAGTGAGGCGGACTACTTCGCGCACATCCCTGAGCTGACGCTGCCGAAAGAGATGCTTGGTGTAGCCGAGCGCATTTTAGAGGCCATGAAGGCCGACTTCGATCCGGCGCACCTGCAAGACCGTTACCGTAGCGCCCTCATCAACATGCTGCAGGGCAAGCAACGCAAGGTGCCGAAGGCCCCCCCGCGCGCGGTGCCTTCACGCGACAACGTCGTCAATCTTATGGATGTCTTGAGACGGAGCCTTGCCGCCGAGCGACCGGGAGGGCAGGCCTCCGACAAGAAGTCCAGGGGCGCCCGAGCGGTGGTGAGTAGAAAATCCGGCGCGACGAAGCGATTAAGACCAAACAGCCGACGCGCCCAGGGCGCATGAGCCGGGAAAGTCGCGCCCGAAGTGCGCCGTGGCACTCATCACAACGCCAGTGAACGCGGCTGTCGTTGGTTCATCTTTGGGCAGATCATCAGCCGCGTGGCAATTCGGCGACACCAATCTTCGCTTCGTCACCACACTCACGCGAACATCGCGACCGTGCGGTCCTGGCCATGTCAGGTTGGCTGCGGCTGCTTTCCGCACCCAGCAGCCACTTGGGGGGACGGTCCCGGTGTGCTACCCGCTGTGCCGGGACCGTCGCTCGCTTTTGCCACGAATTGAAGAATGAGAATTATAGCTGCCATCTGGCATGACGAGCCTTGTGCCGATCGTGATCAGACGGGACTGTCGTGATGGCTTCAGGCATTAAGCCTTTGAAGCTCTTGACGCTGGGTGCGCCGCCGCTCGACTTGAATTAGGCCTGGTTGGTTGGCGCGCCCGAGAAACCGAGCCGTCGCAAGCGGCTGCAGCCAAAGCCGCGTCGTTGCCAGCGTTAGGACCGTGGCGCGCCGGCTCCGCCAGCGTTGGTGGGCCGACCGAGCCCCACGACGGGGGTAAAGCGTGGGCCGAGGATCGGGGCTTTACGTTACGTTTATCACTCTTACTTATGAGTCTATGCAAATTTCAGGGGCTAATCGCGGCAAGGGCTGCGTCTTACCTGGTCGGTTGACCGAACAGCAACCGGGGGCCGGTTGTAGGCTGCAGAATGCGCGCGCGCGCCCCCATGTCCAAGCGTACCTCGAGACATCGCCGATGCGGCGCGGATGAAGAATGAGGTATGACGTGCTCCAAGCAACCTTTGCGCTCTTGATCCCCGTGGCGCTGTGGCTCGCCGCGGTCGTTGTGGCGGTGCTGACGAGCAAAACTCAGGGATGAGGCGCCGAGATTTTCTTGTTGCTGGTATTGGAGGCCTGGCGGCAGCCGGGTATGCCGGGGCGCAAACCGCGCGGGCAGCACCTGACCAGAGGAGTGTAAGCATGGAGATTAAGCGTAATGGCTCGCAGCCGTCCCGTCGGGGCCCAGCAGAGTATTTCACGGGCTCGGTGCGGATTGATCCGCTGTTTGCAGCACCCGAGCCCGCCCGGGTGGGCGCCGCGTGCGTCACATTCGAGCCGGGCGCCCGCACCGCGTGGCATACACATCCCCTCGGGCAGACGCTGATCATCCTGTCGGGGTTCGGCCGGGTACAACGCGAGGGAGGTCCCATCGAGGAGGTGCGGCCTGGGGATGTGGTTTGGTTTCCACCGGGACTAAAGCATTGGCACGGCGCTTCGCCGGCAATGGCGATGACGCATATCGCCGTGCAAGAGGCGCTGAATGGCAAAAGCGTTGACTGGCTGGAGCACGTGGGCGAGGAGGAATACCGCAGCTAAGGGCGAAGGCGCGGCGGGGCTTGGGCACGATTACCATTCAAGACGGTTGCGAGATCACGCAAGCTCTTTGCCGAGCTGTTGAAATACGGCTTCGCAAGTCATGAGATCGAGGTGGCCTCCACCCGCATTCTTAAAGAACGTGATGTCTTCGGCGTGCAACCGGCCTTCAATCGTGCCAACGGCGAGGTCGTAGAGATCGCCAAGAACGTCCGCTTCCTTGATGGCGCCACTGGCGATTGGTTGCAGAATGTCGCCGACGCCATGGAAGGCCGCCTCGCGTCGATCCACAAACACGCGCGCCAGGCGTGCCGCATCATCATCTGCTTCTCTGGTCTGAGGTGTGTAGCCGCCCACGAGGTCAAGGTGGACTCCACGTCGCATATTCTTGCCCCTGATGAGGGGCTCATGCGAGCGCGTGCAGGTCGTTATAACGTCGGCCTCCCGAACTGCCGCATCGAGATCCCCTGCTGTGGTGGCCGCGATGCCTTCCTGTTGCAATTTCGCGGCAAGATGATGCGCCCGCTCCAATGTCCGATTCCAAACGACGACGCGGCTCAATGAAGGGCGCACGGTTCGGTGCGCGCGAACGAGCCACGCGGCCATTTCACCTGCGCCGACCACCAGCAACGTTTCAGGGTTGGGCGGTGCTAGGTACTTGGCGCCAAGCGCGGAATCCGCGGCCGTTCTCCAGTGCGTAATCTCCGTGCCATCCATTACGGCCAACGGTTTGCCATTGTTGCCATCAAACAGAACACAAACAGCCTGCACGGCCGGCAATTTTCCGCGCGCGAGATTCGACGGAAAACTGGTGAACATTTTACTCGCCATGTATCGGCCACGATCGACCGCGCTCCGTATGACGTATTGCCCCTTTTCGTTGCCGAGATAGGCATCCAGCACCTCAGCCTTTTGCCGGCGATGCGCCGCCTCAAAGGCGGCAATCAGGATCGGGAACGTCAACACACGCGTAACTTCGGTGTCATCCACAAAATGCATGTGACCTCCCTAGCTGCGGCCGGGGTGAGACGCCCCGACATTCAACATCTTGGGCGGCTGCGCGCAAGGTGTGTCGCGGCCACTGCGCTCATAGCGGCGCAGAGCTCTTTGCACCAAATCAAGCCGGGATCAACTGCCTGGCGCGATCGCGTGAGGTGGCGTCGTTGGTATCCACGTGGGACTCAGTCTTCGACGCCGAGGGCACGAAAGATTTCGCTTAGCTGTGCGTTCATGGCAAGACCGATGCGCTCCCCCGTAGGCGTTTGGCGCACGAACCACTTGTGGTAGACCTCGAGCAAGTCGCGGTTCCGCGCCGTGGCCTCGAAGGCCCGGCGGACCGCTTCCGCCATTTGCGCGTCATCCTTGCGGAACATCAGTCCATAGGGATCGAACGACAGAAACTCCCCCACAACCATTAGCTCGGCATCCGCCTTGTGGCGCGCGATCAGGCCGTAAAGCAGCACATCGTCGGTGGCGAAGGCCTCTGCCTTGCCCGTTGCCACGAGGCCATAGCTCTCCTCATGGTCCCGCGCGCTGATGATGTTCATACCGAGTTGGTTTTTTTCGTTGAGGCTCTTAAGCGCCGCCTCGTTTGTGGTGCCGGCCGTCACCACGACAACCTTGCCCGCGAGATTGCGGTACGAGCGGTAACCCGACTTGCGCTTCACCAGGAGCTTGGTGCCGGTAATGTACATAATGGGCGAGAAGGCCACCTCTTTGCCCCGCTCCTTGTTGGCGGTGGTGGAACCACACTCGATGTCGATCTCGCCCGTCTTTACCGCGTTGATGCGCGTCTCGGGGGTAACGAGTTTGTAGTTGACCTGTATTTCCGGCTTATCGATCTCGCGTTTGATCTCGTCGACCACGGCGAGGCACAGGTCGATCGAGTAGCCGATTGGGCCCGCCTTCGAGAGGTAGGACAGGGGAAATGAGGCCTCACGGTAGCCCAAGGTGATGACGCCAGTGCGATCGACCTTGGCAAGTGTACCCTCGAGCTTGCTAGCCTTGGTTTCCTGCTCTTGCGCATGTGCTGCAGGCATGAGCAGAAGCCCTGCAACCCCGAGCAGAATGGCGATGCGCCTCATCGTTACCTCCTCAGCGGAGCCGCGTTACGCAGCGTGCGCCAGCGCGTCCGTCATGGCTCGCTTGTGCGCCTCAGGCGGGCCTGGTCGCGAGCTCCGGCAGTGCCGGCACGGCCGGCGTGTCGGGCGAGTCGAGTTCCTCGCCAAGTTCGCCCTCCCACTTGGCCACCACGGCGGTGGCGATGGAGTTGCCAACGACGTTGGTGGCGCTGCGTCCCATGTCGAGGAACTGGTCGATACCCATGATCAGCAGCAAGCCGGCTTCGGGGATGTTGAATGTCGCCAAGGTGGCCGCGATCACCACGAGGGAGGCACGCGGGACGCCCGCCATGCCCTTGCTCGTCACCATCAGCAACAGCAACATCGTAATCTGCTGCGCAAAAGACAGTTCGATGCCGTAGGCCTGGGCGATGAAGAGGGTGGCAAACGTGCAATACATCATCGAGCCGTCAAGATTGAAAGAGTAGCCCATCGGCAGCACGAAACTGGCGATGCGCTTCGACACGCCAAAGCGCTGCAGCTGATCGAGGATCTTGGGATAGGCGGCCTCCGAGCTCGCGGTGGAGAAGGCGAGCAGGAAGGGTTCACGCATGCGCCGCACGAGGTTTTGCACGCGCGGGCCCAGCACCAGGAAGCCGGCGAAACCCAAAAGCAGCCAGAGAAGGCCGAGGGAGAGATAGAACTCGACGATGAACTTGCCATAGGTGACAAGTACGCCGAGGCCCTGGGTGGTGACCGTGGAGGCAATCGCGGCAAACACCGCAACCGGCGCGGCTTTCATGACATAGCCGGTGATCTCCAGCATGATATGGGCGACCTGATCCGCGAAATCGGCCACCACCTTCGCGCGCTCGCCAAGCGAAGCGATCGCGACGCCGGTGAAAATTGAAAACACGACGATCTGCAGGATCTCATTCTGTGCCATTGACTCGACAATTGACTTCGGCACCAGGTGAGAGACGAACTCTTTCAAGGTGAGCGACGAAACCTTGAGATTGGTTGAGGTGCCAGCGTCCGGCAGCGGCAGGTTGAGGCCGACGCCCGGCTGCAGGAGGTTGACCATGAGCATGCCGAGAAGCAGGGAAACAAGCGATGCGCCGACGAACCACACCATGGTCTTGCCGCCGATGCGGCCGACCGAGGCAGAGTCACCCATGTGCGCGATACCGACGACCAGTGTAGAGAACACCAGCGGCGCGATGATCATTTTGATAAGCCGCAGGAAGACGTCCGTGATGATGGAGATGTAGCCCGCGACGGTTGCCGCCGTCTTGGGATCGGGAAAGGCCATGTTGCAAGCCCAGCCAATGACGATCCCGAGGATCATGCCGATCAAAATCAGCGTCGTGAATTTCTTTCCCATCATGACGCGCGCTCCTGCAGCAACCTAAAATCAAACCGTGCTGAACCGCTAAGGACGCGGCAACAAGACTGGTTATTCGGCCTCCCCTGCCGAAGGGAGGATCCCATGCCTCTGACACTATCACGCCGAAGCGCCGGGTGAGGCTCGGCTCAAGCAAAAAGTAAACATCGCCAAGGGTGCTACAACACACCCCCTGCAACCGGCGCCAGCGCTGTCGCCCCGCCGCGCCGTTTGGCTGTTGGGCCTGCCGCGGCAGGGGTCAGCCCCGTGCTCGAGCGGGCGCGCCTCGGGTGCGACGGAAACGAGTATTCAGCGTATTCACCGATGCCGAGGGCTCTGGGGTGCGTGCAAACGTTGCAAGCGGTTGGCTTCGCCAGCCGTCGCCGTGCTGGTGGGCTGCGCCCCCGACCCGGACGGCTTGGCGTGTCGTTGACCGCCGAGCGCGGGTGGGCGCGCCAGGGTCAGGCAAGCCCTTGGCCTCTTGCGCAAGCCTGCCGGGCCGGTCGATGCGCATCGACAAGGAGCGCTCTGGGCCAGCCGCTTTGCAGGCTGGCGCCTGAGCCGCACGGTGCTTTTGCCTATCGCGTGGGGCACCGTGGTGAGGCACTCACCCCTGCCCGCTTGTCCCGCACATTGCCGGCTGCATGGGGGCCGGCTAGGATCGGCGCGTTCTCAGGGCGGGGTGAAATTCCCCACCGGCGGTATGCGACGCCTGTCGCGAGCCCGCGAGCGCCTTCCTTGCGGAAGGGTCGAGCAGATCAGGTGCAAGGCCTGAGCCGACGGTTAAAGTCCGGATGAAAGAGAACGGGTGGTCCGGGTGTCTCGACGGCATCTGGATTGCGCGTGATCGCCTTGGGTGACGTGTCACTAGCAAAGGAGATCACGATGACACCCACCCGCTATGCTTTCGTCAAAGCCAATTGGCACGCCGAAATCGTAAACCGGGCCCTCGACGGCTTCTATGAGCTCATTGGGGCACAGCACGTCGATGTTTACGACGTTCCCGGGGCGTTTGAGCTGCCGCTGCTGGCCCGCGACCTCGCTGCAACGGGCCGCTATGCTGCCGTTATCGCGGCCGCCTTCGTTGTCGACGGCGGGATCTATCGCCACGAGTTCGTCGCCCAGGCTGTCGTCGACGGCCTGATGCGCGCGGGACTGGATACGGGTGTGCCGGTTTTGTCGGTGTCGCTGACGCCGCATCAGTATCGAGAGACGGAACATCACACCGAGATTTACCATGCCCACTTTGTCGAGAAGGGACGCGAAGCGGCGAAGGCGGCATTGCTGCTGGTCAAAACGCGCGCCGCGCTGGCCGCCTAGATGCTGGCTCGAGAGAATGCACACGCATAAACCATTGCCTGATGGGCTTGGCGGCGAACGTCCTTTAAAGGAGGATAATTGTCTCTGAAGCGGGTCGCCGCCGGTGCGGCTCGCGGGGTGGCGACGACTTCGGCCGGCCTCGGGATGCCGGATTAACACGCAGCAACGTCGCCTCACATGCTATGCTTGTCGCGACGAGGGGTTACTGGGCTGGACCGGATGGCGTGTGCGGGATGTGGTTCGGAGGTGACGGCGGATTTCGCCTTCTGCCCTCGCTGTGGGCGGCGGCAACCGGTGGCCTGTGTTGCCTGTGGCGCGCCGTGCGAGCCTGACTTCGCCTTCTGCCCTCGCTGCGGTTCGGCGCGGGCCGCCACCGGCCAGCCTGCGCCATCGGAGGGTTCAGGGCAACGGCCCGCAGCCGCGGCGAGCGCTGCCGACGGCACGGCGCGGCTGCCTCAGGTGGTCCCCGACCCAGGACGGGAGGCGGACCGCCGGCAAGTCACGGTCTTGTTCGCCGACGTGTCGGGTTTCACCACCCTTTCCGAGCGCCTCGATCCGGAGGATGTGCGCGCCTTCCAAAATGCTCTGTTTGCGAGCTTCAGCAAGGCGATCACTCCCTACGACGGGTTTGTGGAAAAGTTCGTGGGGGATGCCGTCCTGGCCGTGTTCGGGGCGCCCGTGGCGCACGAGGATGACCCCGAGCGCGCCCTTTGTGCCGCCCTCGACTTGCAGGCCGGCGCGAGCGATCTCAATAGAGATTGGGCGGGCAGGCTGGGGCAGGCCGTCAAGCTCCATATTGGCATCCACACGGGCCCTGTCGTGGCGGGCAATCTCGGTGAGGCCAATGCCACTGCCTATGCTGTTACCGGCGATACGGTGAACACCACGGCCCGATTGCTGGCCGCGGCCTCAGGCAACATGTTGGTGTCGCAGGCCACCTATGCCCTGACCAAGCACCGCTTCGCCTTCGAGGAGTCCCGCGAATTGAGGCTGCGGGGCAAGGCGGAACCGGTGATCGTGCATCGGCTGGTGGGGAAGCTGGACGAGCCGCGCACGGCACGCGGGCTTGCCGCACACGGGCTGATGACCGCAATGGTGGGACGCGGCGACGAGCTCAATCAGTTGCTTGCCGCCTTCGAGCGCGCCCAGCGCGGCCGGGCGCAGGTTGTGAGCGTGGTTGGCGAGGCGGGCACTGGCAAGTCCCGATTGATTGCCGAATTCATGGCCCGACTGGAGGCGCGCGGTGACCTCGAGCGCGTTGCCCTGCGCCGTGCCGCCTGCGCCTCCCTTGGCCAGCCGACGTACGGGATTTTCGGCAGTATCTTCCGAGAGGGCTATGGCGTCGAAGCCGACGACTCGCTCGCGGCCGCCCGCCAGAAGCTAGCGGCAGGCCTGCGGGCGCTCGGCGCCAAGCCCGAAGTGGCCGAAGCCATAACCCCTGTATTGAGTTACGTGTTGGGTTTGGACGAGGCGCGCGTGCACGACCTGCAGCCCGAGCAGCTCAAGCGGCAGATCGCGCTTGCCGCACGCATGCTGCTGGAACGTCGTTTGCAACAGCGTCCCCTGCTTTTTGTGGTGGAGGACCTGCATTGGGGCGATGCGGCATCGGTTGATCTTTTGCGTGACCTCGCCGACCAGTTGGCAGATCAACCTGTGATGATGCTGTTAACACACCGTCCCGATACCCAAACACCGCGCCTGACGCGGGCGGGCCAGTCCATCATCCGACTTGCTCCCTTGTCCATGGATGAGACCCGGGCGCTGGTTGATGGCTTGTTCGACCACGTGTCCGGGGATGCCTTCGAGCAGCTGCAGGCTTTCATTGTCGGGCGCGCCGGCGGCAATCCGCTTTTTGTTGAGGAGATTGTTCGCGGCCTGCTGGGTCGCAACGTGCTGGTGCGCGAGGGTGAACGCTGGCTGTGCACCGAGGTTAGCGAAACGGTGGATGTTCCCGCGACTTTGCAGGGACTGCTCCTATCGCGCATCGATCGGCTGCCGATCGAGGTTCGCCGCATGTTGCAGGCAGCAGCGGTGCTCGGGGCAGACTTCGACGAGCAGGTGCTACAGGCCATTGCGGGTGAGAGTGAGAACCTCGATGCCGCACTCGGGCATCTTGCCGCTGCCGATCTGATCCAGGCGATAGGCCGCGGTCGCGAGGGCAATCGCTATCGCTTCACGCACGCGCTATTGCACGAGACGGTCTATCAGAACCTGCTGCTGTCCCGCCGCACGGATTTGCATGAGCGGGCCGGACGCGCACTCGAGCTGATGGTCGGGCCGCATCCTCAGCGGTTGAGCGATTTGGAGGCGCTCGGGCATCATTGGAGCCTTTCCACCGATAAGCGCAAGGGTGCCGACTACCTGGTCACCGCAGGCGATTGGGCCCGCACCGTTTACGCCAATGAAGACGCCATACGCCACTATGAGCGCGCGCTAGCGACGCTGTCCGACTGCCTCAATTGCAGTAGCCAGGCGGCGGCGGTGCGTGAACGACTCGCCGATCTGCGCGCGCTCAGCGGCCGGCGGCCCGAGGCGCTGGCACACTATGAGGCAGCGCGTCAGGAGTACGAACTTCAGCTTGATGCGGTGGGTGCCGCGCGTCTCCACCGCAAGATCGGCGGCTTGCACTGGGAGGCTGGGGATCGAGAGCGGGCGAAAGCCTGCTTCGCCCGCGGATTGGAACGGCTCGGCGACGACGGTGATGTGATCGAGCGTGCCCAGCTTTTCCAAGAAGTGGGCCGCCTTGCTTTCCGAACCGGCGATAATGCCAGCGCCATCACTTGGGCCAAGCAGGCGCTCGCGGAGGCCGAGAAGGACGTGGTCGCGCCCTCGGATCGGGCGCGGGAGACGACGGTGATGCGAGCGCAGGCGTACAATACCCTGGGCGTAGCGCTCGCCCGCGCCGGCGAGCTTGAGGAGGCCGTCAAGCAGATTGAACGCAGCGTTGCGCTGGCGGGTGCTCATGACCTGCAGGCAGCCTGTCGCGCCTATGCGAACCTCGGCGTCCTCTACAGTTCGCTCGATCCGCAGCGAAGCATCGAGACCTGCCTCAAGGGTTTGGAGACGGCCAAAAAGGTCGGCGATCTTGGCTTCCAGTCCCGGCTCTATGCCAACCTGGCCGTCGCCTACTGCTCGCTCACCAACCGCTGTGAGGCCGATGGCATCGAGGCGGCGCAGAAGGCCATCGACCTCGACCGGCGGCTAGGCCTCCTCGACCATTTGGCGGTGCCGCTGATTGTTCTGGGCCAGATTTACCAATGCCACGGCGAGCACGCTCAAGCTCTCGTTTGCTACGAAGAGGCGCTCGGGCATGCCGAGAAGGTGGGTGAACCCCAGCTCCTCTTCCCCTGCTACGATGGTCTGGCTACTATTTACCTCGATGTCGGCGATCAGGTGCGGGCCGAGATTTATCTGGCAAGATCGCAAGAAGTTTGCGAGCGGGCCGGGCTCGATCCCGATGGACTCACCATCCTGCCATTCCTGTGCTGATGTCCCACGCAAGGAGGACACATGAACTCAGCCGAAATGCCTCAGCCGGTCTCCCCCGGCCGCCCCGCGCCCGCCTTTAGCTTGCCGGCCCTCGACGGAGAGGGGCCGATCTCGCTGTCGGACTATGGCGGACGCAGTCCGCTTTTCCTCGCCCTTCTGATCGGGTTGTGGTGCCCGTTCTGCCGGCGCCAAATCGCTCAGATCGGCGCAATCGAGGGCAAGCTCAAGACAGAGGGCATCGAGGCGCTCGGGATCGTGGCGACCTCGCCGGAGAACGCGAAACTCTATTTCAAATTTCGGCCGACGCGCTTGCGGCTTGCCGCCGATCCGGAACTTAAGACCCACCGCGCCTATGGGCTGCCAAAGCCGGACCCCTCACCCGAGTTCATGCAGGCGATGCAGACGGTGCGCGTCAATCCGTTCGGCGATCTGCCGGAGCCCCTGCCTATCGCTCAGGTTGTCGAAGCGGTGGCCAAGTCTGACGGTTACACCCCCAACGATCGGGACAAGGTCGACATGGAGCGTCAGTGGCCGCAGCTTAAGGGCCAGTTCCTGATTGATCGCGACGGCATCGTGCGCTGGGCGCATATCGAATGTGCGACCGAGGGCCCAGCAGGGATCGGCAAAATGCCCTCGGTGGAGGAGATCGTCGCCGCGGCACGCCTGTGCCAGTAGGCGGCTCCGGGTCTCGGCAACATCGCTCTAGCGGGCGTTGCTCGCCGGGCGACATGTCCCGCGGCTTCGGCGGTAGGTGAGAGCGGTTGCCGACAATTGATCTGCGCGTGCCATGGCCGCCTCGGCTGAGGTGGCGCCCGCCGCGTACCGCCTGAGCCCGGCCGCTAGCTGCCGCAGTGAGCATCTTGCGGGTGAGGCGCGGCGCGTGGGTGTGGCGAGACGGGTCTTGCTGCCGGGCGAGGGCGGCAGTTTCGGCAAGCGCCTCGCCATCTGCCAAGGGACCGGCGGGCGCCAGCAGCTGGCGGCAAAATCGTAGAGAATAAAGGCTGTCGGCGCTA
>Ga0075434_100002094_pt1 | contig 17344 bp, 16 predicted proteins | sample RhiMethybrSRZTD3_FD_75298 | JGI IMG/M metagenome (GOLD analysis project Ga0075434, IMG submission 75298) | Populus rhizosphere microbial communities from Tennessee, USA - Rhizosphere MetaG P. TD hybrid SRZTD3 | ecosystem: Host-associated > Plants > Roots > Rhizosphere > Soil | place: USA... | reverse complement strand
CTCGCCTCCGAGCCGGAGATCGGGGCCCGCTTCCGGGTGTCGCGCCCGACGGTGCGGCTCGCGCTCCAGCGGCTCGAGTCGGAGGGCCTGATCGAGCGGATCAAGGGGCGGGGCACGTTCGTCGCCGACGCGCGCGAGCGCTCGTGGCTCCTCCAGGCGCCGGAGGGCTTCTTCCACGAGGAGGTGGAGCGGCTCGGGCTGGCGGTGTCCGACACGGTGCTGCGGGCCGAGGTGGCCCAGCTGCCGCCGTGGGCGGCCGAGGCGCTCGGGCTTCCGGAGGGGAGCCAGGGCGCGATCCTGGAGCGGCTGCGCTACGTCGACGGCCGGGTCGCGCTGCACGTGTCGGACTTCCTGCCCGTCCACCTCGCGACCGCCGCGCTCTCGCTTCGGGAGCGGGGCGGGTCGCTCTACGACCGGATCGAGGAGCGGGCCGGGCTCACGGTCCACGGTGGGCGCCGGACCGTCGAGTCGACGCTGGCGGAGCCGGAGCTCGCCGGCATGCTCGACGTGCGCCCGCGCACGCCGCTGCTGTTCATCCAGTCGGTCGCATGGGCGCGCGACATGCAGCCGTTCCACTGCTTCCAGTCGTGGCTGCGCACCGACCGGATCCGGATCGACGTGCAGGTCGCGCGGTCGTCGGGCCCGGCCGGGAGGCAGGCGGCCGGGCGTGGTTGAGTACGACCCGTTCCTCTTCTACGAGGACCCCTACCCGATCTATCGCGGGCTCCGCGACGAGGCGCCGGTCTACCTGAGCCCCGAGCGGCGCCTGTGGGTGCTGTCGCGGTTCGACGACGTCCAGCGCGCGGGCCGAGACTGGCGCACCTTCTCGAGCGCGGAGGGCGTCGACATCGACGATTCGCGGCTGGGCCCGGGGAGCTTCCTCGACGCCGACCCACCCCGCCACGACGAGCTGCGAAAGCTGCTGCACGCCGACTTCTCGCCCGCCGCCCTGCGGCGGCTCGAGCCGCTGATCGCCGCGAAGGTCGACGCGCTCGTCTCGGCGCTCCTCGAGCGCGGCAGCGTCGATCTCGTCGACGAGCTCGCCCGGCGCCTGCCCGTGTCGGTCGTATGCGACCTGCTCGGCGCGCCGGCGGAGGACCACCCGCAGCTCGAGGCCTGGTACGCCGGGATGCTCCACCGCGAGCCCGGCCGGCCGGAGGTGACCGAGACCGCCGAGCGGGCCACCCGCGAGATGCGCGACTACATCGTCGCCGCGGTGACCGAGCGGATGGTGGCGCCGCGGGACGACCTCTTCAGCACGATCGCCGTCGCGCACAGCGAGGGCCGGCTGACCATGGAGGAGGTGGACGGGATGTGCCGGCTCCTGCTCCTGGCCGGGGTCCACACGACCTCGTCGCTCGTTGCCAACGCACTCATGCTGCTGGAGGACTGTCCGGCCGACCGCCGGGTCCTGGGCGCGGATCCGGCCCGGATCCCGACGGCGATCGAGGAGCTCCTGCGGTTCCTGGCGCCTGTTCAGTCCGGCGCGCGGGTGACGACCGCGGAGGTCGAGCTCCACGGCACCGTGATCCCGCGCGGCGAGCGCGTGCTTCTTCTGTGGGCCTCCGCGAATCGCGACGAGCGCCGCTACCCCGACCCCGACACCCTCGACCTGGGACGCAAGCCGCTTCGCAACGTGGCCTTCGGCGAGGGGATCCACTTCTGCCTCGGCGCGCCGCTCGCGCGGCTCGAGTCGCGGATCGCGTTCGAGGCTCTCTTCACGCGGATTCCGGAATATGAGATCGTGGGCCCCGTCGAGCGGCATTTCACGTTCCTCGAGCGGGGGATCGCTCGTCTCCCCGCCGTGGTGCAGGGCAGCGCTTGACACCCCGGGCGGCGGCGCCTATCGTCGCAAGCCTGTCCGTACAAGAAGACAACGCTGGAGGGGGAGTGGAGGCGTCAGGAAGGATCGATCGCGAGTCGCCCGTGCCGTTCTACTTCCAGCTTGCGGCCATGCTGGAGCACGAGATCACGGCCGGCCGCTGGAAGCCGGGCGGGCAGATCCCGTCCGAGCCCGACCTCTGCACCGCCTACGGCGTCTCGCGCTCGGTGGTGCGCCAGGCCCTCCAGCGGCTCGAGCAGGAGGGGTTCATCGTCCGCCGTAAGGGGCACGGGACGTTCGTCGCCGAGGCCCAGCCGCGATCGTGGCTCCTGCAGTCCGCCGACGGGTTCTTCCAGGACGAGGTCGACCGCCGCGGCCGCCGGGTCGAGTCGCGCATCCTGCGGCTCGAGGTGGCGCCCCTTCCGAAGTGGGCGGCCGACGCGCTCGACGTCTCGGAGGATTCGATGGGCGTCACGATGGAGCGGCTGCGCTGGCTCGACGGCCAGGTCGCGCTGCACGTCTCCGACTACCTGCCCGAGCGGCTGGCCGACACCGTGCTCGGCCTTCGGGAGCACCACAGCGAGTCGCTCTACGAGCGCCTGCGCCGGCTGGAGGGGCTCGAGGTCGCAGGCGGGCGGCGGGCCGTCGAGGCGGCGGCCGCCGGCCCGAAGCTGGCGACGCTGCTCGAGGTCGAGCGCGGCGCGCCCTTGGCGTTCATCGAGTCGGTGCTGTGGGATCGCTCAGGAAGGCCGTTTCACTGCTTCCAGTCGTGGCTTCGCACCGACCGGATCCGCATCGAGATGGAGGTCGCGTCCACCCGGCGCCCGGCCGGCGAGATCCTGCAGGCCTGGCCGGACACTGTCTCGGCTTAAGACGCCTGATCGGCGCCGAGCCGCGCTTCGGCGGCGGCGATCTTCGCCACCTTGCGCGCCGAGGCGCCGCCCTGGAACTCGGCGCCGAGCCAGATCCGCACCAGCGACTCGGCGAGCTCGGGGCCGACGATCCGCGCGCCGAGCGTCATCACCTGCGCGTTGTTCGACTTGCGGGCCCGTTCGGCCGAGTAGGCGTCGTGCACCTGGGCGGCGTACACCCCGGGCACCTTGTTCGCGGCGATCGCCATCCCGATGCCCGTCCCGCAGACGAGGATCGCGCGGCCGTGCTCGCCGCGCGCCACGGCCTCGGCAACCGCGAGCGCGACGTCGGGGTAGTCGGCCTCCTCGCCGGCCGCGCAGCCGTAGTCGGCGACCTCGAGGTTCGCGTCGCGGAGCATCGCCGCGAGCCGGTCCTTCAGGGCGAGGCCGGCGTCGTCGGCGCCGAGGGCGATGGAGCCGCTCACGCCGTCCGCACCGACTCGACGACCGCGCGGAGGCCCGAGACCGCGGCCGCCGCCCGGCCGACGAAGAGGCCGTCGACTCCGGCGGCGAGGAGGCCAGGCACGTCGGCCGGCCGCACGCTCCCGCCGTAGAGGATGCGCACGGCTCCGGCGTGACCCGCCGCCCGCCGGGCGACCTCGGCCGCGACCCGCTCGACGTGGCCGGGATCGGCGGCCGCGTCGGAGTCGATCGCCCACACCGGCTCGTAGGCCACGATCAGGTCGGCCTCGGCCGGGAGCGGCTCGAGCACCGCCGCCACCTGCTCGCCCACCGCAGCGGCGGCCGCGCGGTCGTCGCGCCGCTCCTCGCCCACGCACACGATCGGCTCCAGCCCGCAGCGGACGGCTGCGAACGCCTTCGACGCCACCATGTCGTCGCTCTCGCGGAAGAGCCGGCGCCGCTCGGCGTGGCCGACCTCGACGAACGTGCAGCCCAGCTCGCGCAGGACGGCCGGCGACACGCAGCCGGTGTAGGCGCCCCGCTCCTCCCAGTGGGCGTCCTGCGCGCCGTAGCGGACGGACGAGCCGGCCAGGAGCTCCTGCGCGGCGGCGAGCACGGGGAACGACGGCAGGACGAACACCTCGACGCCGTCGAACTCGGCCGCGCAGGCGGCCAGGTCGCGCAGGTAGCCGATCGACTCGGCGTAGCCGAGGAACATCTTGAGCCCGGCCCCGACCACGGGCCGGCGGCTCACGCGATCTCCCGCTCGCCGGCCCCGGCGTCGGCGCCGGCGACCATGACCTCGACGCCCGCCTCCTCGAGCGCCAGCGCCAGCGCGCCGTCCGGCGGGGCCGAGGTGACGAAGCGGTCGATCGAGCCGAGATCGGCGAACAGGGCCAGCGACACCTGGTCGAACTTCGAGTGGTCGGCCAGCAGGATGACCTCGGCGGCCGAGGCGATCATCGCCTGCTTCACCGACACCTCCTCGAGCGCCGGGTAGGAGAGCCCATCGACGGCGACGCCCGCCGCGGCGATGAATGCCTGGTCGGCCCGGAGCGTCGAGAGCGTGCGGACGGCGATGTCGCCGACCGTGCCGCGCGTGCTGCGGCGGAAGACGCCGCCGGTGAGGATGATGGTCGCGTCCGGGTTCTCGGCCACCTCGGCGGCGGTCGTGATGGCATTCGTCACGACGCGCAGGTTGCGCTTGTCGACGAGCTCGCGGGCGAACTCCGCAGTCGTCGAGCCCGAGTCGATGACGATCGTGGCGCCGTCGGCGACCAGCGCTGCGGCGTGCCGGGCGATGGCCCGCTTGGCGTCCTGCTCCTCGCCGGCGCGAAGCGCGTACTGCGACTCGACGCCGCGCAGGGCCACCGCGCCGCCGTGCTCACGGCGGACGACGCCCGCCTCGGCGAGCCGCGCCAGGTCGCGCCGGATCGTGACCTCGGTGACGCCGAGCCGGTCGGAGAGGTCGGAGACGCGGATCGAGCCCGATTCGCGCGCCAGGTCGGCGATCGCCCGCAGCCTGTCGGAGCGCAGCATGCGCCGGCGGCGGCCCCGGTGGCCCGTCATCCGATCCATTCACAATCGATCATCTAGCAGTTCCTGACAATCACCGAAAATGATCGTTCGAACGTCTGCCCGATACCGTAGTATAAGCGTCCTGCTGCGATGAGCGTCCGAAAGTCGATCACAAGAGGTCGTCCATGCGATCGTTTGCGAACGGTCCGTGGAACGGCTCGCGTGCCGGTCCGGCTGCTTGACACGGACCGCACGACTCTCTATGGTCGCACTGTCCTGACAGGATTACAGGGCACACCCTCGACGTACGCAGCCGCCGTTCCACAACGGGAGGAGGGAAAGCATGTCTGACGTCCCCGCAGACGAGGTGCTCGTCGCGAAGACGGATCTCCAGGCAGGGGCGCTTCGCCTGCCTGAGGTGCTCATGCAGTCGGTGACGCTGGTCGCGCCCGCGATCGCGACGCTGTTCTCGTTCGGGTTCATCGTCGGGTCGTTCGCGGGGCTCATGGCGCCGTTCGCCTTCGCCATCGTGCTCTTGATCGCGCTCATGCTGGCGATCAACCTGAGCATGCTGGCCCGCCTCTTCCCGTCGGCGGGCGGGTACTTCACGTACATCAGCCGTGCCATCCACCCGCGGGTGGGCCTGTTCGCCGGGTGGCTCTACTTCCTGATCAACCCGCTCGTTCCCGGGGTGATCCTGGTCTACATGGGGACGGTCCTCGACAACGAGCTTCAGGCCAAGTACGACTTCAACTTCCCGTGGTGGCTGTTCGTGATCCTCGGCATCGGCGTGATCATGTTCACGGCGTACCGCGGCATCCAGCTCTCGGGAAAGCTCCTGATCATCCTCGGGAGCCTCGAGATCCTGATCGTCGTGGCGCTCAGCGTCTGGGGCGTCTTCGACCCCGGCCCGGGCGGCTTCAACTTCGAGCCGCTGAACCCGGCCAACCTCGGCGACGTCGGCGCCAACGGGATCTACCTCGGCGTCGTGTTCGGCATCTTCTCGATCACCGGCTGGGAGGGTGCGTGCCCGATCGCCGAGGAGAGCGAGAACCCGCACGACACGGTGCCGAGAGCGCTCATCATCTCGGTCATCGTGACCGGGCTCATCCTGGTCATCTGCACCTGGTTCCTGCTGATCGGCTGGGGCACCGACAAGGTCGGCACGATCGCCACGGCCGCCAACCTCCCGCCGCTGATCCTCGCGGACCGGTTCTGGGGCAGCGCCTACTGGATCGTGCTCATCGCGCTCATCAACTCGACGCTCGCGGTCTGCATCGCCTCGAACCTGGTGGGAACGCGGATGTACTACAAGATGGCGCAAACCGGCGCGCTGCCGGCGTGGTTCGCCAAGGTGCATCCCAAGTACAAGACGCCGATCAACGCCGTCCACGCCCAGTTCGCGGTGATCGTGATCTCGGCCGTCGTCCTCACCAAGTGGTGGGGCAAGGAGAACATCTGGTTCGTGGACGGCGGAATGATCACCTTCGCGCTCGGGACGATCTACATCCTGGGCAACCTGTCGGTCATCACGTACTACCTGCGCGAGAGGCGCGATCAGTTCAACTGGCTGACACACGGCCTCTTCCCGGTGGCGACCTCGATCGCCATGATCGTCCTCTTCTACAAGTCGCTGAACCCGTTCCCGCCCGCCCCGTTCAAGTGGGGCCCGATCGTGGTCGGCGTGTGGGCGGTGCTCGGCATCGCGGTGGTCGCGCTGCTCGCGGTGCTGGGGAAGGAGCAGTGGTTGGCGGCCGCCGGCCGGGCCGCGGACGAGCGGGCCGAGACCCCGGAGGAGCTGGCGCACCGACCGGCGTTCTGATGGCATGACCCAATGACTGCGACGGGCAACGATCTCGAGGGATCTGTCGCGATCGTCACCGGCGGCGGCACCGGCATCGGCCGGGCCGCCGCCGTGTGCTTGGCCGAGCGGGGGGCGACGGTGGTCGCCGCCGGCCGGCGCCCGGAGCCGCTCGCCGAGACCGTGGAAGAGGTGCAGGCCGGCGGTGGGCGTGCGCTCGCCGTCGCCTGCGACCTGTCGCGCCCCGAGACCGCGGCCGAGCTGGTCGAGCGGACGGTCTCGGAGCTCGGCCGGCTCGACGCCCTCGTGAACAACGCCGGCACGTGCCGGTCGCACCCGCTCGCCGACTGGGGCCTCGAGGAGTTCGACGAGCACACGAACGTCAACATCCGCAGCCCGTTCTTCCTGATCCAGGCGGCGGTGCCGTACCTGCGCCGCTCACCGGTCGCGGCCGTCGTCAACATCAGCTCCTCGTCGGGCTCGATGGTGCGCCCCGGCCAGTCGGTCTACGGCATGTCGAAGGCGGCGCTCGAGTACCTCACGAAGTCGCTCGCAGCCGAGCTGGCGGAGGATGGGATCCGGGTGAACTGCATCGCCCCCGGCCCGGTCGACACGCCCATCCACGCAACATGGGCCGACGACCTCGACGAGGCCTACGCGTGGCTGGCCGACCAGGTGCCGCTCGGCCGGATCGCCGAAGCGCCGGAGCTCGGCTGGTGGATCGCCACCCTGATCGCCCCGGGCTCGGCCTGGGTCACCGGCACGGTGATCCCGGTCGACGGCGGGCAGGTGCTCGACCGCCGGTGACCCGCTTCGAGGGAAAGGCCGTGCTCGTCACGGGCGCCGCCCAGGGGATCGGGCGCGCGATCGCCGAGCGCTTCCTGGCCGAGGGCGCGGCGGTCACCATCTTCGACATGGACGCCGACCTCGCGGCCGCGGCCGTCGCCGAGCTCGGCGCCTCGGGGCCGGTGCAGGCTCACGCAGGCGACGTCGCCGCCCGGGCCGACGTGCGCGCCGCCGTCGACGCCTCGCTCTCGACCTTCGGCAGCCTCGACGTCGTCGTCGCGCACGCCGGCATCGCCGACGTCCAGCCGATCCTCGAGATCTCCGACGACCGCTGGCAGCGCGTCCTCGACGTCAACCTGACCGGCGTCTTCCTGTGCATCCAGGAGGGCGGCCGCGCCATCGCCAACGCGGGCAAGGGCGGCGCGATCGTCGTCACCGCGTCCACGAACTCGTTCTGGGTCGAGCAGAACATGGCGCCGTACAACACGTCCAAAGCCGGTGAGGTGGCCCTCATCCGTACGGCGGCGCTCGACCTGGCCGGCTACGGGATCCGCGTGAACGGGGTCGCCCCGGGCGTCGTCCGCACCCGGATCTCCGAGTGGGTGATCGACGACCCGGTGCTCGGGCCGGAGTATCTGAAGAAGATCCCGATCGGGCGCTTCGGCGAGCCCGGCGACGTGGCCGACGCCGTCGCCTTCCTGGCCTCGGCCGACGCCGGCTACATCACCGGCCAGACGCTGATCCTCGACGGCGGCCTCACGCTGGGGCAACCGCTCGAGGCGATGGACATCGCCCTTCCCGGGGCAGACTCATGAGGTTCCAGTCGTCCATGGAGGTACGCCATGCCGGATGACCCCTACCGCGCGGCGATCGGCCGCCGCCGCAACGAGATCGAGACGCCTGCGCTCCTCGTCGACCTCGACGTCGCCCGCCGGAACATCTCCACGATGGCCGGGCACATGGAGCGCGCGGGCAAGCACCTGCGCCCGCACACGAAGACGCACAAGACGCCCCAGATCGCGCGGCTCCAGGTCGAGGCCGGCGCGATCGGCGTCTCGACGGCCACGGCCTGGGAGGCCGTCGTCATGCTCGAGGCGGGGATCGACGACATCCTCGTCGCCAACGAGGTGGTCGGCCCGGGCCGGATCCGAGCGCTGGCCGAAGCTGCCCGCGGTGGTCGCGTCGCCGTGGCGGTCGACAGCCCCGCGAACCTTGACGACCTGTCGGCCGCCGCGGTGGCCGCGGGCTCGACGATCGGCGTCGTCGTGGAGGTCGACGTCGGCATGAACCGGGGCGGGGTGCGCTCCAAGGAGGAGGCGCTCGAGGTCGCCCGCCACGCCGCCGGCCTGCCCGGCATCGAGTGGCGCGGCGCCATGGGCTACGAGGGCCACTGCATGCTCGAGCCCGACCGCGACGTTCGGGTGACGAAGCAGGCGACGGCGATGGAGGGCCTCTTCGAGACCGTCGACCACCTGGCCGCGAACGGCTTCGAGTGCGAGATCGTCTCGGCCGGCGGCACCGGCACCTACGACCTGATCGCCGCCCACCCGCGCGTGACCGAGCTCCAGGCCGGCTCCTACGTCTTCATGGATGCCTTCCACGGCAGCTTGATCCCCGGCTTCGACATCGCGCTCACCGTGCTGGCCACAGTGATGGGCCGCCACGGCGACCGCGTCATCCTGGACGCCGGCCGCAAGGGCGTCGGGATCGACCTACGGCTGCCCGAGGTGGTGGGGATCGAGGCCACCACCGCGTTCGTCGACGAGGAGCACAGCGGGTACGACGTCCCGTCGAGCTCGCCGCTTCGCTACGGCGACACGGTCGAGCTTCTGGCGGGATACGGCCCGACGACGGTCAACCTGTACGGTCACTACCACGTCATCGAGGATGGCGTCGTCGCCGACATCTGGCCGGTGATGGCCCGGTACGGCAGCGACACCGCGGTGGAGAAAGGAGCCCGAGCTCGTGTCTAGCGTCAAGCTCGATACCGGTGGCCTGGCCATCACCCAGGTCGCCGCGGTGGTGCGAGACCTGCGCAGCTCGCTCGAGGCCTACCACAAGGCGCTCGGGTGGGGCCCGTGGAACGTCTACGAGCACAAGCCGCCGATGCTGCACTCCACGGAGCTGCACGGCAAGCCCGCCGAGTTCACGATGCTGGGCGCCGAGTGCCACGCCGGCCCGATCGTCTTCGAGCTGCTCCAGCCGCTGGAGGGCCCGAGCATCTACAAGGAGTGGCTCGACGAGCACGGCGAGGGCCTGCATCACGTCGCCGTGATGGTGCCGACGCATGAGCAGGCCGACCAGACCCGCGCCCACTTCCAGGACCTCGGAGCCGAGGTGCTGATGGGCGGCCGGATCGGCGAGACGATCCAGTTCTACTACCTGGACACCGAGCCGATGCTGAAGGTCATCTTCGAGTCGGGCTCCGGCCACGCCGTCGACCTGAAGCCTGCCTGGACCTATCCTTAACGGTGTCCGAGGACGTCCACGCCATGGGCAGGCGGGCGCTGGCCGAGGTGGGCGGCGTCCTCGACGCCGTGTCGGTGCAGGACGTCGAAGCGATCTGCAGCGAGATCCGCGCGGCGCGGCGGATCGCCTGCTACGGCGTCGGCCGCGAGGGGCTCATGATGAAGGCGCTCTGCATGCGGCTCATGCACCTGGGCCTCGACGCGCACGTGGTGGGCGACATGACGACACCGCCGGTCGCCGCCGGCGACCTGCTCCTGGTGAGCGCGGGGCCGGGCTGGTTCTCGACGGTGGACGCGCTCGTCGGCGTGGCCCGCGACGCCGGCGCCCGCACGCTCGTGGTCACCGCCCAGCCGGACGGCGCGGTGCCGGGGCGGGCCGATGTCGTCGTCCACCTGCCTGCGCAGACGATGGCCGACGACCGCGGCGGAGAGCCCAGCCTGCTGCCGATGGGGAGCCTGTACGAGGCGGCCCAGCTCGTCTTCTTCGACCTCGTCTCGATCATGCTGCGCGAGCGGTCCGGCCAGGCGCCGGACGAGATGCGCGAGCGGCACACGAACCTGGAGTGACGATGGACGTCGGCGTGAACCTCTGCTTTGCGATCAAGCGCTGGCCCGAGCCCGAGCAGTGGGCGCGGATCGTCGCCGACGAGCTCGGCGTCGCGAGCGTCCAGTTCACGATGGACCTGATCGACCCCTGGTGGCCGGCCGATCTGCGGGCGGCGATGGCGGCCCGGGCCCGCTCGGAGGCGGGCGCGCGCGGGATCGCGATCCACAGCGTCCAGATCGGCCTCGCCGGCTACACCTACAACGGCCTCCTGCATCCCGACGCGGCCGCCCGCGGGATCGCCGAGGACTGGTGGCGGCGGTCGATCGACATGGCGACGGAGCTCGGGGCCCGCGCGGTGGGCGGGCCCGTAGGGGCGCTGAGCGTCGCGGATGCCGCCTCGCCGGAGCGGCGGGCGGCGCTCTACGCCGAGGTCGTCGAGCGCCTCGGGCAGCTCGCCGTCCAGGCCGCGGAAGCGGGGCTCGAGGCGCTGCTGGTGGAGCCGACGCCGCTTCCGCGCGAGATCCCCTCGACGGTCGCGGAGGCCCGGCGGCTCGTGGCCGATACGTCCGGCGGCGCGGTGCCGATCCTCTTCGTCCTCGACGTCGGGCACGCGCTCTACCGGCCGCTCTACGGCGAGGACGCCTCGCTCGTCCCATGGCTCTCGGAGCTCAGCGACTCGATCGGCGTCCTGCACCTCCAGAACCACGATTACCGGGCCGACGCGCACTGGGGGTGGCCCGACGCGCGCGGGGCCTACGACCCGGCCGGATTCTTCCGCGAGGTGCGCGACGCGGGGCTCGAGGACGTGCCGGTCTTCATCGAGGTCTTCTCGCCGTTCGAGCAGGCCGACGACGAGATCCTGCCGCTCATCCGAAGCTCGCTCGCAGCCTGTCGCGGATGACGGCGCTCGTCGGGCTCGACGTCGGCACGAGCTCCACGAAGGCGATCGCCGTCGCCCCCGATGGGGCTGTCATCGGCCGGGCGGGCGGCGAGTACGCCGTCAGCACCCCGGCCCCCGGGCACGCCGAGCAGGACCCGGAGCTGTGGTGGTGGGCGGCCCAGGCGGCGCTCGACGAGCTGGACGCCGGGGACGTGGCCGGGATCGGCCTGTCGGGGCAGATGCACGGGCTCGTGCTCCTGGACGAGCGGCTGCGGCCGCTGCGGCCTGCGATCCTCTGGAACGACCAGCGCACGGCGGCCGAGTGCGAGGAGATCGAGCGCGCCGTCGGGCTCGAGCGGCTGATCGAGCTCACCGGAAACCGGGCGCTCACCGGGTTCACCGCGCCCAAGCTGCTGTGGGTGCGCCGGCACGAGCCCGACGTCTACGCCCGGATCGCCCACGTCCTCCTGCCGAAGGACTACGTGCGCCTGCGGCTGACGGGCGAGCTCGGGACGGACGTGTCGGACGCCTCGGGCACGCTGCTCTTCGACGTCGGCGCCCGGGGCTGGAGCGAGCAGGTGCTGGAGCTCCTGGGCCTGCCGGGCGAGTGGTTCCCGCCGGCGCTCGAGTCGGCCGCCGTCTCGGGGTCGACCGCGGCGGGCGTCCCGGTGGCGGCCGGCGGGGGCGATCAGGCCGCGGGCGCGGTCGGCGTCGGGGTCGTCCGGCCGGGATCGGTGTCAGTCGCCCTCGGCACCTCCGGCGTCGTGTTCGGCGTCCTGCCGGAGCTGGCCGCCGACCCGCGCGGGACGGCGCACACGTTCTGCCACGCGGTGCCGGGCACCTGGCACGCGATGGGCGTCATGCTGTCCGCGGCCGGCGCGCTCGAATGGTTGCAGCGCTCGGTCGTCCCCGGCACGCCGATCGAGGCGCTGCTCGATGCCGCCGCCGGCTGGGAGCCGGGATGCGAGGGGCTGCAGTACGCCCCGTACCTCGCGGGAGAGCGGACGCCGCACGCCGACCCGGATGCGCGCGCCGCTTTCGTCGGCCTCGGCCTTCGCCACGACACCGGCGCGCTCGCGCGGGCCGTGCTGGAGGGCGTCGCGTACGGACTTCGCGACTCGCTCGAGCTGCTGCGCGGGCTCGGCCTTCGGCCGGCGTCGGGCCGGCTCGGCGGTGGCGGGAGCCGCAGCGACCTGTGGCGGCGCATCGTCGCGACGGTGCTCGACCTGCCGCTCGAGATCACGGCGACCGACGACGCTGCGGCGTTCGGCGCGGCGCTCCTGGGCGGCGTCGCGGCCGGCACGTTCGCCGACGTCCCCGCCGCGGTCGAGGCGTGTGTCCAGGTGACCGGGCGGGTCGATCCCGATCCAGCCTGGCGCGACGCGTACGCGCGCGGATACACGGAGTTCGGTCGGCTCTACCCGGCGCTGGCCGGGCTGCGCGGCGCGCGCCCGTGAGGGTGGGTCAGGCGGGGGAGACCGCCAGCATGATCACGTCGTCGGGCATCGGGCCGCCGTTGGCGGTGCGGACGGCCGCCAGGATCTCCTCGAGGTCGCCGTCGCCGAGCGGCGCCGGGCGGCCGTCGAGGATGCCGAGCAGGCGCTCGTACCCGAACGGCCGCGGGCCGGCGGGGCTCGTGCGGCCCTCGATCAATCCGTCCGTGTAGACGAGGAGCGACCACGGCCGCGGCGGCAGCTCGATGCGCACCTCCCGCCAGCGGGAGGCGGTGTCGACGCCGATCGGTGGCCCCGCCTGGACGTCGAGCTCGACCCCTCGCCCGCCGGCCAGGAGGATCGGGGGCGGGTGCCCGCCGCAGACGATGCAGGCGCTCGACATGTCCGGCTCGAGGAGCGCGAGGCAGACCGTCGCGAACTGCACCTGGTCAAACGCGACCCGTTCCGCGGTGAGGATCGCGTTCATCGACCGCATGGTCTCCGGGAGCCCGACCCCGGCAAGCGCCATGCCGCGCCAGGCGGCGCGAAGGCGGGTCGCGGCGGCCGCAGACGCGGGCCCGTGCCCGGCGACATCGCCGACGAGGATCGAGATCGCCCCGCGGCTCACGTCGAGGATGCCGTAGAAGTCGGCCGCGAGCACCTGGGCGCCCTCGGCCGGCACGTACCGGCTGGCGATCGTGACGGACGCTGCGGCGGGCATGCCGGGCAGGGCGACGAGCGATGCCCGCAGCTCGTCAAGGAGCTCCCGGCGGAGCTCGTCGCCGCGGCGCACGCGGTCGCCGATGATCCCTGCCGCGATCGCGGCAGGGATCCAGACGAGTGGCTCGCCGATGGGGTGCTCGTCCAGGATGCCGACGCCGAGGGCGACCCCGAGCACGGCGAGCACGACGCCGAGCCGCGGGCCGAGCAGGAACGCCCCGCCCAGGGAGATCACGATCAGGAGCGGGCCGGGCACGCCGCGAAGCCGCGACGGGTCGATGACGAGGAACGGCGCCGCGACCGCAAGCTCGAGCACGGCGGCCCCGAGCAGCACCTCGAGCCGCCATGTCGCGAGCGACCGCCCCGAGGCGCGCCGGACACCGTCCCTGACCCTCACCGGCTGCATTCTGGCCGAACCGCGGCGACGGTGCAGCGGCCGCGTTTCTGCGGGTACCAGCGGGGGTATTCGCCCACTCGACGACGGCGGAAAGAAGGACGCTCGAAGATGGCCAATGGGAGCTAATCGAGGCTCTGAGGCGGACGACCTGAGCGTCGGCGGGCGTGAGGACGGGGGCGGCCTCGCGGCCCGCTGGCCGCTCGTCGGACAGCTGCGGCGGCGCGATCCGGCCGCGCTCGGCCGGGTCGCCCGCTCTGCTCGGTCCGCGGCGCTCCGCCCGCGCACCGCCGAGGCCGAGCACGTCGTCCGCTCGGTCTGCCCCTACTGCGCAGTGGGCTGCGGGCAGCGCGTGTACGTCCGCGACGGCGAGATCACCCAGATCGAGGGCGATCCCGAGAGCCCCGTCTCGCGCGGCCGGCTCTGTCCCAAGGGCGCCGCCACGAAGAGTCTCGTCACCGGGCCGCTGCGGGAGTACCGCGTCAAGTACCGGCGCCCGTACGGCTCCCAGTGGGAGGAGCTCTCGCTCGACGACGCGATGGACATGATCACCGACCGCATCATCGCGACGCGTGCGGAGACGTGGGAGGACGCCGACGAGGACGGCCGCACCCTGCGCCGCTCGCTGGGCGTGGCCAACCTGGGCGGTGCCACACTCGACAACGAGGAGAACTACTGCATCAAGAAGCTGATGACGAGCCTCGGGTTTGTCCAGGTCGAGAACCAGGCCCGCATATGACACTCCGCCACCGTCCCCAGTCTGGGGACGTCGTTCGGGCGCGGCGGTGCCACGACCTTCCCGGGTGACCTCAAGCACTCGGACTGCATCCTCATCATGGGCTCCAACATGGCCGAGGCCCACCCGGTCGGCTTTCAGTGGGTGATGGAGGCGCGCGAGCGGGGAGCGGATGTCATCCACGTCGACCCGCGCTTCTCGCGCACGAGCGCGATGGCGACGCGGTACGTGCGCACCCGCGCGGGCACCGACGTCGCGTTCCTCGGCGGGATCATCCGCTACATCCTCGAGCACGGCCGTGAGTTCCGCGAGTACGTCCTGAACTACACGAACGCGCCGGTCGTCATCGACGAGGGGTACCAGGACACGGAGGACCTCGACGGCCTCTTCTCGGGATGGGATCGGAAGCGGGGGTCGTACGACACCTCGACCTGGCAGTACGCGGGCATGGAGGTGCATGCCTCGGCGGGTCAGCGCGAGCTGGGCGCCAACCAGGGCGAGGGCGCCGGCCACGGCGGCCACGGCGCGGGGCTTAGCCACGGCGAGCCACCCGAGGTCGACCTGACGCTCGAGCACCCGCGCTGCGTCTACCAGATCCTGAAGCGCCACTACGCGCGCTACACGCCCGAGCTCGTCGAGGAGGTCTGCGGCGTCCCGCGGGAGGCGTTCGTGGAGGTGGCCGAGGCGCTCTGCCAGAACTCCGGCCGCGAGCGGACGTCATCGATCGTCTACTCGGTCGGCTGGACGCAGCACACGACCGGCGTCCAGTACATCCGCTCGGCGGCCATCATCCAGCTCCTGCTCGGGAACGTCGGCCGCCCGGGTGGCGGGATCATGGCGCTGCGCGGGCACTCGTCGATCCAGGGCTCGACGGACATCCCGACGCTCTACAACATCCTGCCCGGGTACATCCCGATGCCGCATGCACACGCGCACGACAACCTCGGGCAGTTCGTCGAGATGAACACGTCGCCGAGCGGCTTCTGGGGCAACATGACGGCCTATACGGTGAGTCTGCTCAAGGCCTGGTGGGGGTCGCGCGCCACGCCCGAGAACGACTTCTGCTTCGACTACCTCCCGCGGATCACGGGCGACCACTCCATCTACCCCACCGTGATGGGCATGCTCGACGGCTCCGTGAAGGGCTTCCTCGTGGTGGGCCAGAACCCGGCGGTCGGGTCGGCGAACTCCGGTCTTCACCGCCGGGCGATGGCGAATCTCGACTGGCTCGTGGTGCGCGACTTCGTCGAGACCGAGTCGGCCGCCTTCTGGTATGACTCGCCAGAGGTCGAGTCGGGCGAGCTGGACCCGGCCGCGATCGGCACCGAGGTCTTCTTCCTCCCGGCCGCCGCGCACACCGAGAAGGACGGCTCGTTCACGAACACCCAGCGCCTGCTCCAGTGGCACCACAAGGCGGTGGAGCCGAAGGGCGACTGCCGCTCGGACCTCTGGTTCTACTACCACCTGGGGCGCCTGATCCGCGAGAAGCTGGCCGACTCGGAGGAGGAGCGCGACCGGCCTGTCAAGGAGCTCAGCTGGCACTACCCCACCGCTGGCGAGATCGCCGACCCGAACGCCGAGGCGGTGCTGCGCGAGATCAACGGCTGGGACGCGAACGACGATGCGCTCTCGTCCTATCTCGACCTGAAGGACGACGGCTCGACCGCCTGCGGGTGCTGGATCTACTGCGGCTGCTTCGCCGACGAGACGAACCAGCCGGCGCGGCGCACGCCGGCGAGCGAGCAGTCGTGGGTGGCCCCGGAATGGGCATGGGCGTGGCCCGCCAATCGGCGCATCCTCTACAACCGCGCCTCCGCCGACCCGGAGGGCAAGCCCTGGTCGGAGCGCAAGAGGTACGTCTGGTGGGACGAGGGCGAGGGGCGGTGGACGGGCGAGGATGTGCCCGACTTCCAGCCCGACAAACGGCCCGACTACCGGCCTCCCGACGGCGCGAAGGCTCAGGACGCCATCGCGGGCAACCACCCGTTCATCATGCAGCCGGATGGTCGCGGGTGGCTCTTCGTCCCGGCCGGCATCGTCGACGGGCCGCTTCCGACCCACTACGAGCCCGACGAGTCGCCGCACACGAACCCGCTCTACGCGCAGGAGGCGAACCCGGCCCGGCAGCGGTTCCGGCGACCGCTCAACGAGCGGAACCCCCGCGGCGACCGGTATCCCTATGTGTTCACGACGTACCGCCTGACCGAGCACCACACGGCGGGCGGGATGAGCCGCTTCGTCCCCTACCTCTCAGAGCTCCAGCCGGCCATGTTCTGCGAGGTGAGCCCCGAGCTGGCCCGCGAGCGCGGCCTCGCTCACGGCGGCTGGGCCACGGTCGTCACGGCCCGTGCCGAGATCGAGGCCCGGGTGGTCGTCACCGAGCGGATGGCGCCCGTGGCCATCGAAGGCGATGTCGTCCACCAGATCGGTCTGCCGTACCACTGGGGCTCCCGCGGCCTCACGACCGGCGACTCCGCCAACGACTTGCTCGAGGCGGTGCTCGACCCGAACGTCCACATCCAGGAGTCGAAGGTCGCGACGTGCGACATCCGCCCGGGGCGACGTTCGCGCGGGAGCGGGCGGGCGGTGCCGCGATGAGCGCCCGGACCGAGGCGTGGCCGGACACGTACGGCGCCGAGGCGCGGCCCCGTATGGGGTTCTTCACCGACACCAGCGTCTGCATCGGGTGCAAGGCGTGCGAGGTGGCGTGCAAGGAGTGGAACCTCGTCCCCGAGGACGGGCTCGTCTGGAGCGGCGAGTCGTTCGACAACACCTCGGCGCTCGGCGCGAACAGCTGGCGCCATGTGGCGTTCGTCGAGCAGACGACGCCGCTTCGCGTCGACGGGGATGGCGCTGACGGCGAAGGCGAGGAGCCGTTCCGATGGCTCATGAGCTCCGACGTCTGCAAGCACTGCACCGAGTCGGC
>Ga0075434_100002092_pt1 | contig 17349 bp, 12 predicted proteins | sample RhiMethybrSRZTD3_FD_75298 | JGI IMG/M metagenome (GOLD analysis project Ga0075434, IMG submission 75298) | Populus rhizosphere microbial communities from Tennessee, USA - Rhizosphere MetaG P. TD hybrid SRZTD3 | ecosystem: Host-associated > Plants > Roots > Rhizosphere > Soil | place: USA... | reverse complement strand
TGGGGAGAGGGGCGAAGCGACGCGGTAACCCACGGCCCTCATCCTAACCCTCTCACCAAAGGGAGAGGGAATTTCTTGTACTCTCAACTGATTTCGATTACAACAACGCGCGACTTTGATGTCAACTCAGCGACCAATAGCCGGAATTTCGCGGATTGAACGAATCGCGCTTGGTTCGGATCGCGCGGCAAAAATCATGGCGGTGCGCGCGTGCATCGCGCGTGTCGCTGAAATTGATTCACGCTGGCGAAACGCGTCGGTGGTAGCGCGACCCGTCAAGACTGACACGCCGGCCATGCCGTTAACTGATTGGGAATTGATGAGTGGCGCGCGTTTGCGTGCCGAGGCTGTCCGCGATCTACTCGTCGAACAAAAGCTGGAAGCGGATTTATATGTCGGACTGGAGGGCGGATTTCACTCGATTTCAGTCGATGGCCAGTGGCATACGTTTCTGCGCGGCTGGGCCTACGCAACCGATGGCGACCGCGGCAGTTTTGGAATGTCTCCTTCGATTGAAGTCCCCGAAGGAATCGTCAAAAGTGTCACTCAAGGCAAGCGCGAACTCGGTCTGGTGATCGACGAAGTTGCCGGCGCACGCGATGTCAGAAGCCGCCAGGGTGCGTGGGGCGTGCTGTCGCGAGACTTGCTGACGCGCTCGATGAGTTTCGAAGCGGCGCTGATTGCAGCATTGGCGCCCTTCTACAATCAGCAAATGTATCTGGCAAATAAATAGCTACTACGTTGGAATAATGCTGCAAGTCCTACATAACAGCAGGGGCGGTAGCAGAATCAATACGGCAGTTCGATCAGTTACGTCGAGGCGACTCAGCAGACTAGTCCATTGATTGTTCCGGCCCATACGTGTTCGGTGACGATCCGCGAATAACGCGTTGACACGATTGTTCGGCAACCCTTGGCGCGGCGTGTAATGCTCGATACGACCATCGGCGCCGCGCCGGTAAAGTCCGCTGCCGCGAATGCCAACCCACAATGCATCGTTGTGGTCGATGATGAGGGCCTGTACAACTTGACCTTCAGCTTCAGCCGGCATACCAATGTCAACGAATTCGAATTGCGGTCCGCCTGACACTTCGCTCATGCGATACAGACCACCGTCAGTACCGATCCAGATCGCGCCATTGCGATCCTGCTTCAGCACTTCGACGCCCCACGATCTCTGGTCTTCGCTGGGGTGATAGTTGGTGAAGAGTGGCGTTCCAGTTGGATTGAAGCGCGAAAGACCACCGCCGGTAGCGATCCAATATTCTCCATCCCGCGTCTCCAGGACGTCCGTCACCAGACGATGTGGGAGTCCCTGATTGGTTGTGTAGTTAGTGAACTGGTAACCGTCAAACCTTGATAAGCCCTCTTCGGTGCAGAACCAAAGAAAGCCGCGCGAGTCGCGCACTATCTGATTCACATTATCGCGCGCCAGGCCGTCGGAGGTGGTGTAAGTTCGAATCGGAAGTTGCTCGGCAAAGACCGCGTCACAGGCGAACAGAATCAAGACCACAAGCCAGACAAAACCTCCCGCGCCGGGTTTGCTTTGACGCATGCGATGCTCCGATTTCGATGCGGGCCTGGGGTGATTTGCATCTTTTAGCCAAACCCGATCGAAGTCAACTCTGGGAGGCGGCATCGAGCCTTTCGGAGTTGGCAGAGCTACCGCGAAACTCAGTTTGGTACATGGATCGGTGTTAGAATTCTCTGCAGATGCGCGTCACCATCGGGCAAATCAATACTACCAACGGCGACTACGAGGGAAACGTCGCGCGAATTCTCGGCGCGATTGAGCGGGCGAAAAAAGACGGCTCCGACCTCATTGTGTTTCCCGAAGTAACGATTCAGGGTTACACGTCATTCGATTGGTTCCTGGATCCCGATGTGGTGCGATCCGCTCTCGATCCGCTCGACGAAATAATCGAAGCGACTTCCGGCATCACCGCGATTGTCGGCACGGTGCGTCCGAGCGACCAGCCAACCGGTCGACGACTTTTCAACTCGGCCGCCGTAATTCGCGACCGAAAGCTACTTGGCTTTGCCGACAAGACGCTGTTGCCCGAGTACGATGTGTTCGACGACCCGCGTTACTTTGAGCCGGCGCGCGAACGTCGTTTGTTCGATCTTGACCAGGCATATTGCGAGCAGGATGCTCGCGACTCGCAGGCCGGGATGCCTGCGCAGAAGCTCGGCATCGCTGTTTGCGAAGACTTTTGGAATGACAAGACGTTTTGGCGACAACGCCTTTATCAGAACGATCCGGCGCAGGAATTGATCGAGATGGGCGCGCAGCTTCTGGTCTCGATCAACGCCTCGCCATTCAACAAAGGAAAGATGCGCGTGCGGTGCGATATGGTGTCGCATCGCGCAAAGTCCGCCGGCATTCCCATCGTCTTCGTCAATCTGGTTGGCGCAAACGATGGAATTATTTTCGATGGCGCCAGCATTATTTCCGACGCTACCGGTCGCATTATCTTGCAAGCGACGCCGTTCGAAGAATTCGTCGCGACGGTCGAGCTCGATTGCGGTGTGCCCGACACACGCTGTTTGCCCGGCGACGATATCGGCACGATTCATCAGGCCCTCGTGCTGGGAATTCGCGACTACGCGCGCAAGAACCGTTTTGACCGTGTGGTGTTTGGATTATCCGGCGGAATTGATTCCGCCGTCGTTGGGGCGCTGGCGTGCGAGGCACTCGGCCCGGAAAACGTGGTTGCCGTGATGATGCCGTCGCCGTACAGCTCGCAATCGAGCATCGATGATTCAGTCGAGTTGGGCCGGAGTCTCGGCATGCAAGTCATCGAGCGCCCGATCGTTGAAGCTTTTCATGCACTCCGCAACGAACTCGGATTGCCTGAGCCGGATCCGGCAAATCCCAATCGCGCGCTTGAGAATGCCGTGGAAAATCTGCAATCACGTCTGCGCGGCAACATCCTGATGACGATCTCGAATGCGGAAAATCGGCTGCTGCTTTCGACCGGAAACAAATCCGAGCTGGCACTCGGTTATTGCACCCTGTACGGCGACACGAATGGTGGACTGGCGGTCCTCGGCGATGTTTTGAAGACTGAAGTTTACGAGTTAGCGCGCTTGTACAATCGCGACCGCGAGTTAATTCCTGAATCGATCATCAACAAGCGTCCGTCGGCCGAGCTCGCGCCCGGACAATTTGATGATCAGTCATTGCCGCCGTATGACGAACTCGATCCGATTCTAAAACTTTATTTCGAGCAGAAGCAGTCGCCCGAGGAAATCATCTCCGCGGGACACAACGCGGCGCTCGTCTATGACATTCTCAATCGCGTCGAGTCGCCCGCGAATGAATTCAAGCGACGCCAGCTTCCGCCGACGCTAATCATTTCGCGCAACGCGATCGGAATCGGACGCCGGCGACCGGTGACTCATCGATACAGGCGACAACAGCCGTCGTTCGCAAGTTCAATGGCTTGAGCATGCTTAAGCGCCCCAAGGAAGGTTCATCATGAAAAATAGTTTCTCAAACAAGATTATTGCAGTCGTCTTAGGCGCAGTGTTGATGAGTGGTATTCCCGTAATCGCTCAGCAGCAACAGGGCAGCCATCCTGAAGCTTCCGCGGATGAACAGAAACTCGCGCGCAGCATCAGCACTGCTCCCGATGCGGCGGCCAAATTAAAACTTGCCGAGGAACTAATCAAGAAGTACCCGAAGACGTCTCTCCGACCGGTGGTTGCCGAGAATCTGGCCAACCAGGTCGGCGGTGTTACGGACCACGCGCAAAAGCTCGCGCTCGCTCAGCAACTACAGACAATTTTCAACAGCCCTGCAGAAGGAGACATCGTCGGGCCGGTCGTGGTGCAGGCTTACGCAGACGCAAACCAGTTTGACGACGCATTCGCCAAAGGCGCTGAGTTTCTGGCCCGCACACCTGATGCGCTGATTTTGCTGGTGCAACTCGTGGCGATTGGCACCGATCAGGTGAAGAAGCAGAATCCGAAGTTCGTTGCGCAAACAATTCAGTACGCCACGCAGGCAATTGCGTTAATCGAAGCTGACAAGAAGCCCACCGGTGTTGAAGATGCACGTTGGACAACATACAAGGCGCAGACTCTGCCTGGGATCTATCAATCGAGGGGACTGTTGAATTTCGCGAAGGGTGCACGAAATGAAGGGAAGGCAGACTATCTAAAGGCTGCGCAACTCAACCCATCAGATGCGTTCAATTTCATCATGCTCGGCGCGATGATCAATGACGAATACCAAAGCGAGGCGAAGCAATATCAGGCCATGCCCCCGGGGCCGGCTCGGGACGCACAATTGAAAAAGGTGCAAGACCTGCTTGATGCAGTGATCGACTTGTATGCCCACGGTGTCGCGTTGTCAGAAGGAAGCGCCGCATTGCAGACGATCCATCAGCAATACTTGCAGGACCTCGAGACTTATTACAAATATCGTCACCACGGCTCGAGCGAGGGCATGCAGGAATTGATTGGTAAGTACAAACAGACGAAGCCTTAGTTAGGTTATCAGCGCGAGCCCTTCTGCGCGTCTCTGCGCATTTCCTCCGGCACTACTCTGAGAAATGTTCTCGTAAGAATTATCACTCCTGAGCAAATCGTATAAACACCAGGCACTTTCCAAATGAACGAACGTGAACTCACTGACGGACAGTTAATTGTTCGCTTTTATCGCGAAGACGATGCGCCACAGCTGTTCGAAGCAGTGCGTGAATCGATCGCAGAGGTCTCGCCGTGGCTTGGTTGGTGTCACGAAAACTACGCAATCGAAGAAAGCCGAGACTTCGTGCGATCGAGAGGCGAGAAAGCGCAGACCGACGAGTGGTACAGCTTCGGCGTTTTCGATCGAAACGGCGGCGAACGATTTTTGGGCGGCGTCGGCTTGAACTTCATCAACCGCGTGCATCAATTCGGCAATCTCGGCTATTGGGTCCGCACGACTGCCTCTGGAAAGGGCATCGCGTCACAGGCGTCACGCCTCGTCGCGCGATTCGGGTTCGAAGAACTTGGGTTGCACCGGATCGAAATTGTCGCGGCCGTTTCAAACATTGCCAGTCAGCGCGTCGCCGAAAAGATCGGCGCGGTGCGCGAGGGCGTGCTGCGTAACCGTCTGCTGATTCGCGGAGAGCCGCAAGACGCGGTCATGTTTTCGCTGGTGCGTGCAGACCTGACAAACCACACAGACTGATTACAACTCTGTGCTACCATCGTCGCGATGTCTGAGCGCCACACCACACGTGATTTAACGCGTGAATTCCTCACTTACATTCAGGTAGAAAAAGGTCTCTCGCGAAACACGCTGCAAAATTACGAGCGCGATGTTCGGCGCCTGCAAGTTTGGGCCTCTGGAAAAGGAACGCAGATCGAGCGTCTGCAGCGGAAGGACTTGCGCGAGTGGATTGCCTCGATGTCGCGCGAAGGCCTGGCCCCGTCATCCATTGCTCGTGCGGTCAGCGCGGCGCGTAGTTTCTTCAAGTTCCTGATGCTCGATCGTCACGTGCGACGCGATCCCACCGAAGATATTCACACGCCGCAAAAGAGTTCGCGTCTGCCGAAGTTTCTCACCGAGGAAGAGATGGAGCGGTTGCTCCGCGCGCCCGACATCAACAGCGATGTTGGTGTGCGCGATCGGGCGATGCTCGAGCTGATGTACGCCGCCGGCTTGCGAGTTTCTGAGTTGTGCGGGCTGAAAGTCGCCGACGTGGATCTCGACGGGGCAATCGTCAGTTGTTTCGGCAAGGGCAGCAAGCAACGGCGAATTCCGATCGGTAAGAGCGCCGTGCATTGGCTACAGCGCTACATCGCCGTGCGTGATCGTCTCGGCAGCAACAACCCGGTTCTCTTTTTGAATCGTGGCCGCGCACTGACCCGTCAGTTGGCGTGGAGCATCATCAAAGCACACGCCGCCAAAGCTGAGGTCCCGAACATTTCGCCGCACACACTGCGCCACAGTTTCGGGACCCACTTGATGCAACATGGCGCGGACTCGCGTTCGGTGCAGGCGCTACTCGGGCACAGCGATATTTCGACGACTGAGATTTACACGCACATCACCGACCTGCACATGCGGAAAGCCTACGATCGGTTCCACCCGCGCGCGAAAGTACAGAACCGGGGACGGTAACGACCGGATTACCGCTTCAATTGTGCTGGATAAGGATCGCCAATGAAGATTGCTATCGGCTCGGATCACGCCGGCTTCGCCTACAAAGAAAAGATTAAAGAACTGCTCCGCACGCTTGGGCACGACGTGACGGATTTCGGCACTCACTCGGAAGATCCGGTTGATTATCCGTTGTTCATTCGCCCCGTCGCGCTCGCCGTCGCGCGTGGCGAAGCGGATCGTGGCGTGGTGCTGGGCGGTTCCGGGAACGGAGAGGCGATAGCTGCAAACCGCGTAAAGGGTGTGCGCTGCGCGCTGTGCTGGAACATCACCTCCGCAAGACTCGGGCGGCAACACAACGACGCGAATGTGATTTCACTCGGACAGCGGATGATCTCCGAAGAGGATGCGTTGGAGATTGTGCGTGTGTGGCTCAAGACGGAATTTGAAGGTGGCCGTCATGTGCGACGGATTCAAATGCTCGACGACGAGATGTAGATGAACGCAACGACAACGGTTCAAGTCACTCGCACATATCTCGAGATGCGCGATCCTCCCGCACTCCGCGGCGCGAAGCTCGACGATCCATTAATCAAAATTGAATATCAGCACAACTGCTCAATTGAATTATTTCGTTTTCTGTACGCTGAAGTCGGCAAGAGCTACCACTGGGTCGATCGCCTGCCATGGACGGACGACGAAATTCGCGCCTTTCTCGGGCAGCCGGAAATCAGCGTGTGGCTGATGACTTATGACGACAAAACAGCGGGATACTTTGAGTTGCGCAAGTGTGAAGATGGTTCGACCGAACTCGCGTATTTTGGCTTAACGCCGCAGTTCATTGGTCGGGGCCTCGGCAAGCACTTGCTGACCTGTGCGGTCGAGCAAGCGTGGGCCGACGGCGCAAATCGCGTTTGGCTGCACACCTGCACGCTGGATGATGCGGCGGCACTCCCAAATTATTTGAAGCGGGGTTTTCAGGCTTTCAAGACAGAGAAATACACAGTGCAGCGCTGAGCGTTATTCAGTTTTCGGTTCTTCACCCGCGAGCACCGACGCTAACGACGTAACAAAACTCTCCGGTTCGATCGGTTTTGGCACATGCATCTGAAAGCCTGCGGACAATGCCTGCAGGCGATCTTCGTCCGTGGCGTAGGCGGTCAGTGCGACTGCGGGAACCTGGCGCGCGTGATTCGAGTCCAGGCTGCGCACTCTTTGAATCAGGCTGTACCCGTCCTCGTTCGGCATCCCGATATCGCTCACTAGTAGGTCCGGCTGCCATTCGTTGAATGCTTCAAATGCATTGGCCGCGGAATCGCTGCACCGCACGTCACTGCCACAGCGTGTCAAGATCATCGTCAAGAGCTCACGTGAGTCATGCTCGTCGTCGACGACCAAAACTTTGATTCCATCCAAAAGCTGGAGGCTCAAAGCGGGAGGATTCAGGCTTTGCGAAGGGACGACGTCGACTTGTTTGTCATTGAGGATAACGTCACCTATCGCGAGAGGAAACGCGACCTTGAAAGTCGTACCGCATTCGATGCCATCACTCTCGACATCAACAGTCCCGCCGTGAAGTTGTACCAGATGTCGCACGATCGCCAACCCCAGGCCCAGGCCGCCATGCTCGCGCGTGGTCGAACCATCTCCTTGCCGAAAACGATCGAAGATGAAAGGCAATAGCTCAGGTTTTATTCCGATGCCGGTATCACTTACCGCAACCGTGACGCGAGAACCCAGGCTGCTGGCGTCAACGACAACCCGTCCGCCCTTCGGCGTAAATTTGACCGCGTTGCTGAAGAGGTTCCAGAAGATCTGCTGTAAACGCGTCGAATCGGCAAGCACAAAACAGGGCGACGGCTCGACCGCGATTGTGAATTGAATGTCTTTCGCTTCGGCAAGTGGGCGGATCACGTCCCACGCGCCCTCGACTACTTTCGCGAGATCGACACGCGTTCGGTCGATGTTAAGTTTGCCGGTGATGATGCGCGAGACATCCAGCAAATCATCGATCAATTGCGATTGCGAGCGTGCATTCCTCTCGATCGTATCGACCGCGCGATTCGTCTCGGGTTCACTCAATTTTTTGGTGCGCAGCAGATGGCTCCAGCCCAGAATCGCAGTCAATGGCGTGCGCAACTCGTGCGAAAGCGTGGCGAGAAACTCATCCTTGTTCTTGTTTGCGGCTTCGGCGTCGGCCCGCGCCGCCTGTTCTCGAATTAACAGATGAGCGCGCTCTTCTTCAGCTTGCCGGCGCACCGCCATCTCCATGCGCAGTTCAGTCGTGTGATTTTGCGCTTCTGCGTACAGCCGTGCGTTTTCGTATGCGACTGCGACGTGGTTAGCCAAAGTTGCCGCGAGACTTTCGTCGGATTCGCTGAAGTGATCCGCGCCACGCCGATTAAGCAGATAAAACCAGCCGAGCATTACACCGGCAGAAAGGATTGGTACTCCCAGGAACGATTCGATTGGGTTCAAGTCATCATCGATCAGTAGTTCACTCGATTCGTCCAACCGAATTGGCACAAGTTCGGTGAGGACGCGACGGAGCGCCGGCTGGATTACCTCGGCCATCGCGCCGCGTTCGTGAATCCGAGCGTGTCGGTCGCAGCGATAGAAGTGGCGCGGCGTTTGTTCGTCGTCGCCCAGCATGACGATCGTAACCTCTTCAGCGTCGATAATTCGCTGGGCCGAGCGGCAGAATCTCCGCAGCACGGCTGCCGGTTCATGTTCAGCCGCCAGCTCGTGGCCCAAATCAATCAGCGAGCGCAAGCGTTCAAGGTTAGCGTTCTTGATCTCCTCATTCCGCCGTTCCAAAAGTTGCGCCTGCCGTTTTATTTCCCGTGTTTTCTTGAACAGCTCGACAAAGACGTTCACTTTCGATCGCAGAATCGCCGGCTCGATTGGTTTGACGATGTAATCGACTGCCCCGAGTGAGTAGCCACGACTCAAATGTGTGTGACCGGTTGTATTAGCTGTCAGGAAGATGATCGGGATGTCGCGAGATTTTTCACGCCCGCGAATCAGCTCGGCAGTTTGCAAGCCGTCAATTCCCGGCATGTAGACATCGAGCAGCACGACGGCGGCTTCGTTGTCGAGCAGATAGCGAAGCGCATCTTCGCCGGAACTCGCCCGGATCAGTTTCCGATCCGGCGCGCGCAGAATTGACTCCAACGCCAGCAGGTTCGTGGCGCTGTCATCCACCATCAGGATGTTGATGCGGTCGTCCCGCGTTTTCGAGTTACTCACAATTCCTCATCTTCCGGGGAGAGCCACACGCGCAGCAGTGAAAATAGTTGATCGATGTCGAGTGGTTTCGAGATGTAATCTGATGCCCCCACCTCCAGGCAGTGGTCGCGATCAGCCTTCATCGCTTTGGCGGTCAGCGCGATGATTGGCAGCTGCTTGAAATTGTCCATTTTGCGAATCTCACTAATCGCTTCGTACCCATCCATCTCAGGCATCATGATGTCCATCAGCACGGCTTCAACTCCGGGATTCGCCTTCAGCAAATCGATACCTTTCTGGCCGTTTTCGGCGTGCAGGACTTTCATGTTGTGAGACTCCAGCGCGCTGGTGAGCGCAAAGATGTTGCGCACGTCATCGTCGACAACGAGCACCTTGCGGCCCGCCAACACCGGATCGCGCCGGGTTAGTTGTTCGAGCATCTTCCGTTTCGGCTCAGGCAGTTTTGCTTCGACGCGATGCAGGAACAGCGCGGTTTCCGCGAGCAGCCGCTCAGGTGAATCGGCCTCTTTGATAATCACAGAGGTGGCGACGCGTCGCAGATGGCTCTCTTCTTTGCGCGTCAATTCCTTGCCTGTGTAGATGATGATCGGAAGATCCGAACGATTCGGATCGGTCTGCAGTTCTTCGATCAATTCGAACCCGGTCATGTCCGGCAGTTTCAGATCGAGCACCATGCAATCGAAGCGTTGCTCTTTCAGTCGTCTGAGCGCTTCCTGGCCGGTGCCGACGGCCGTGGTGCGAACGTCGCCGTTGCCGATCAATTCGACCAGGCTCATCCGTTGCACGTCGTCGTCTTCTACAAGTAGAAGTTCGCGCCATTCGCGCGTAAGAAACTCGCTAATCTGATCGAATGTCCTGGCGAGATCGCCGTTCGTCACCGGCTTTTTCAAGAGTGTCGAAGCGCCTTGCCTCAGCGCGCGTCTTCGCTGCTCCTCAACGCTGATGACGTGAACCGGAATGTGTCGCGTGCGGGGGTCGTGTTTCAGCCGATCAAGAATGGTCCAGCCGTTCCGGTCCGGCAGCTTGATATCAAGAGTGATCGCCGCCGGCGTGTACTTGTGCGCAAGAGCGAGCGCCACGTTTCCGGATTGCGCGACCAGACACTTGAATCCCTTCTCGCGTGCGAGGTCGACGAGAATGTTTGCGAAGTTCGGATCGTCTTCGACAATCAGCACGACGCGGTCGCCGCCCTGGATGTCCATGCGATCGTCAACAATCGGCGACTCGTCATCCAGAAGCAGTTCCGTGCTGAACGTTTCCGCAGGTGTCCACGCCGCTTCCATCTGTGCCGGCCGCTGCTTTTTCTTTGTGGTCGGTGTTACCGCCCGCGAAGGAACGTATTCGCGCGGCAGGAACAGCGTGAATGTGCTGCCTTCACCAGGGACGCTGGTGACACGAATTTCGCCGCCGAGCATACGCGCGATCTCGCGACTAATTGAAAGGCCGAGCCCGGTGCCGCCGTATTTGCGACTGGTGGTGCCGTCGGCTTGCTGGAATGCTTCAAAAATAATTCGTTGCTTTTCAGCCGGGATGCCGATGCCCGTATCGCTGACCGAAAAGGCGACAACGTCGCTCTCGCGGTTCAAAGACTCGAGGTAATACTTTTCGTCTTTTGCCGCCGGCCCGACTTTGAGTACCACGTTGCCTTCATCGGTGAATTTGAAAGCGTTAGACAAGAGGTTCATCAGAATCTGCTGCAGACGCTTGTCATCAGTAACGATCATCGGATCAAAGTCCGGGCTGCGCTCGATGAAGAATCCGATGTTCTTGTCCTGCGCGAGCTGATGGAAACTGCGCTTGAGCTGTTCGGTGACATCGTCGATTGCGACTTCCGAAACTTCAATACCCATCATGCCAGACTCGATCTTCGACAGGTCGAGAATGTCGTTGATGAGTGAAAGGAGATCCGATCCTGAAGAGTGAATCGTCTCGGCGAACTGCACCTGCTTCGTCGAAAGATTCTCTTCGCCGTTTTCGGCAAGCTGCCGCGACAGGATGAGCATGCTGTTGAGCGGCGTCCGCAACTCGTGCGACATATTCGCCAGAAACTCTGACTTGTATTTCGACGTGAGGGCGAGCTGTTCGGCCTTTTCTTCCATCTCCCAGCGCGCTTCCTCGACTTCGCGGTTCTTGGCTTCGACCTCCGCTTTCTGTCTCGCCAGCAAAGCTGCCTTGTCCTGCAACTCTTCGTTGGTCTGACGCAACTCTTCCTGCTGACTCTTGAGCAAGTCCTCCGATTCGCGCAGCGACGTGGCCTGCAATTCGAGTTGCTCGTTCGTCTTCTTGAGCTCGTCCTGCTGACTTTGTAGTTCGCCGGCCAGCGACTGTGACTGTTGAAGCAGGTCCTCGGTTCTGGTGTTGGCTTCGATCGTGTTCAGCACGATGCCAATACTTTCAGTGAGCTGGTCGAGGAAGGTGAGATGTGTGTCGTTGAACGAATGGAAAGTAGAGAGTTCGATCACAGCTTTCACTTCGCCTTCGAACAGCACGGGTAGAACCACGATGTTGTTGGGGGCGGCTTCGCCCAAACCCGATTTGACGTGCACGTACGTCGACGGAACATTCGTGACGAGGATGCGTTCCTTCTCGAGCATGCACTGACCGACGAGGCCTTCGCCGGCCTGAAATTCATTCGCGAGGTTTTTTCGTTTGTTGTAGGCGTAGCCACCAAGCAACTTCATCGTGGCATCGCCGTTATCGCTTTGATTGACGTAGAAAACGCCCTGCTGCGCATCGACGAGGGGCGCCAATTCGGAAAGGACCATCTGCGCTACGGTCTTCATGTCGCGCTGGCCCTGAAGCATGCGCGTGAACTTTGCGAGGTTCGTCTTCAACCAGTCTGTTTCGGTGTTCTTCTGAGTGGTCTCTTTGAGGTTGAGAATCATCTCATTGATGTTGTCTTTCAACGCGGCCACTTCGCCCTGCGCTTCGACCGCGATCGATCGCGTGAGGTCACCCTTGGTCACTGCCGTAGACACTTCAGCGATCGCGCGCACCTGAGTCGTGAGGTTTTCCGCGAGACCGTTCACGTTATCGGTCAGGTCGCGCCACGTGCCCGACGCGCCCGGCACACTCGCCTGGCCGCCAAGCTTCCCTTCCACGCCGACTTCGCGCGCCACCGAACTGACCTGGTCGGCGAAGGTCGCGAGCGTATCGGTCATGTTATTGATGGTATCGGCGAGTTCGGCGATTTCGCCTTTCGCCTCCACCGTCAGCTTTCGTTTCAAATCACCGTTGGCCACCGCCGTCACGACGCGCGCAATGCCGCGCACCTGGTCGGTCAGGTTGCTCGCCATCGAGTTCACATTGTCGGTCAAGTCTTTCCACGTGCCCGCCACGCCGATTACCTGTGCCTGGCCGCCGAGTTTTCCCTCGGTGCCGACTTCGCGCGCCACGCGCGTAACTTCCGACGCGAACGAATTCAACTGGTCCACCATCGTGTTGATAGTGTTCTTGAGTTCGAGGATTTCGCCCTTCACGTCGACCGTGATCTTCTTTGATAAGTCACCCTTTGCCACGGCGGTGGTAACGTCTGCGATGTTGCGCACCTGACCGGTGAGGTTGCTGGCCATAAAGTTCACGTTGTCGGTCAGGTCTTTCCAGGTTCCCGCGACACCTTTCACGTCGGCCTGACCGCCGAGTTTTCCTTCCGTACCGACTTCACGCGCCACACGCGTCACTTCCGATGCGAACGAATTGAGTTGGTCCACCATCGTGTTGATGGTGTTCTTGAGTTCGAGAATTTCGCCCTTCACATCGACGGTAATTTTCTTCGACAAGTCGCCGTTCGCCACCGCCGTTGTCACTTCCGCGATATTACGCACCTGACCGGTGAGGTTGCCGGCCATGAAGTTCACGTTATCGGTCAAATCTTTCCAGGTTCCGGCCACGCCCATCACCTGCGCCTGGCCCCCGAGTCTTCCTTCCGTGCCGACTTCGCGCGCCACGCGCGTAACTTCCGAGGCGAACGAACTGAGCTGGTCCACCATCGTGTTGATGGTGTTCTTGAGTTCGAGGATTTCGCCCTTCACATCGACCGTGATCTTCTTTGAAAGATCGCCCTTCGCCACGGCCGTCGTCACCTCGGCGATATTTCGCACTTGACCGGTGAGGTTGCCGGCCATGAAGTTCACGTTGTCGGTGAGGTCTTTCCAGGTTCCGGCCACGCCGATCACCTGCGCCTGACCGCCGAGTTTTCCTTCCGTGCCCACTTCGCGGGCGACGCGCGTCACTTCCGACGCAAACCCATTGAGCTGGTCCACCATCGTGTTGATGGTGTCTTTCAATTCGAGAATTTCGCCGCGTACATCGACGGTGATCTTTTTCGATAGGTCGCCGTTTGCTACCGCCGTCGTCACTTCGGCGATGTTGCGCACCTGGCCGGTAAGATTTCCCGCCATCAGGTTCACGTTGTCGGTCAGGTCTTTCCACGTGCCGGCGACGCCCTTCACGTCTGCCTGACCGCCGAGTTTTCCTTCCGAACCGACTTCACGGGCGACGCGCGTCACTTCCGACGCAAACCCGTTGAGCTGATCCACCATCGTGTTGATGGTGTCTTTGAGTTCGAGAATTTCGCCCTTCACGTCGACCGTGATCTTCTTTGACAAGTCGCCGTTTGCGACCGCCGTCGTTACTTCCGCGATGTTACGCACCTGACCCGTGAGGTTGCCGGCCATGAAGTTCACGTTGTCGGTAAGGTCTTTCCATGTTCCGGCGACGCCGATCACCTGCGCCTGGCCGCCGAGTTTTCCTTCAGTTCCCACCTCGCGCGCCACGCGCGTTACTTCCGAGGCGAACGAATTGAGTTGGTCCACCATCGTGTTGATGGTGTTCTTGAGTTCGAGAATTTCACCTTTCACATCGACCGTGATCTTCTTCGACAAGTCGCCATTGGCGACCGCTGTGGTCACTTCGGCGATATTGCGGACCTGGCCAGTGAGGTTGCTGGCCATTGAGTTCACGTTGTCGGTCAAGTCTTTCCACGTGCCCGCCACGCCGCGCACATCTGCCTGGCCTCCGAGTTTTCCTTCCGTTCCCACTTCACGCGCCACGCGCGTCACTTCCGATGCGAACGAATTGAGTTGGTCCACCATCGTGTTGATAGTGTTCTTGAGTTCGAGGATTTCACCTTTCACATCGACCGTGATCTTCTTCGACAAGTCGCCGTTTGCGACCGCCGTCGTTACTTCGGCGATGTTGCGCACCTGCGCGGTGAGGTTACCGGCCATGGAGTTCACGCTGTCGGTCAAATCCTTCCAGGTGCCGGCGACGCCTTTCACTTTTGCTTCGCCGCCGAGCTTTCCTTCCGTTCCTACTTCGCGCGCGACGCGCGTCACTTCGGAAGCGAACGAGCCGAGCTGATCGACCATCGAGTTCACAATCTTCGTCGTGCGCAGGAACTCGCCCTTCAGCGGCCGGCCATCAATTTCAAGAGTCATGCGTTCGGAAAGATCGCCGTTCGCGACCGCGCCGATGACGCGCGCCATCTCGCTGGTCGGGCGGGCCATGTCATCGATCAGCAAATTTGTGGAGTCGACGAGTCGTAGCCACGATCCCGCCGCTGCCGGTAGGGCCGCGCGGTGTTGGATCTTTCCTTCTTTGCCGACGACGCGGCTGACGCGATCCATCTCTTTCGCGGTCTTGTCGCTTAGCTCGATAATGTCGTTGAGCGTGTCGGCGATCTTCCCCGCTTCGCCGGTCCATTCGCCGGGCAAGCGCACCGAGAAGTCACCATTCTTGAAAGCGACCAGGGTTTTGAGCAAAAGCTTTGAGTTAATCGTGTCACGGGAAGTAGCTTGAACTCGCATTATTTTCCTTCCGATGGTTTCCAGTCGTTGGAGAGACACGCCACGGCGAACTGGGTTTGAAGGGTGCTATTCATACGCAACTAGCCGTCGGGCGCAGAGATGCGTCGTCGCAGGGCAATCAGGGGAACTCTTCCAGGGGAACTACAAAAACGCCGGTGGGGCCGTCTGCGTTTAGTGCATTCTAGCTAGGGCCCTTCGGGTCTGTAAAGAGCTTTATTTGGCCGAAATTCTGGAAGATCAAACGCTCTCTCAACCGTCACGGATGCGACACGATTCAATCGCTTTTTTGTGACGACGATGCGGATTTGCCGCTTCGATAGAAGTGAATTCTCACTTCTTCGAGTGTGGCCATGCCTTCCTCAATTTCGTGATCGATTAACTCGAGAAACTTCTCCAGCTTTTCGCGGGTGTCGACAATCTCGACCACAATGGGCAGATCCTGAGAGAGGCGCTCGATCTTAAAAGAATGCAGGCGACTGTGCGCGCCGAAGCCCAGCACGCCGCGCAGTACTGTTGCGCCCGCCAAGCCTTGCTCACGCGCTTTCATGACAATCCATTCATGCAGCAATTGGCCATCATGCCGATCGCTCTCGCCGATGAAAACCCGCAGCAGGTAGCCGTCCGTCGGTAGCATCATCACACTCACCTCCAAATCTGAAGCGCCACCATGCGACTGAGCCAAACGGCGCCGAGACACAGGACTACGTGCGCCGCCACATTCGCTCCAGCGAGTGTGGCTTCGCCATTTCGCCACAGATTGATCGTTTCGTTTCCGAAAGCGGAGAACGTGGTGAAGCCACCGAGCACGCCGATGAAAATCAGCGTCCGCGCTTCAGCACTGAAAAGACCGCGCGTTTCGGCTAGCTGTGAAAGGAAACCGATGGCGAGACAACCGGCGAGATTAACGGCGAGGGTTCCGAAAGGAAAACGAATGCCGCCGCTCCAGTTCTGGACCACACCGGCAACTACATAACGAAGCGCTGAACCGGCGAACCCACCGATGCCAGCCAAAACGACCTTGCCCATAAGATGAACTCCTAACCAAAGTTTGGGTAGGAGTCATCAGCTCCAACTGGTCGGGAGCGGTTGTGGCGGACCCCATCGCCGGCAGCGCAAGCTTCTAGCTTGCCGAGTGCACAGGGTGGCAGCCTATGCTACGCGAACGCGAAATCGAACTGTTCCTGATGAATCGTCGCGTCACTCGTCACGTCGACGTTGCCGAGATAATCCTCGATCTCGTTCAGTACGTCTCGCTCCTGACCGCGTAAGGCGCGCGCGACTTCAGGACTCACCCGCAGCATCGCATTTCGTGAGCCATCACCTTCGCCTTCGCGCGAGAGGCGACGCGCTTGTTCGAGAATTTCATAACAGACGGTTTGTGGTGACTTGACCAAACCGGCGCCCTGACAATACGAACACGGCGCGCATAGCGTCCGTTCGAGCGACTGCTTCACGCGCTTGCGTGTCATGATCACCAAACCGAAATCGTTAAACGAAAGGACTTTTGTCGGCGACTTGTCGCGACGCAAAGCTTCCTGCAAAGTCTGCATCACGCGCTGCCGATTGCGACGTTCTTCCATGTCAATCAGGTCGAGCACAATGATGCCGCCCAGATCGCGCAGGCGAATCTGGCGCGCGATTTCTTCCACCGCTTCCATGTTCGTGCGTGTGATGGTGTCTTCCAGACGCGTAGCGCCGCGGCCCACAAACTTGCCGGTGTTGACGTCGATGGAAACCAGCGCCTCAGTCTGATTGATGACGAGATAACCGCCGGACTTCAGCCATACACGCGGCTTGATTGCCTTGTCGATTTCGCCTTGCACGCCATATTGCTCGAGAATGGGCTCGTCGCGCGTATAAAGCTTCACACGTTTGACCAGCTTCGGCTGCATGCGATTGACGAATTCAACGACGCGCTGGTACTCATCTTCCGAATCGATGCGAATCGCGGTGAAGTCCTCGGCGAGCTGATCGCGCAGAATCCGTTGCACGAGATCCAGATCGCGATGGATCAAAGCCGGCGCCTTCGTCTTCTCCGCTGACTGCCGAATTTCTTGCCACGTACGAACCAAATACCGAGCGTCAGCGCGCAGGTCTTCTTCCTTCGCGCCGATGCCGGCCGTGCGCACGATGAATCCGCCGGACGGCACGTCTTCCTCCGCATGAATTTTTTGAATCAGTTTGCGCAACCGCGAC
>Ga0075434_100002091_pt1 | contig 17356 bp, 19 predicted proteins | sample RhiMethybrSRZTD3_FD_75298 | JGI IMG/M metagenome (GOLD analysis project Ga0075434, IMG submission 75298) | Populus rhizosphere microbial communities from Tennessee, USA - Rhizosphere MetaG P. TD hybrid SRZTD3 | ecosystem: Host-associated > Plants > Roots > Rhizosphere > Soil | place: USA... | reverse complement strand
AGACACTATGCGCCCCGGACGGGGCCGTCAAGACAGCCCGCCGGCGTGGTAGCATGACGGCACTTCTCAGTCTCATAACTTAGGCGCGCCTCGACCGGCGGGGCCCCAGCCCCGCGACGGCCTGCGGCGCGCACTGCCACTCAGGAGATGCCGCGATGCGATTCGGCCTGCTCTACGAGGCGCAGAGACCGTTCAAGGGCACAGACATCGACTGGAACAAGCTCTACAAGGAAACCATCGAGCAGTGCGTCCTGGCCGACAAGGTCGGCTTCGACAATGTCTGGTTCGTCGAGCATCACTTCCTCACCGGGTTCTCAGGCTCGCCCTGCCCCGAGGTGTTGCTCGGCGCGCTCAGCCAGCTGACGCGCCGGATCCGGATCGGCTTCGGCGTGTGCATCCTGCCGTCCCACCATCCGATCCACGCAGCCGAACGCGCGGCCATGCTGGATCAGCTGACCGACGGCCGGCTCGAATTCGGCACCGGCCGGTCCAATGCGTACGAGCAAATCGGGCAGGGCATCGATCCGCGTGACACGCGGGCGATGTGGGAAGAGTCGCTGAAGATGATCCCCCGCATCTGGCAGTCGGAAGAGTTTTCCTACGAGGGCAGGTTCTGGAAGGTGCCCAAGCGCCACGTGCTGCCAAAGCCCTATCAGAAACCGCACCCGCCCATGTACCTCGCGTGCACGCAGACCGAGAGTTACGACGTGGCCTCCGACAACGGCATCGGGGTGCTGTCCTCGGCCACGTTCGCGACGAACATCCTGGCCGAGCACGTCAAGCGGTACCGGGCGCGCGTGAAGCAATCGACGCCCGCCGGCGCCGTCGTCAACGACTACTGGGGTAACAACGTCCACGGCTTTTGCGGCGAGAACAACGCCGAGGCGCGGGCGCTCGCGGCGCTCTCGCTGAAGACGTTCTTCGGGCCGGACAAGCCGTACATTCGCGACCGGGTCAACGCGTACGAGCAGCTGCTCGAGTCGTGGGGCGGTGTGCCCGATCATTTGAAGGCCGACTTCGGACGGTGGCTGCGCCAGTCCGACGCCGCGCACAAGGAGCAGGCCGCGCAGGTCGGGATCTCGCTCGACAGCGGCCCGGGCGCGGCGCGCGCGGCGTTCGGTCAGATGGACCCCGACACGCTCTGCGAGCGCGGCATCATCATCGCGGGCGATCCGGATAGCTGCATCAAGGGCGTCCAGCTCTACGAGGAAGCCGGCGTCGATCAGGTCATCCTGATCACGCAGACCGAGACGATTCCGCACGAGCGCGCGCTGCAATCGATCGAGATGTTCGGCAAGCATGTGATCCCCGCGTGCCGCACGGCCCGACGCACACCGGTGGCCGCGGGCGCGTAGCGCGCACCGAAAAAGGAGAAGCCCCATGGCGACAGCGACGACGCAGGCGACCGGACTCGAGGCAGACGTTCTCCGCGCCGATGACCGCCGGTTCGAGGCGATGAAGAAGGGCGACTGGGGCGCGCTCGACTCCGCGCTGGCCGATGATCTGATCTACGTGCACTCCACCGCCCGGCAGGAGTCGAAGGCCGAGCACATCACGAACCTCCGCGGCGGCAAGCCGCACTATCGCGGCATCGCCCCCCGCGACCGGCGCGTGCGCGTGCTCGGCAACGTCGGCGTCGTCAACGGCGTGTCGGACATGCACGTCGAGCGCGACGGCAAGGAGAACCGCTTCACGGTCCGCTACCTGGCGGTCTACGCGAAGAGCGGCGCCGACTGGCGCATGATCGCCTGGCAGTCGACCAAGCAGGAGTAGCCGCCATGTCGGTGCTCGTGCTCGGTGCGACCGGTTTCATCGGCCCGCGACTCATCCGGCGCCTGGTGGCGCGCGGCGAGCAGGTCGTTGGGATGGACCTGAATCCCGGCGCCGCGACGTTCGCCGGCGTGCCGATCGGCGCGCCGGTGGTGCGCGGCGACATCACGCAGTTCGAGGACGTGATGCGCACGATGCTCGACGTGAAGCCCGAGCGGGTCATCAACCTCGCCTACGGCCTCGGCGCCGGTGAGGGCAATCCGCATCAGGTGATGCGGCTGGACATCCTCGGCATGGACAACTGCTTCGAGGCCGCGCGGCTGGCCGGCGTGAAGCGCGTGGTCTACGCGAGCTCGATCGCGGTGAGCGGCCAGCAGAGCAACTTCGGCGACCGGATGGCCACCGAGGACGATCCGACGTACGGCACCAGCCAGTACGCGATGCACAAGATGTTCAACGAGTTCCAGGCGAAGAAGTACATCAAGAACTACGGCATGTCGATCGTCGGTGTGCGCCCGGCCAACGTCACCGGGCCCGACAAGGTACGCGGCTCGGTCGATCACGTGCAGATCATGGTCGACGCCGCGCGCGGGCGGCCGGTGCAGCTGCCGGCCAAGGGAACCATGCGCGTCCTCATCCACGTCGAGGACATCGCGGAGGTCTTCACCCGCGTGCTGCTAGCCGAGGCGCCGCGCCATTCGCTCTACAACTCGGGCGGCATCGCCGTGAGCCTCGGCGAGCTGGCCGACATCGTGCGCGGCTTCCTGCCGGACGCGAAGATCGCGTTCGCCAAGGAAGGCGGCCGCGAGGAATCAGGCAACTACCTGGTTGACTGGAGCCGCCTGGCCAAGGAGTTTGGGATCGAGTATCCCGGCCTGCACACGCGGGTGCTCGAGGTCATCAACGAGGTCCGGCAGCAGGAGGGTCTGCCGCTGGTCGGCTAGCGCGATACCTTGACCTTCGGCGGCGAAGAGCGATACCGTTTCGCCCAACGACGGCGATACGAGGCAGTGCAAGTCTAACGGGAGGCGAGTCATGCGCACCTATAACCGGATCTCGGCGGACTGTCATCTCGACCTGATCTGGCTGCCGCCGGACCTGTTCAAGTCCGAGGCCCCGCAGCAGCTCAAGGAGCGCATGCCTTACGTCGCCGACGGGCCGGATGGCCCGCGGTGGGTCGCCAACAACGGCGCCGTCTTCGGCATCGCCGGCGGCGTCGGCGCCTCGGGCACCAAGTACCAGCCGGGCAAGCAGCTGCGGGTCGACGTGATGGCCTCCACGGGCCTCTACGAAGACGGCAAGAAGGGTATCCGCCGCCCGGGCGATCCGCACCTGCGTGTCAAGGAGATGGATCGCGACGGCGTCGACGCCGAGGTGATCTACGGCATCTTGGCCGCGGCGGCGAAGCTGAAAGACATCGAAGCGTCCAACGAGATGCTGCGCATCTACAACACCTGGATGGCCGACTTCTGCCGCCAGTATCCCGACCGCCACATCGGGCTCGCGAACCTCCCCTACGGCGACATCGATGCCGCCGTCGCCGAGGTGCATCGCGCGGCTAAGCTCGGCTTCAAGGGCCTCGAGCTCTCGTGTTCGTGGGACATGGAGCCGATGTGGCATCACCAGTGGGAGCCGCTGTGGGCGGCCATCAACGAGGTCGGGATCCCGCTCCACTTCCACACGTTCCCGTCGGTGTCGCCGGCGCTGCGCGAGAAGTACACGGGCCTCACCCAGCGCGCGCTGATGTACAGCGGGCTCTGCCTGTTCCAAATGACGCTTGCGAACATCCTCACCGCGCTGATGGGCCGCGCGGTCTTCGAGCGCTACCCGAATCTGAAGATCGCGTTCGGCGAGAGCGGAATCGGCTGGATCCCCTACGTGCTCGACCGCATGGATTTCGAGTTCGAGGACCAGTATCACGATCTCCCGCTCAAGCTGAAGCCGAGCGAGTACTGGCGCCGCCAGTGCAAGGCGACCTTCCAGTACGACCGCGTCGGCACCAAGCTGATCGATGAGATGGGCGTCGAGACGTTGATGTGGGGCAGCGACTACCCGCATCCGGACGGCGTGTGGCCGGAGTCGGCGAAGTACATCTCCGAGCAGTTCAAGCATCTGCCCGACGACGTCACGCGGAAGATGACGTGCGAGAACGCGGGCAAATTCTACGGACTGATGTGATCGTCTAGACCTGCCTCACGAAGTAAGGACCCTGGGGACGCCCAGGGTCCTTTTTTGTTTCGCCGGCGCCGCGCCGGGCGTGGCCCAGGTTCACGTTCCGAAGGTCACCTCGAGACGAACGGTGGGAAAGCCGACAGAGCGCTCGATCGCCCGCACCGGGATCAGCGTCTTCAGATCGTCGGCCAGATAGAAGGCCGCGCGCCGGCGGTCGCTCCGCATATGCTTGGCCTGCGTGTCGAGCGCGAACGGCATCCGGAACGTGCCTCTGAACCGCAGCACGACGGGCTGAGGCAGCACGATGAGAGCTCCGCTCGCGGGGTCGGCCGTCCGCGCGATCGTGAAGCTCCCCGTGATCGCGCCGAGCGGCACGCGGTGCAGCACCGCCGGCGACAGATCGACGTCGCCCTTGAACGTACCGCTGATGACCGGCAGGTCGGGCACGTGCACGCCACTGTTTCCGGGCGCGTTGATGACGACGTCGAAGGTGCCGCTGACCGGCCCGAGGCCGGTCACGGTCGACACGCTGTCGGTGCCGTTCGCGATGACGGTGCAGCTCTGGATGCGCGGGACCGAAATCAAGAGCGCCGATGGGCAGAGCGGCGTCCCGAGCTCCGCGAATCCCTGCAGCGGCGAGGTCGCATTGCGCAGGATGACGCCCGGAACGCTGGGATCGGGATCGAACGTCACGCGCTCGCTGATCTCGTAAAGCGTGACGCCGGTTGCGCCCAGCGAATCGCTGTCGAGATCGGCGGCGTGGCCCGCCGCCGTCAGCATGAGCGCGATCGCCAGCCCCGCGATGAAACGTTTCTTCATGTTCGCCCCCTCTTGGCACCAGCACGCCGATGGCACGTGCTCTCCCGACAACCACCAGAGCACGAGTCGTACCAGAGGGGCGAGTTTTCGGAGACCGCATCAAATCGGGCATTTATCGGCTCGACGCGGCCGATTGAAACGGGCGGTGGCCATTTCGGCGCCAGGCCGTATACTCCCGGCCTGGTCAATCTCGGTCGTTCTACGAAGTGCTCGCGACAAAGTAGAGTGGTAGGAGATGAACAGGAAGACAGGCTGGATCCTCGGCGGCGCCGTCACCGCAACCCTGGTCAGCGTGTGCGCCTGGCTCGTGCTCACCGATGCTCCCGCATACCAGTTCCTCGTTCGTCTCTACGTCGACAAGCGCTTCCTCAAGCACACGCTGCGCGAGCTCGGCGCCCTGGCACCCGTGATCTTCATCGGTCTGCAGGCCTTGCAAGTGATCGTGTCCCCGATCCCGGGCGACGTCACAGGGCTCCTCGGTGGATACCTCTTCGGCGTGTGGGCCGGTCTGCTCTACTCGACGATCGGATTGACGGTCGGCTCGGTGGCAGCCTTCGCGGTCGGCCGGTGGCTCGGCACCCACTACGTCAAGAAGCTGGTGAGCCCGGACACCTGGCGCAAGCTCGGGTTCATCGTCGAGGCGGAGGGAACGATCCTCTGCTTCGTTATTTTCCTGGTGCCCGGCCTACCGAAGGACGTGACGTGCTATTTGTTCGGTCTGAGCCCGATGCCGCTCTGGGTCTTCGCGGTGGTGTCGACGCTCGGTCGATTACCAAGCACGTGGGTGCTCTCGGCGCAGGGCGCGCGTACCGCGTCGGGTGACTATCTCCAGCTGATCCTGCTCACGGCCATCGTCCTGGCGGTTGCGCTTCCTCTGTACTACTACCGGCACCGCCTCGTCGAGCTGGTGCAGGGGAAGCGGACGTCCGCAGACGCGGGCAACGAATCGCTCTGACGCGCGCGGCCGCTAGCCGATCGCTTGCAGCGTCTTTGCGCCGGCCTCGACCGACTTGGCGTCGATGAGGATCACGGCGAGCACGCAGGGCGCGGTGCCGTTGTTCACCCAATTGTGGATCGTGCCGCGCTGGACCATCACGTCACCCGCCTTCAGATGCACGACCGAGTCGTCGAGCTCCATGTCGATCTCGCCCGAGATGATCACGATGTAGTCGATCGAGTCGGTGCGATGGTTGCGCGCCGCGAGCCCGGGCGCGAACTCGATCACGCGGAAGATCGTGCCGTTCGCGAGGGTGGTGCCGACCTTGCGCAGCCCTTCGTCCATGGCGCCGTCGTTGTTGGCTGGAAAGCCTTCGGTCGTCCAGATGTTACACGCCGTCGCGCCGGGCCGGCCCGACGCGAGGTGCTTGCAGACCTCGTCGATCTTCACGACCGCGCGGCCGTTGGCGTCGTGGCCCGTGATGACTCGCCGTACCTGTAGTGCCATCTCTTGCCTCCTGGTGTCGAGCGGCTGGCGCGCGGCGCGCCGGCCCGCGCCGCGGATGATAGCGCCGGCGATGGCGCCGGCGCGCGCGTCAGTGATCGCGTCGAGCGCGGCGCTGCGCGTGACGCTCGTGCCGGGCTCGGGCGCGACGCGATTCGATCGGGTGGAACACGCGCGGGTAGCGCTGCTTGAGCGCGGTGTACTTCTTTCGCAGCCATCGGCTCTCCGGCAGCAGGACGAAGATGCCGATCAGGATGACCAGAATGCCTGGGCCTGGGACGCCCGGGATCGAGAGCACCAGCCCGATCGCGATCAGCGCCAGCGCCGCGGCCCACCGCGCAATTCGCTTGAGTAAAGGGACCATCGAGATTGCTCAGTATAATGCGTATCCAATTTCGCCGATCAGGAGGCTCTCCATGGGCATCGGACGCGCGACCAAGATTGCCGCCGGGATCATCTTCGTCGTGGCAGCGCTCGGCGCAGCGACACCCGTGTTGCTCGTGCCGCTCGGGCTGGCCGTCTGGGTGCTGGGCGAAGCGGTCTGAGCGTAGAATCCGGTTCGGGAGGACCACGCGATGAGCTCAGCGGCGCGCGCGTTCCAGGAAAAGACTGTCACCCTGTCGAACGGCCTCACGCTCCACTACTACGAGTGGCCCGGGCCGAGGCCCAATCTGGTGCTGCTGCATCCGTCCTCTGGCTACGGGCGCATGTGGCAGGCGACGGCCGATGCGCTCGGCTCCGAGTTTCATGTCTACGCGCTCGATCAGCGCGGTCACGGCGACAGCGCCCGGCCGGACGGCGACTATTCGGCCGAAGAGTACGCCGACGATCTGCACCTGTTCTTCCGTCAGGTCGGCATCGACAAGGCGGTCGTGGCCGGCCAATCGCTCGGCGGCCGGGTTGGGCAGGTGTTCGCGGCGGTCTATCCCGGGGAGATCCAGGCGCTCGGCCTGGTCGGTGGGCCGCACGTGAGCAACTTCTTCCCGACGCGCGACGAAGTGATCAAGGTGCTCGGCTCGGCGCATCGCATGCTCGAATCGAAAACCGAGTTCCCCTCGCGCGAGGCGGCGCTCGCCTATCTGCGAACCGCTCGCCCTCGCGATCAGGAGTCCGCCCTGCTCCATCGTCTCGAGCACAACTTCGTCGCGTCCGGCTCGGGCGTGGTCGCCAAGTACGACAAGGTCCGCGTTGCGCTGGGCCTGGCCCACATGGCCGACGATCTCCGCAAGTACGCCGCCCGCGCGGCGTGCCCAGTCGCGCTCCTGCGCGGCACGCACAGCTCGGAATTGACCGCCGCGCAAGCGAAGGACCTCGCCGGATGCTGGAAGAACGCGGTCGTCATCGACATCGAGGGCGACTACGCGCTGCAGATGGAGAACCCGAGCGGGCTGGCCAAGGCGCTGTCGAGCTTCGCCGCGCAGGCGGTGCGCGGGTAGCAATCCGGTAGGGGCCAGCGTGACCCCTTCGCTGCTGACCCAGTCCTCCGGATTTTCTGAGGAGACGCCGTAGTCAGTCGACGTCCCCATCAGTCAGACGGGATTGATGCTCTGGGCGCAAGCCTCGACCGCGCTATGCTGGGAGATATCCAGGAGAATCAATGAAGAAGCTGAGCCTTCTGATTCCATGGTTCTTCCTCGTCGCGGCAGGACCCGCTCTGGCCGAAGTCCCCGACCAGCAGCCGGTCAAGCGGGAGCTGCAGCTGATCCACGTGTTCGAAGGCCAGGAACCCGAGTTCCTACTTGCCATCGGACAGTCCGGTTTCAAAACGGTCGCCGCGCTGAAGGAGCATCTCAGGTCGTGGGCGCCCGGCTCAGAGCTCAGATGGGCTCCAGGATGCCTACGCTTTGGCAAGGAGCCGTTGCTCTCGTCGGAACGGGACATGCAGGCGTTCCGGAAGTTCCTCGAGGAGAGAAAGATCAAGTTCGTGCTGGTTCCGTCTGGCTGAGCATGCGATCTCCCAACACCACCCCATGACGATCGCGATCGTCCTCGGCATCCTCGTAGTGCTCGCTGTCGTCGCGCTCGTATTTCTTCGCAGAGCAGGCTATCGCGGGGCACTTGGTTTCAAGAACCGCCACAGCTCCGAGATCGCCACGATTCGACTCACCGGGTTTTCTCCATCCCGTCGAGTGCCTCACGCTGGCGCGGGGCGAGCATTCGTTCAACTACCTGGGGCGCCAGAATATCCCCGCCGATGTTCAGATCGCGTGGCGTTTCGTTGACGATACAGCAGACAGGACGGCGACCGTCTCCTTGAATCGCGTGCCCAAGGATGCGAGGGATGGAGAGCTCTTCTTTGCGCTATCGAGCAACGGCACATGGTCGGTCGAGTATGCGCCCGAGCTGCAGCTGGACAAGCTGCAGAAGAGTGAATGACACTCCGCCCGGATATTCGAACGCCGGCCGACGTCGCGCGGGTCGTCGCGCTCGGGGCCAGCAACCTGACGCGCGGGTTTCAGACCGTCATCGCGACGGCCAGGGCCGCATGGGGACCGGATGTCGAGATGGTCGCGGCGCTCGGCCACGGCCGATCATATGGCGCGCACAGCACGGTCGTGATTCGAACCCTTCCGGGTATCCTGCAATCGGGGTTGTGGCGGAAGCTGGAGTCGCTGCCGGCCGTGCCCACTCGTGGTGTCGTCACCGACATCGGCAACGACATCATCTATGGGTTTTCCGCCGAGCAGACCCTGGCCTGGGTGGAGGAGGCACTGAATCGACTGCAGTCGATCACGCGAGACATCGTGCTCACCGATCTTCCACTGACGACCATCCGCCGATTGTCACGCGCGAAGTTCCTGGCGCTTCGCTCGATCCTGGCGCCGGCGTGCCGACTGTCCCTCGATCAGGTCGTCGACAGGGCCGAACGCGTCAACGCCGGCCTGGCGGAGCTCGCCGTGGCCCGCGGCATCCGGTTCGTCCCCGTGAGTCCCGACTGGTACGGGTTCGATGCCATCCACATCCGTGCCGCCGCGTGGCGACCTGCCTGGCAAGAGATCCTCGGCAGCCGGACTACGCTCGATGGCTATCGCGGCTCAAGAATCGAGGCCTTGAGGCTCCTGCTCATGCCTCCCGAGCGCCAATGGGTACTCGGCCGCGAGCGCTTCAGCCAGCAGTCAGGCAAGGCACTCGCGTCGGGCAGCCGGGTCTGGCTCTACTAACGGCGCCGAGCGGGAGCGCGGCGTCTAAAACACGATGCGGCCGCGGTGCTTGAAGAGCCCTGCGATCAGTAGAACGCGACCCCTCCGTTGGCGTGAATCGTCTGCCCGGTGATGAACCCGCCGTCCTCGGTGACCAGGAACAAACAGGTCGCCGCGATCTCATCGACCGTGCCCTGCCGGCCGAGCGGAATGCCGCCGGCGTTCGGCGTGCGTCCCTGATACCACTCGGGATTGGCGCGCGAGGTATCGATGCTGCCGGGCGAGACGACGTTGACGCGAATGTTCTGCGCGGCGAACTCGGAGGCCAGCCCACGCGCCAACCCCACCAGGCCCATCTTCGCGGCCGAGACGACGGCGCGGCCCGAGCCGCCCATGAACGCGCCTTCGCCGGTGAAGAACACGATGCGTCCGTACTTGTTCCGCACCATCGACTCGATGACCGCGCGTGTGGAGTAGATCGCGCCGTCCAGCACGACGCCGCGCACCGCCTCCCAGTCCTGCACGCTCACCTCGGTGAAGGCCTTGTGGGGCCGGATCGCCGCGTTGTTGATGAGGATGTCGACGCGGCCGAACTCCGACATCGCCCGCGCGACCATCGCGTCGACCTGGTCCTTCCGCGCGACGTCGGCGACGATCGCGATGGCCTTGACGCCGCGGGCCTGCGCCTCGCGTGCCACCGCTTCGGCTTCGGCCTGGTTCGTCCGCGAGTTGACGACGACGTGCGCGCCTTCCTCGGCCAGCTTCAGCACCGTCGCTCGTCCGATGTTGCGCCCCGAGCCGGTCACCAGCGCGACCTTGCCTTCGAGCTTGCCCATACGCTCACCTCCTGAAGGACGTCAGAGTCACCGAGGAGGGGATGGTATCACCTCACGCCGGGCGTAGAATCGGGCTCGTGAGCGCGGTCGGCCAGCTCGCAGGCCAGCGGTACATGAGCCTCTCGACGTACCGGAAGAGCGGCGCGGAGGTGGCCACGCCCGTGTGGTTCGCCGCGGCCGACGGCAAGCTATACGTGTTCACCGCCGGCGATTCGGGCAAGGTCAAGCGCCTGCGGAGCTCTCCACGCGTGCGTGTGGCGCCGTCGGACGCGCGCGGCTACGTGCGCGGTCCCTCGCAAGCCGGAAGCGCCCGCCTGCTCGCCGACCGCGCGGCCATCGAGCACGCGCATGCGGCCATGCGCGCCAAGTACGGCTGGCAAATGGTGATGGCCGACTTCTTCTCGCGGCTCACCGGGCGGCTCCAGAAGCGGGCGTGGATCGAGATCGAGCTAACGTAGCGTGCTACGCGGTCTTCTGGAGATACTTCGCGAACCACTCGAGGATGTGCCGGAACCGCTCGAGCCGATGCCGCGGCTTGCCGGAGCGTGACATCTCGTGGTTCTCGCCGGGGAAGCGCACGAAGCGGACTTCGCGCTTGAGCTTCTTCAACGCGACGAAGAGCTGCTCGGCCTGTTCGATCGGACAGCGCAGATCGTCCTCGGAGTGCAGGATCAGCAGCGGGGTCCGGATGTCCTTCGCGTAGGTCAGCGGCGAGCGCTCGATGTAGCGCGCCATGTCCTCCCACGGGAGCGCGCCGCCGAGCTCGACCACATTGAAGCTCGAGCCGATGTCGCTGGTGCCGAACATCGTGTACTGGCAGTTCACCGCGCGCTCCGAGCAGGCGGCTTTGAAGCGGTTTGTGTGACCGACCATCCAGCTCGTGAGGAAGCCGCCGTAGCTGCCGCCGAGCACGCCGAGCCGCTCGGAGTCGATGAACGGGCAGCGCGCGACCGCCTCGTCGAGCGCGGCCATCACGTCCGCGTAGTCGCCCCCACCCCAGTCGCCGACAACCGCCTGGGCGAACGCCTCGCCGTAGCCCTGGCCGCCGCGCGGGTTCGTGTAGACGACCGCGTAGCCGCCGCCCGCGTACACCTGGAACTCGTCGAAGAAGTTGTGTCCGTATTGGGCGTGCGGGCCGCCGTGGATGCTGAGGAGCGTCGGATAGCGCTGCCCGGCGACGAAGCCCGCCGGCCGCATCACCCACACGTCGAGCTCGAAGCCCGCGCGCGTGAAACGGAACCGCTCGGGTGCCGACAGCGCCAACGAGTCCATCCAGGCGCGATTCAATTCGGTCAGCCGGCGCTCGTCGCCGCCATCGGCACCGCACACGAAGACCTCGGCGGGCGCCACCGCCCGGCTCGCCGCGAACGCCAGCATCCGACCGTCCGCGGACGCAGAGTAGCCGTTCAGCGCGCGCTCGCCCCCGACGATCCGCTCGGGCGCCCCACCGCCCGCCGTTGCAGTACGCCAGAGGCCGACGTCGCCGCGGTCCTCGGCCGCCACCGTGATCGATCGACCATCGGGCGACCACAACGGTCGTACGTGCAACGCCCCGCACGAGCGGTCGAGCGCCGCGGTCAGGCAGACGGCCTGGCCGCCTTCCCACGGCACCGTGAAGAGCTGGACGTTGCGTCCGTAGGCGTTGAGCCCAGCGCGCGCGAGGAACGCGATCGTTCGGCCGTCCGGCGAGAACGCCGGGAGCATGACCGGCCCCGTCGTCGCCGTCAGGCGCTGCGGGGTCCCGCCCTTGGCCGGCACCCGCCAGAGATCGCTCGCGTCGTCGTCGTCGCGTGAGACGTGTCGGGCCGAGGCGAACACGATCGACTCGCCGTCGGGTGACCAGGTCGGATCCGCGTCGATGAAGTCACCGTCGGTGATCTGCACGGCGCTTGCGCCGTCGAGGGAGACGACCAAGACGTGGGGGCGCCGATCGTAGACGAATCCCTCGCCGTTGAATCGGTACTTCACCGAGGTGATCACCCGCGCCGGGCGTGACTTCCGCTTCTCCTCTTCGCTCTCCGGCTCTTTCTGGCCGCCGACGGGCGAGACGAACGCGAGCCGTGAGCCGTCGGGCGCCCACGCGATGGCCGAAACGCCGTGGTCCAGCGCGGTCAGCTTGGTCGGCTCACCGCCGTCCGCGGGCATCACGTAGAGCTGCAGCTTGTCCTTGGCGGCGCGCTCGGACAGGAACGCCAGCCGCGAGCCGTCGGGTGACCAGCGCGGCTCGACGTCCCGCCGGGGCCCCGCCGTGAACCGGCGCGGCGCACCGCCGCCGACGTCGACGATCCAGATATTGGAGAGGTACTCGTCGCGCTCCTCGGACAAGGTCGTGACGACGAAGGCCACGCGGCGCCCGTCGGGCGAGAGCTGCGGGTCGGTGATGAACTGGATCCGTGTCAGGTCCTCCGGCACCATCCCGCGGCCGGCACTCACGAGCGCACCGTCGCCAGGCGCTCGGTCAGGCGCGCCTCGATCTCGGCGCCCGCTTTGGCCGCGCCCAGGCCGTCGATCTCGCCGATGACCGCGGCCAGGCGCCGCGCGATCGAGCGCCCCTCCGTCGGTCGCCATCCGAACGCGAGCAAGGCCTTCTCGCACTGGATCGTGTGCTCGATCACGTGGGCGGCGAAGCGGTGCAACCGGTACCGCACGTCGACGTCGAGCCCCACCCACACCGTCGGGCGTGTCATCGCCGCGGGCGGCAGGTCGGCCAGCAACCGGTGTGTTTCCGCGCGGGCCTCGCCGAGCCGCGCGAGAACACTCGAGATGTCACCGGGCATGCTGGCCGGAGCCGTCGGCGGCATCTGATTGTCGGCCAGTCGCATCGGGTCGGTATCGGCGCGGTCGACGGCATAGCGGGTCTGCAGCGCGTAGCGCCGCTCGACGGAAAACATGTGTCCCAGCACCTCGCGAATCGGCCACTCACCCTCGCGCGGCGCCTTGTCGAGCAGCGCGTCGGGAAGCCCGGCCAAGAGGCCGCGCAGGTCGCCGAACGCGCGCTGCGCCAACGCGAGGATCCGGCGCGACTCAGCATGCTCGCCGGCCGAGACGCGCACGAAGATGTCCTGCGCCTCCTCGAGCGTCCGGTAGAGCGCGTAGCGGACGTCCATCGTACGGCCGCTGAACTGCCATGGGCCCGCCAGCACGTCCTCGTCCAGCGCTCCGCATCGAGCCAATGCCGCGTCGAAATCGCCCACGTTCCGCTTCTCCTCGTCTCGAAGGCCCACGTCGAAGGCCGACCGTCTCGCCTGGCGATGCTGCGCCGTCGCGCACGCCGAGTCAAGGTGCACCGCCCGGATGACAAGGCCGCGCGGCGCTTGTTATGATGCGCGCTCCGGCGGAGCGCCGTCGCGCAAGACGACCAAATCGAGCCCGCCCAGGAACGAGACTGAGGAGCGTTTCGACATGCGCTGGATGCGGATACTGACGGCTCTCGTGATGCTCGCGCTGCTCGAGAGCAGCGTGGCCTCGGGCCAGACCGTGCTGCGGATCGGCCTCAACGACGACCCCGACGCGCTCGATCCGACGATCAGCCGCGCCTACGTCGGCCGCCTGGTCTTCGCCGCGTTCTGCGACAAGCTCTTCGACGTCACGCCCGATCTCAAGATCGTGCCGCAGCTCGCGACCTCCTACGAGTGGGGCGCCGGCGGCCGCTCGGTCACGCTCAAGCTGCGCCCGAACGTGAAGTTCCACGACGGCGAGCCGTTCAACGCCGACGCCGTGAAGTTTAATATCGAGCGCCATCTCTCGACTTCCGGCTCGTTCCGCAAGAGCGAGATCGGCGAGATCAAGAGCGTCGACGTGGTCAACGACCTGACCGTCCGGTTCAACCTCGCCGAGCCGCTGGTACCGCTGATCGCCGCGCTCACCGACCGCGCGGGCATGATGATCTCGCCCAAGGCGGCGCGCGAGCTGGGGGACAAGTTCGGCACGCGCCCGGTGTGCGCCGGGCCCTTCAAGTTCGTCGAGCGCGTCGCGCAGGGCAAGATCGTCGGCGAGAAATTCGCCGACTACTGGGACAAGGCCAACGTCCACGTCGACCGCGTCGAGTTCGTGCCGATCATCGACTCGACCGCGCGGCTGGCGAATCTGCGGTCGGGCGATTTGCAGATGATCGAGCGCGTTTCGCCGACCGATCTCGCGCAGGTGCGCGCCGATGCCAAGCTCAAGGTCGTCAGTGTCGCCGAGCTCGGCTATCAAATGCTTCCGCTCAACCTCAACAACGGCCCGCGCGGCAAGGTGCTGGGCGCCGACCCGCGCATCCGCCAGGCGATCGACCTGGCCATCGACCGCGACACGATCATCAAGACCGTCTTCAACAACGAGTACATCCCCGGCAACCAGTTCGTGAGCCCGGTGAGCCCGTATTACAACGCGAAGTTCCCGGTGAAGCGCCGCGACGTCGCGCGGGCGCGCCAGCTCCTGCGCGAGGCCGGACACCCGAATCTCGCGTTCACGTTGATCGTGCCGCCCGAGCGCGACCGGCAGGAAGCGGCGCTGATCATCCAGGCCATGCTGGCCGAAGCCGGTATCACCATGACGATCCAGACGCAGGAGAACGTCACGATGCTCACGGCCGGCCGCAAGGGCGACTTCGAGGCCTACTTCACGTTCTGGAGCGGGCGGCCCGATCCGGACGGCAACATCTTCACATTCACGACCTGCAACGGCGGTCAGAACGACAGCAAGTACTGCAACCCCGACCACGACGCGATCGTGACGAAGGCGCGCCACGAGGCCGACCCGGCCGAGCGCAAGAAGCTCTACGATCAGACGACCGAGACGATGCTGCGCGACCTGCCGCGCCTGATCCTCTGGCACCGGCGGATCTTCACCGGCCACACCGTCAGGCTCCAGGGCTTCACGCCCCATCCGGACGGCATCATCCGGCTCAAGGGGCTCAAGCTCTCCTGAACGTATTGGTCGACCACGGCGCCGCGAGCGTGCGATGAGCCTGCCGCGCTACATCGCTCGCCGGCTGATCGTGCTGGTGCCGACCTTGTTCTTCGTCTCGGTCCTCATCTTCTCGCTCCAGCAGCTCCTGCCGGGCGACCCGGCCGTCGCGCTCGCCGGCGAGGAGCACGATCCCGTCGCCGTGGCCGCGATCCGTCAGAAGTATCACCTGGACCGCGCGCTCCCGGTCCAGTACGGCATCTGGATCGGACGCGCCCTGCGCGGCGACTTCGGCGAGTCGATGCGCAACAAGATCCCCGTCTCGCAGCTCATCGCCGCCAAGCTGCCGGTCACGGTCGAGCTCGCGCTCTGCTCGATGGCGATCGCGCTGCTGATCGGCATCCCCGCGGGCATCGTCGCCGCCGTCCGCCAGGGCAAACCCGTCGCCGTGGCCGCCAACGTCCTGGCGCTCTCGGGATTGTCGGTGCCGCACTTCTGGCTGGGCATCATGCTCATCTTGCTGTTCGCGGTGCACCTGGGCTGGCTGCCCGCCTCGGGCTACGTCGCGCCGTGGGAGGACTGGCGGCGCAACCTGGCCACGATCGTCCTGCCGTCGTTCGTGCTCGGCACCGGCGTGGGCGGGATCATGATGCGCCACACGCGCGGCGCGATGGTCGAGACGCTCGGCGCCGACTACGTGCGCACCGCGCGCGCCAAGAGCGTCGCGGAGCGGATGGTCGTGCTCAAGCACGCGTTGCGCAACGCGCTGATCCCGGTCGTCACGCTCGGGGCGATCGAGTTCGGCCGCCTGCTCTCCGGTGCCGTGCTGACCGAGCAGATCTTCGCGATTCCCGGCTTCGGCAAGATGCTGGTGGACGGCGTCTTCAACCGCGACTACGCGGTCGTGCAGGGCGTCGTCCTCGTCTCGGCCGCGCTCTACGTGCTGCTGAACCTGGCGGGCGACGTACTCTGCTTCCTCGTCAACCCGCGCCTGCGAGGCCCGGCGTGAGCACGATCGCGGCGACCATCGCGGCCGCGCCGGCGCGACGGCCCTCGACCGTGCGCCGTCTCCTGCGCCGCCCGGCCGCGGCGCTCGCGCTCGGCGTGGTGCTCGCGTTCGTCCTGATCGCACTCGGCGCGCCATGGCTGGCGCCATTCGATCCGATCGCCACCGACTTCGGCGCGGTCCGCAAGGCGCCCTCGGCGCTGCATCGCCTGGGCACGGACGAGGTCGGCCGCGACCTGTTGGCGCGCCTGATCTGGGGCGCGCGCGCCTCCCTCCTGGCCGGGCTCATCCCCGTCACGATCGCCGTCGGCCTCAGCATTCCCCTCGGGCTCGTCTCGGGGTATGTTGGCGGCTGGACCGACGACCTCATCATGCGACTGACCGACGCCATGCTCGCCGTGCCGTTCCTGATCGTCGCGATCGCGCTCGCGGCGTTCCTCGGTCCGAGCCTGACTAACGCGATGATCGCGATCGGCATCGCGGCGCTTCCGGTGTTCCTGCGCCTGGCGCGCAACACCGTGCTGGCCGTCAAAGCGGAGGACTACGTCGAGGCCGCGCGGGCGCTCGGCGGCTCGCCGCTCCGCATTGGCGTGCGCGCGATCCTGCCGAACATGCTGCCGCCGCTCCTGATCCAGTCGAGCCTGACGGTGGCCGCCGCGATCATCGCCGAGTCGAGCCTGTCGTTTCTGGGGCTCGGCCAGCAGCCGCCCGCGCCGTCGTGGGGCAGCATGCTGAACGCCGCGCAGCGCTATCTGTCGCAGTCGCCCTGGATGGCGCTCTACCCCGGCCTCGCGATCTTCGCGATCGTGCTGGCCCTCAACGTGCTCGGGGACGGGCTGCGTGACGTCCTCGATCCGAAGCATCGCTGATGTACCAGCTGAACCAGCGAGGGAGACCGTGATGGTGCGAATCATCGACATGGAGTGCAGCATCCCGAAGACCGAGGCGAGCCAGCCCGAGCCGGGGCACGATCAGGAACCGACCGCCGCGCAGCCCGCCGGCTACGGCATGGCGAACTACAGCCGTATCTTCAAGTCGCGCCGCGAGGGCAGCGACCACCGCCCGGACATCGGGCTCGACGCCTACGTCGACAAGCTCGGCAAGCTCGGCATCGTGCGCTCGGTGCCTTTCGGGATCACCAACGACGAGGAGACGGCGCTCCTGCGCCGCTATCCCGATCGCTTCATCGGGCTGGCGCGCATCAGCATCAACGCCTTCAAGGGCATGACGGGCGTGCGCGAGCTCGAGCGGCTCGTGCGCGAGGAAGGGTTCAAGGCGCTCG
>Ga0075434_100002089_pt1 | contig 17368 bp, 15 predicted proteins | sample RhiMethybrSRZTD3_FD_75298 | JGI IMG/M metagenome (GOLD analysis project Ga0075434, IMG submission 75298) | Populus rhizosphere microbial communities from Tennessee, USA - Rhizosphere MetaG P. TD hybrid SRZTD3 | ecosystem: Host-associated > Plants > Roots > Rhizosphere > Soil | place: USA... | reverse complement strand
GACGGGACTTGGCGCGCTTCCGACTGCTCAACCCAGCTCCGAACTTCAGGTCCGGTTCGATTCTATGCTGGCCGCTTACCGCGACGGCCTCGACCACGCCCGGACCCGGAGTTGGTGGCATTCCGCTAATTCATGGTTTGGTGCTTTGTGGCCGCGCCAACCCGTTTTGCAATTTGGTTTCGCGATCGCCTTCCTTGTCTTAGGAGTATTGGCTGGCTATCAGGTTCGGTCGGTTCGGTCGGTTCGGTCGGTTCCTCCAGCCTCTGGGAACCAGGTAAATAACGAAATTGCCAACCTGCGTGATGAGCTGTTTCAAACGCGCCAGATGGTCGCGCTTGCGTTGATGCAGCAGGAATCCGCCAGCGATCGCATCCAGGGAGTGAACTGGAGCTATCAACTGCAAAAACCTGGAACTGAAGTTCTCACAGCTCTGTTGGAAACCTTGATGCACGATCCAAACGTCAACGTGCGGCTTGCAACTGTGGATGCGCTAAGGCAATTCGGCGATCAACCAATTGTCCGCAGGGGAGTCGTCGATGCCATGGCCCGGCAGCAGTCTCCGATGGTTCAAATCGCTCTCATCGATTTAGCAGTCGATCTGCATGAAAAGGAATCGATCGATACCCTGCGACAGCTGACCGAAGACCAGACAATCAATACTGCGGTGCGTGAACGCGCCCAACAAGGCATCTCTAAATTGGAGTGATCCATGAAAGCACCATTCTTGGTTGCGACGGTTCTAACGATCGTCGCCTGTGCGGCTGAGGGTCAAAAAAGATCAGGTCTGGAGGAGCGCGAGACGATTCGCAGAACACTGGACTTTTCAAGTGGAAGTGCACGAAAAGTCGTAGAGATCGACAATGTCAAAGGATCGATCCGAGTAACTGGATATAACGGCAGCAGCGTCGAGATGATTGCAAATAAAACGATCCGTGCATCCTCTCAAGACAGGCTCGACACGGCAAAACAGGACGTTAAACTCGACATCACGGAAAACGCCGGCACGATCAACATCTATGTCGATCAGCCCGGACATGAACATTCCACGAATTTCTCAAGCCGCTCTCATTGGGCAAATCATGGCTATGAAGTCGGTTTTGATTTCGAATTGCGCGTGCCTAGCGAAGCAGCCGTGCATCTGTGGACTGTGAATGATGGAGAAATCAGCGTCCAGAATATCGCCGGTGATTTCGATGTGCACAATATCAACGGCGGGATCGAGATGAGCGGCCTGTCCGGCTCCGGCGAAGCAAAAACGATTAACGGTCCCGTAAAGATCGAATTCAAAGGCAATCCGACAACCGATTCGTCCTTCAGTTCTTTGAATGGGGACATTCAAGTGACCTTCCGCCCGGATCTGGCGGCAGATCTACGGTACAAGACTGTCAATGGAGGCGTGTACACAGATTTTCAGATCAACACGCTACCGGCTTCTCCCGGAACCCCGGAAAAACGCAACGGCAAGTTTGTATACAAAAACGATGGATTCTCACGCGCTCGTGTAGGAAAAGGCGGGCCGGAAATCGAGTTCGATGCCTTTAACGGCAATGTTCGAATCCTGCAAGGGAAATGAATCTGAAGGAACTTTTATGCAGAAACTTTATGCAATGTTCATCATGTTAGTCCCGCTCGTGATGGCCGCCCCAATTGGGGCGCAAGACACGAACCCCGATCGTGTCACTGTGACGTGGAGCGACCCGACCCGTCCCGGCCTGATCAAGGTTAATTTGTTCAATGGCGGGATCACCGTCAAAACTCATACAGGCCCGGATGTCATCGTCGAGGCAAACACGACACAACGTCCCGGACGCGGCCGCCGTGGCCCCCCGGCCGAGGCAACCGGACTCCAGCGGATCGACGCAAATGCCAGCGGCCTGACGATTGAAGAAGAAAACAACGTTATGAAGATCGGTACGACGAAATTCGGAGGTAGCTGCTGCACCAACATCGAGCTTCAGGTCCCTGCAAGAACGAACCTGAATCTCCAGTCCCTGAATGGCGGTGAAATAGTTGTTGATGGCGTCGAGGGGGAAATTGAAGCCACGAATAACAACGGCGGCTTGACATTAAGCAATGTAGCCGGCTCCGTCGTAGCGCATTCGTTGAATGGGAAAGTGATTGTGTCTTTACGGCAAATTACTGGGAATAAACCAATGGCGTTTACTTCTTTGAACGGGAATATTGATCTAACTCTCCCGGCAAATACCAAAGCTAACCTCAAAATGCGCACGGACAACGGTGACGTGTACAGCGATTTCGATATTCAACTCCGGCCATCGGACCGTAAACCCGCGGTCGACGATAACCGAAAACAGGGAGGGCCGTATCGCATTGAGATCGATAAGAGCGTCAATGGCACCATCAGCGGCGGCGGACCGGACTTTGATCTCCGAACCTTGAATGGGAATATCTATATCCGCAGAGCGAAATAAGGCAGGCGGGAAAACAAAAAAGCACAACAAGCACAAACGTAATTACCATCTGTGCTTCTTGTGCTTTTTCTGTTCCGGCTGTTCCTTCTTTAGCGCGAAACCTGGATCCGGCCATCCAGGTAGGGCGATACGGTTCCCAGGCGGGCGATATGTTCGCCCAGAGCGTCTCGCATGAGGATTCCGGTGTCTTCCACGTCAATACCATCTGCAAATTCGGTGTAGCCACCACCGCCCATCAACAGATAGTCATTAGTCGTCACGCTGTAGAAATCCTTATCACGAACAGGCGTTCCGTCTTCGAGCCGAGCGGATATAAGTCGTTTCCCTTCCGGTCTGGCCACATCAAGCTTCACACGAATGCCGCTCAAGCTCATCACCGATCGACCTAGTATCTTTTTGATCTGAGCACCACTTAGCCGCATGGTGACAAGTGTGTTCTCAGAAGGCAGAACTTCAAAAAGTGTCCGGCTGGTAATTGGGCCTTTCCGAATGCCCGCCTGTGGATTCGCAGCATCGATCAAGGCAATGGCAGTGCTGGTTTTAGCGCGGACAGCGTCCGCAATGAGGTTACCGATATGAGATTCTTGCGCGGTGGAGCGAGAAAGATCACCCGCAGCGTGACCGAGCACCTGTTGCAGGGTCTCGTTCAATTTCGCCTCAAAAGGCTCGAGTAACTTTTCAACAGACGGATCCGGCTGAACACGTTCAAGCGGAATCAGATGGGTTTCTATTCTATTCAGATTTCGATCATTGAAAGTCAGATCTATGCGGCCAGCGTACTTCCCAAACTTGCCGGCGCTTACAATGGTCGTCTGGCCGATCCGGACGGGCAACTCAGCGTCTTCGTGCGCACCGATAATTAATCGGATCTCCGGGAACGCTCGGGCGAGCCGCTGTTCTTCCGCGCGACTCACATTCGTCAACAGAACAATGCAATCGGACCGTTCCCGCACGCGCGGCAGAACGCTCTCGAGCGTCGTCACCGTATCCGCAACATCGACATACTTCACGTTCTGCGGGTGGCCAGTGCGCTCCAGTTCTTCGCTCGTGAGGCCAATCACAGTGATGCGGACGTCCTGCGCATTGAATATACCGGCGACCTGAATTTCGCTGATCGGCGAATCTGCATTCGCCGACAACAAGGGAAAGTTCGCCTCGCGAGCTCGCGCGGCAAGCGCGTTAATTCCAAAGCTGAACTCCGTCCGACCCACCGCGGCCGCGTCATAGCCGATTGCATTCATGACGTCGATAACAGGCGCCCCCAGAAACATGTCCGAGATCAATGAGCCCGAAAACATCTCGCCGGCATCCAGCATCAAGTCCGGCCTCACTTCCCGTACCATAGTAGCTAGCCGCGCACTCCCCGCGCCTTCGTTGCTTGGCAGGAGATGTCCGCGAATATCATTCGTATGCATGATGATGACATGCGTCTCGGTCGCAGCAGCGAGCACGGCTGTCATCAGAAGCAGAACGGCAAAGACGCGGACTATGACGGATTGCATGTGCGTGTAATTCTACCCTAGATCGCAGCAGAATCCGTCCTTGGTCTTGTAGCAGGGTCGGAAGACACTATAGCGGGAATTTTTTCCCAATGCGCCGTGTCCGTTTACTGTTTGGGGGAGCTGGTTTTCTTGCGGACCTGGTAACGGTGTCGATCTCGTGACGGTGTTTAACGATGATCGTGTCGAGCTTTTCCTGGATTTCAGCAAGGACACGGGGCGGTTCGATTCCGGGAAAATTCCGTTCGACGCGCTCGCCGACGATCTCAACGAGCGCCAGTAGTTCGGCCATAGATAAATCCGTCTTCATTTCGTGCCGCAACGCGTCAAAGTGTACTACGGCCCTCAAAATCATGCTGTACAATTGGACACATTCAAGCGCTTCATGGAATGGCATATCGCGGTCTGCGGTTACGAATCCAGATGAGCAGGTTGTCGGCACAAGATGAGATAGTCAATTGCCGGCGTTGTCCTCGACTGGTCGCGTATCGCGAAGACGTCGCGGCTCGCAAAGTCCGGCGATACCGCGATTGGGACTATTGGGGCCGGCCGGTGCCTAGTCTCGGCGCCTTGAGTGCCGGGCTCCTCGTGGTGGGGCTTGCCCCGGCGGCGCATGGTGGAAATCGAACCGGCCGGATCTTTACAGGCGATCGCTCCGGCGATTGGCTATATCGGGCTCTCTTCACGTTCGGTTTCTCAAATCAACCCGCATCCACCCATCGTGCAGATGGCCTTCACTTGATCGACTGTTACATAACCGCAGCCATTCACTGTGCCCCGCCCGACAACAAGCCATTGCCCGCTGAATTTGCAAACTGCCGGCCCTACCTACTGGATGAATTGCAGAGATTGAAGCGCGTGCGAGTGGTTGTCGTTCTGGGATTGATTGGGTTTAAAACATACTTCAGCGCTCGAAAACAACTCGGCTGGCCTAACCCCGCCCCGCTTCCGAATTTCGGTCATGGCCTGCAAACCAAACTATCGGATGGCATAAGCCTTATCAGTTCTTACCATCCGAGCCAGCAAAACACTCAGACCGGAAAGCTAACGGAAAAGATGTTCCACGATGTGTTTAGGCAGGCGAGAAAGATCCTGGACTAACAAAACGGCAAAACGGGAACTATGGGGCGATCGCCAGAATTTGGCAATCCGGCTCGTTGTTCCCATTTTGTTATCAATCGAATTCGTCTTCTTCCCACCGAATATTACATACCGAGCAGGTCCACCAACCCTTGGCCCAATGGCCAAGATCAGACACTGTGTGTTCGGCACCGCAGCGTAAGCATTTTGGTTTCGGCGTGATCTCCAGATTCTTAACTTCAGTTTCAGGCATTTCTGTTTGCTCCCACTAGATCATAACGCATGGGTTAAACTTCCACACTCAATATGCAAGAAACAGCCACAGCGCAAGCAGCGCCTGAGACGAGCTCCTGGGCAGCTATACGCGAGGCCATTCGCGGTTCGCAACAAGACTACACCGAAGGCAGCCTTCGGCGCGCCATTCTCTTACTGGCGATTCCGATGGTGCTCGAGATGGTCATGGAGTCGTTGTTTGCGATTGTGGATGTTTTCTGGGTCGCTCATCTCGGGGCGGACGCTATTGCCACGGTCGGACTAACAGAATCTGTTTTGATGCTCGTATATTGCGGCGCCATGGGACTCTCCATGGCGGCCACGGCCATGGTCGCGCGGCGCATCGGAGAAAAGGATGCGGACGGGGCTGCAGTTGCCGCTGTTCAAGGCATCATTGTCGGCGTCGTTGCAGCGGTGGCAATTGGCATTGCGGGGAGTGTCTTTGCTCCAGAACTACTTGGAATCATGGGCGCATCTCGCGATGTAATCGCGACCGGGCAACGCTACGCTTCGATCCTGCTCGGTGCCAGCATCTCGATTGTTCTGCTGTTCTTGAATAACGGTGTCTTTCGTGGCGCAGGCGACGCGGCAATTGCGATGCGTGTGTTATGGCTTTCCAATTTCATCAATTTAGTTCTGGATCCGTGTTTCATCTTCGGCCTGGGGCCATTCCCGAGGCTCGGCGTGACCGGTGCAGCCGTTTCAACGACGATTGGCCGGAGCATCGGCGTGCTCTTTCAGTTTTGGATTCTATTCAGGGGAACCGGACGAGTAAAAATCCTGAGCCATCACATTCGGGTTCAATGGGATGTGATGAAACGGATCATTCGTGTTGCGTTCAATGGAATGTTCCAATATTCGATCGGGCAGACAAGCTGGATGGTTCTCGTACGGATCGTTAGTACATTCGGAAGTGCCGCCGTTGCCGGCTACACGGTGGCGATTCGAATCATCATTTTTGTGATCCTGCCATCGTGGGGTCTGGCAAGCGCGGCCGCAACGCTTGTGGGCCAGAATCTCGGAGCTGCCAAGCCTGACCGGGCGGAGCGTTCCGTTTGGCTCACTGGCTTTTACAACATGTTATTTCTCGGCGCCGTCGCCGTCGTCTTCATCATTTTTCCTGAACCGATCATCCGTTTGTTTACGGACGATCCGGAAGTAATTCCGATTGGAGTCGACTGCCTACGCATTGTCAGTTACGGCAATCTAGCTTATGCCTATGGGATGGTTATGGTGCAATCATTCAACGGCGCGGGCGATACGTTCACCCCGACCATGGTAAATATCTTCGGCTATTGGTTGTTTCAAATTCCGGTTGCATACTTCCTCGCGTTCCGAACCTGGCTCGGACCAAAGGGAATGTTTGCAGCAATCCCGATCGCTGAAACGGCCATTGCGATCCTTGGAGTGATCCTGTTCAGACAGGGACGTTGGAAGAAGAAGAAGATCTGAAAACAGCTGCCTCAACATGCCTTTGCGAATCTTGGATGGGACGAGGTTCGTCTGCCGAATCCCGTTTTTGAAGGAGACACAATTTATTCCCGAAGCGAAGTATTGGAAATGCGGGAGTCGAAAACGCGCCAGAATGTCGGAATCGCTCGCGTCAAGACAACGGGTATAAATCAAAAAAATGATGTCGTGATCGAATTCAAACGGACCTTCATGGTATATAAGCGAGCGGCAATTCAAGCAGAAGGCGCTGAGCAATAACCGCGGGCAGGCGCGGGGCTAACTCAGCGCGGAGCGCCTACGGTTGCCGTTCCAAATGAAATCGTCGGCACATTTGGGTTGGTTGGGGAACTCGGTGAACTTCCACCCCCGCCACTGACACCGAGGAGGATACCGACACCCGCCGCTCCGCCGGCAATCGCTAAAATCATCTTCGTTTTTTTCGAACTTCCCGCTTGAGCCGTAGCCGGCACGTTGGTCTGTCTGATTTCCGCAACGGCGGTTATCAGTACCTGTCGGGCGAGAACCTGGACGTTGTAGTTTCCGGGCGTCGAGTTGGGTTCGAATCTCGCGGCAGCGCGGCCATTCTGGTCGGTCGTAGTCATTAACACCTGAGATCCGCTTGAAAACATGCCTGAGGGCCCGCTATCAGGGGCTGAGAAAACCACGCTCACGTCCGGGACAGGGCGATTGTTCTGATCTATCACCCTGACGGAGAGCGGCCCGGGCGGCATTCTTCCTGCGACATTTCTGGCTCCATTGCCGGTGAGAATCTCAATTTTCAGCTCTTCAACCTGTGGTTCTGCCGCCCAAAGGGGATGAACCAGCAATGCGAGGCAAACCACTGCGGCCGCAGTTCGACGTTCTCTCGGCGATATCATTCACCAAAGAATAGACCAATCGATGCGAAAGGTGCGCAAAATTTATGGCTCGGGAGCAAAGGCGCAATTCCCCTTGCCGGACGGCGAGGGGAATCGCTGCTGCTACTGGATTGCGAGGGTTAGTGTGCTGCCGGACGGATCAGTGAAATTGACAGTTCCGGTGGATTCCTGGGAGGCCGCTCGGTTGAAGAGCAAGAACTCCGTTGTGAATCCGCCGCCGTCCGCAAGATACGGGAATAGCGTCTTCGTGGACAAGGATGCCGAAGACTCGGAAATGGTCGGCGTCGAGGTGATCAGGAAGTCGCCGCGTTCGTTGTAACGGCCTCTGATGCTGAGCACCGAGACAGACGATCCGGTGATTTGAATGAAGCCCTGGAACTCGCCTGAAATGCCTTGCGCTCCAGGAAGTTGATCTAGAAACATTGCGACCTGTTCGTAAGGCGGAATCGTCAATGACGTCTGGTCCCCAATAGTCTTTCCGTCTAGTCCAAGTAGCCGGAAATACACCGTCGCTGGTGCTTCCGAAGGATTAGCGATGGCGAAAGCTGTCTGAACGGATTCAGGCTGCCCATTATCGAAATTACCGGACGCTTCGACAAAGAGCCGTGAAGACGATGTTGGCGGTACTGCGGCTACTGCGGTTCCAGTAGTCGTAATGCCGTCCGCCTCATATGAAAACACCACGGCACCAGAGGGACTAGGCGTCCCGCTGGAAGGCGTCACGCGAATCCACCCCGTGCGCACATCCGAACTGGTCTTCGACGGCTGGATGTTCATAGCGGATCGTGGCGCCACGCTGTAAGGAACAGTCTCACGCGGAACCCGACTGCTCGTTCCCGCCGAAGAATTTGCACCGAAGAAAGCTACTGTCCCCGAAAGAACCGAATCCGTTGGATTGACCAATTCGACCTGCGTTCTCCATCCGCCGCCATCCGCGTAGTGAGCAAAAACCAATGGAGAGGATTCGGTCGCGCTAAGTGCGACAACAGGCACCGTGGCGAACAGAAAATCCGAACGCTCATTGTTGAATCCGCGAATAGCCGTGACGCCGACGGGAGCCGACGATGAGAATGTAAACGTCCTGGCACTTGCCAAATTGATTTCCGATTGACTTGATGGACTGAACGGAGGCTGGTTCAAGAAAGCGGTCACGAGTCCGCCAGCGGCGACATCTGTTGCGCCGGAGTAGAGCTTCGATCCTTTTTCATCGGTGAAGTAAAAGTTGATGGTTGCCTGTTCAGCATTTGGGTTGGCGATCGCGATCCCGGTATTGACCATGCTTTTTATCTGCGTCGCAATTCGTCCACTTCGAACCAGCTGTGACACGGGAACAGTGGCCTCCGATAATAGAACGCCACCTTTTCGGTAGTCTAGAATCGCGAATCCGGAAGGAGTAACACAACAATTGACGGTGAGCGGTGCATAACCAGTGTTCACCGTCTCGTTCAGTCCGGAGGTGAATCGGGTCGTACCGCTATTCTGAAGTTGGAAATATAGCTGTGTTAAGAGGCCACTTTGCCTCCCAGGATTGGCTTCGCCTGTTGGGGTGGCTGTGCCCGGCCCAGGAAATCCTGCTGTCGGTGTGGATGAAGGACCCTTCGAGGAGTGTGTTGAGCCAGACGTGCCGGATCCTGTTCGCGGAGCCGGAGCCGTCCCCGTGCCTGGAACGCCCGGCAAAGGCCCTGTCGGCCCAACCGCCGGCCCAACCGCCGGCCCAACCGATGCCGTCGTGGTCGGCGTGGAGGAAGCCGCTGTAGCTTGCCAGATTGCTGAGGCAAGGCGGTCGACGACGTAGAGAGACGGTCCGAAACCTCCAACACCGGTTGGGTCACTGAATTTAGTCTGTTGGCTGTGACCGTTTGTTGTTCCCGAAGACGGCGTTAGCGTCGTAACGAATCCGGTACTCAACACGATCTTGCGGATCGCAGCATTGCCGGAATCAGCGACAAACAGGTTCTGCCCATCGCCCCAAATCCCACTGATAAAACCGAAGCGGGCGTCAGTCGAGGAGCCATCGACGTAATCCGAAGTCGACCCGTTGCCGGCCAGAGTGGCCACTTCACCTGTGGCAATCGTCACCTTGCGAATAGCACCGGCGTCACCGACGTACACATAGTGGCTACTTCCCCAAATCGCCATCGGAGCGTAAAACCGTGCTGATGCCCGGCCGTCTGCAGTTCCGCGCGCCTGAGCTTTTCCGGCAAGCGTTGATACCTGGCCGGTGGCGAGCACGATTTTCCGGATGGTGAAGTTCAGACTGTCGCAGACATACAGATTGGTTCCGTCGCCCCACACGCCATTTGGTGACTGAAATCGTGCGGCTGGACCGGTGCCGTCCGCAGAACCGGAGGGGCTGTTGGCCGAACCAGCTAACGTCGTGACCTGGCCCGTAGTCAGGGCAATACGTCGAATGGTGTCGAAATACGCATCGCTTACGTACAGATAGTTGTCGTCGGACCAAATGCCTGCCGGCTTTCCAAACCGGGCAGCTTCGCCATAGCCGTCAACCGAACCAAACTGGCCTTCTTTGCCGGCTAACGTCGTGGCGAAACCAGTCGGAAGAGAAATCTGCTTTATCGTCGAATTCGCGAGATCTGTTATGTACGCATTCGAATTGTTGATCCAAATTTGAAAAGGATCATACAGGGGTGCGGCGGATGCAGCATTAATAGTCTGGATTTTCAATTCCGTGGCATCCGCAATAGTCAGCTGGATAGCCGATTGTGAAAAGCCGATCGTCGAAAAAAGTACGAACACTCCAGCGGCCATCAAGAATTTGCCGAAATTGCGGTGGCCGGTGCCAGACTGACGGTGACATGATAAACTTCGGGCTTTCAGCAAATAACGTCTCCTACGTATGCCCGCCGCAACATAGGAGAGAGTTATGGCGAGCGGGCTTTGATTTTGGAAGTCGGCGGAGAATCCCTTCGCGACCCTTTTCTGGCTCGCACGCTACGTTCCCTTGAATGGCTGGTATTCCGGGCAATGTTTTCAGCCCAGTAGGATCTGTAATGAGCGGCAACGCAATGGTTTCTCCACCAACTTGGTGGGTCGAAACACACGGATTTTGAAGAGTGAATATACGAGCGAACCGCATGTTTTCGGCCATCTTCCGCAACACGCGTATCCGTCTGTTCATGACGCCGTACGTGTTTGCGCTGTTCGTTTTGATCGGGCCGCCGCAAGCACCGACACCGCAGTCGGTCTCGGCTGTTTTAGCCCAAGCTCAGATGCTTTATTACGAAGCGAAATTCAAAGAATCTATCGATCTGCTAACGCCAGTAGACTCGACACTCCGGTCGCAGCCGTCACGCTTGAAGGAAAAAATCGACGTTAAATTGCAGCTCGCTTTGTCGCACATCGGGCTGAGCGAAACGCAGGAAGCCCGAACCCGTTTCGCCGAAATCTGCACTCTGGATCCTGAGTATTCACTGGATCCAACGAAATTCGCACCGAAGGTTGTTTCGCTATTCGAAGACATCAAAGCACAACGAGAGAAAACCCAATGCGAAACGCTTTGCAAGGAAGCGGAGAAGTTGCTGGACGCCGAGAACACCGAGGGACTACTTGCGTTGATGCAGCGCGCCGGAACAAAGTGCTCCTGTATTGCAGCGACGGCGCTTGACGCAGCAACGCACTTCTATCAACTCGGCGTGGATGCCTACAAAAAAGAAGATTCGACTGCCGCCCTCGGTTTTTTTCGGCAAGCACTGAAATTTCAGCCGGACAATAGCCTCGCGCGATCGTATATCGATCTCACTCATAATCAATTGCGCTTGGTGGCCGAACGCCTGTTTCTGGAATGGCGGGGGCAGGTCGATGCCCGCCAGTTCCGCCCCGCAACAGCAACTTACCGGCAACTGCTGGCGGCCAACATCGACGGCAGCGCGAATGATGTAGTCGATAGAATTCGGACGGCGTACCGGCAAGAACTCTCGCCGTTGGTCGATTCCTGGAAACGAGCCTGTTCGCTCAGTGATTCGCAAACCATGGATAAGATTCGCGGGCAGGCAGGCGAAATGATTCCAGATCCTGCAATGGCCGGGGATCTACTTGCACAGATGGGAACCTGTGTGAAGAAACCCTGCCTCGAACTACCTCCTGAAACCGCAATAACGCGCCTGAGGACACGGCAGGATGCCAAACTTCCGCCCGGATTTCCGTCGCGGCGGGTGACCGTTCAGGTGAAAGTACGAATTGACGAAAAAGGCAATGTCGTTGTTCGGGATACACAGAATATCGACCCGAAATTACGCAACGCGGTCTTCGGTGCGGCCGCCACTTGGAAGTTTCTTCCGGCTGTAGTGGACAATGAAGTTCGATGCGTGGAGACAGAGATCCCGATCGTGTTCAATCCTTGACGACCGGCCAACATTCAATCCGAATCAAATGGGCGCAATTCAGGCGAACTGTGGGTTGGATAACCCTTCTTTCCCTTGCCCTTTGCTCCCTCACGCCGTTGGCTAACGTGATCGGCAAGTTCACCGTGATTCCTGCAACTATTGGAACAGCCGACTCGATTGTTGTGCTCGGTGCCGGAATCCTGAACGATGGAAGCCTCGCTGACGAGTCCATGCGACGGTTCATGCAGGGAGTGTCGCTGTACAAACGCGGATTGGCGCCGTTGATCGTAATGCTGGGACCTACACGGAAGAACGGGCCGACGAAATCCGAGGCTGAAACGCGGGCGGAACTCGCGCAGCAACTCGGCATCCCCAAGGAAGCACTTCTGGCCGTGGGGACAGCAAATAACACTCACCAGGAAGCGGTCGTTACTGCCAATCTGTTGAAGCACCGCGACGTGAAGAAGATCCTACTCGTCACCGAATCGATCCATCTTCGCAGAGCGAAGCTTTCATTCGAACGCGAAGGGTTGGAGGTTTTGCCCGTCGCTTCGGACGCTTACTTCGATACAGCGACTGATGCACAGGATCGCATATGGCTCATCTTTCGCATTGCGGAGGAAACAGCCGCGCTGACCTATTACCGGGTCGCGGGGTACATCTAATGTCTACATGTGGGACTCTATGGAAGAAGTTTTCATTTTGATCGTCGTACTCGGCAGTTCGGCCGCAACTTATGTTTGGACCCGACAGCGGATTAGCGATTCGGTCGCTCTCCGCATAGCCGTCCATGCAGTGCTCGAATGTCTAGGCGCAGCCACGATGTTCTTCGTTGTAAACACAGCGATTGGGTTTGCATTGGTGCTTACGGTCCGAGGACTTACTCCGAGTTTCGTTTCCGTCTACGTGTTAAAACCGATAATGTTGGTTGCGCTTTCCCTGCTTCAAGGCCTGATCTTCACGCTGTGGTGGCGAGAACAGTAGGACCATACCGCCTCATACCAACCGCGCCGGCACACGCGCGCACACCAAAATGTCCTTGATGGAATCAGCAACATAGGCGATCTGCGCTTCTGTCATACCCGGATATAACGGCAGAGAGACGAGCCGGGGATAAAGCTGCATCGTTTTCGGAAAGAGGTTCCGCTCGAAGCCCTTCATGTTCGCGTAGACCGGATGTAGGGGGATTGGAATGAAATGCACACTCGATCCAATATTGCGGCGATGCAGTTCGCGAATGAACTGACTCCGGTCGATTCCGAGCATGGCCAGATTTAGTCGAGGACAATAGAGATGCCAGGAGTGACGATTCTCGGGGGCATCCGGCGGTATTTCCATTTCCGTCAAGCCATCAAACGCAGCGTTATATAGCCGCGCGTATCGAGTCCGGACCTTAATGAATTCTTCCTGCTTGGCCAGTTGGTGTATTCCTATAGCGGACTGCAGGTCACTCAGGTTGTACTTGAATCCGCATGCCACAACCTCGTAGTACCAGTTTCCGTGCTCCGCATATCGATTCCACGCATCTTTGCTGATTCCGTGCAGGCAGAGAATCCTCATCCGGTCGTAGAGTTGACTATCGTGAGTAACGACCATGCCGCCCTCGCCGGTCGTCAGGTTCTTGGTCGCGTAAAAGCTGAAGCAAACAGCATCGCTCCGATAGTCGTTATCTGGATTCCCTGTCCCGATTGGATACCCTTTGTAATGCGTGCCGACTGCGTGCGCAGCGTCTTCAACCACTCGCAAGCCTTTGTCTCGCGCGAGACGCCAGATCGCATCCATATCGCACGCCAAGCCGGCAATGTGTACCGGGACAATTGCACGCGTCTGGGAGGTCAATTTTTCAGAAATCGACTCAGGATCGATGTTCCCGTCCTCGCGAATATCCGCAAGAACGGGGGTTGCACCCGTCTCGATGATCGTATTGACAGTCGAACAAAAGGTCAGCGGCGTTGTGATGACCTCATCGCCAGGACCAATGCCGAGCGCTGTGAGGGCGAGATGTAGGCCCGACGTTGCGGAATTCACAGCGAGTGCATGCGGCGCTCCGACGTATTTCTGAAACTCGCGTTCGAAGCGAGCCGTTTTCGGGCCTGTTGTCAGCCAACCTGAACGCATCGTGTCGATGACTTCGTCAATTTCCTCCTGACCGATTGCAGGAAGGTTGAAAGGGATAAAAGAATTCATAGCGGCAATTTGCTCTTGTACCAGTTAATAGTTCGCCGCAACCCCTCCTCAAAAGGGGTGCGCGCCCGGAAGCCAAAAAACGTTTCGGCCCTGCTGACGTCAAGCGCTCGGCGGGGCTGGCCGTCAGGCTGGCCAGGATCCCAAACCAATCTACCTTTGAAATTCGTTAGGTTCGCGATCAGCTGAGCAAGGTCTTTGATAGTGATTTCCATACCAGACCCAATGTTCACTGGATCGGCTCCGTTGTAACGCTCGGTTGCAAGCACAATTGCCTGCGCTGCATCGTCCACGTACAGGAATTCGCGTGAAGGCGTTCCAGTTCCCCACAGAACGATCTCGCTCGAGTTCTTATTCACTGCATCGACGCATTTCTTGATCATGGCTGGAATGACGTGCGACGTTTCAGGATCAAAATTGTCTTCAGGCCCGTAAAGATTAACGGGTAGCAGGTATATCGCATTGAAACCGTACTGCTGCCGATACGCTTGCGCTTGAACCAGCAGCATCTTCTTCGCCATGCCATAGGGCGCGTTGGTCTCTTCCGGATATCCATCCCAAAGATTTTCTTCTTTGAATGGAATTGGAGTGAACTTCGGATACGCACAGATGGTGCCGATAGCGACGAATTTCTCTACACCAAATCGCCGGCCGTACTCCATCAATTGTGTGCTCATCATTAAGTTGTTATAAAAAAATCTTCCCGGATTAGCGCGATTTGCGCCTATACCGCCCACCTCGGCAGCAATGTGGACAACGATATCCGGCCGCGCGTCCTCGTAAACACGCGCGACGTCCTTCTGCTCGACGAGGTCGTACTCGCTTCGACGAGGTATGAAAATGCTGGATGGAGAAGCTGCCCGTAGCTTGTCAGCTACGCGCTTTCCCAAGAAACCGGCGCCCCCTGTTACGAGAATGCGCTTACCTTCACAGAAACTCATTTTCTTTTCCAATCATCAGGTCCCAGCCGTTTTCGACTCAGCGTGAAGATCTGCGTCGACCATCATCCGAACAAGATCTCTGAATTTGACTCGCGGCTGCCAGCCGAGGACTTTGCGGGCCTTGCTGGCATCTCCCAGGAGAAGATCAACTTCAGTCGGCCGATAATACCGTGCATCGATTTCAACATACTTATGCCAGTCTAAATCCACATATCCGAATGCTTCGTCCAACAAATCCCTGACGGAGTGCGTCTCGCCGGTCGCGATGACGTAATCGTCAGGTTGAGGCTGTTGCAGCATCAGCCAGATAGCTTCCATATAATCGGCAGCATAACCCCAGTCTCTTTTTGCTTCCAGATTGCCGAGGAAGAGCTTGTCTTGAAGACCCAGTTTGATTCGAGCGACAGCCTTCGTTACCTTGCGGCTCACAAACGTCTCGCCGCGTCGGGGTGACTCATGATTGAACAGAATGCCATTGCAGGCAAATAGACCGTAGCCTTCCCGATAATTCACTGTCATCCAGTGCGCGTACAATTTCGCGGCTGCGTATGGACTGCGAGGCTGAAAAGATGTTTGCTCGTTCTGCGGGCCTGGAGAGTTGCCGAACATTTCACTGCTCGAGGCTTGGTAAAACTTCGTTTTTACACCTGTCTCACGGATAGCCTCCAGCAATCGAATCGTCCCCAAGGCTGTGACTTCCCCCGTATACTCAGGAACATCGAAACTGACACGCACGTGACTTTGCGCACCGAGATTGTAGATCTCGTCCGGTTCGAGCATCCGAATGATCTTGTTCAGAGAGCTGGCATCATTGAGATCACCGTAAACCAGGCGCATTGTGGGCCGCGATTCGTGGGGATCTTGATAAATGTGATCGATCCTTCCTGTGTTGAACGAGCTAGAACGCCGGATGATTCCGTAGACGACATAACCCTTGGACAAGAGTAGTTCGGCCAAATACGAGCCGTCTTGTCCCGTAATTCCCGTGATCAATGCTTTCTTCATCTCTTTCCCTTAAAGTGACGCAAAACACAAAATAGTAGCAAGTAGGCTTCTATTTTTGTGCTTCTTGTGTTGTTTTTTCCGTGCTTTTGTTCGGAATGGCCTATTTCACGTAGACGGTTTCGCTGGCGGTCGCCAGCACAAGATTGCTTGAACTGTATGCCTTTCCAGAGACATTGTGGGTTCCCGACAACCTCCTCAAGTCCCATTTGTAGGATAGTGAAGAGGAGTTCACATTGGCCACCTGTGCCCCATCGATATAAAGCTCGACTCTGGAAACCTGAGGATCGTTTGAATACTCGCTAATGGACGTACTGCTCCCTTTCAGAACTTGACCGGTCTTCGAAATCAGCAGCGTCAGCGAAGCAGAATTCTGAACAACGACTGTCACATCGTCACTTGAAGATAATTGACCATCACTCACGGTAACTCGGAACGTGTATGTACCGCCCGAGGCAAACGAAGCGGATGTCGTACCCGATGTTGACTTGTTCAAAGTCACACCGCTACCGCTGACCACGCTCCACGAATACGTGAGTGTGCTACCCGTAGGCAAGCCATCATCAAGTGCATTTGCCGTCAGAGTGGCAGATGCCGGGAGCATAATCGTTTGATCAGCACCGGCGTTGACCGTCGGTGCGTGGTTTGTGGTGATTACAGCAGGTTGCACGCTGACGATAACGTCCGCACTGGTCGAGAGCTGAGAGTCGCTCGCCGTCATCCTCAGCGTGTAGGTGCCGGCCGCAGCGAATGAAACCTGCGTGCTGGGTGTCGTTGGGCTCGATATCGTCGCTCCGTTTCCGCTGACAACACTCCAGCGGTAAGTCAAAGTTCCGTTCGGCAGACCGTCATCCGTAGCGCTCGACGTCAACGTCACCGTGCTCGGCAGCGTAATTGTCTGGTTTGGGCCCGTGGTCAAGACCGGCGCCTTGTTTGCAGCTTGTACAGTCACCGTTACGTCCGCGCTGGTGGAGAGCTGAGAGTCGCTCACCGTCATCCTGAACGTGTAGGTGCCCGCGGCAGCGAATGAAACCTGCGTGCTGGGTGTCGTGGGACTGGATATCGTTGCTCCGTTTCCACTGACAACACTCCAACTGTAAGTCAAACTCCCGTTCGGCAGACCGTCATCCGTAGCGCTCGATGTTAACGTCGCCGTGCTCGGCAGCGTGATCGTCTGGTTCGGACCCATCGTCAAGACGGGCACCTTGTTTGCAGCTTGTACAGTCACCGTCACGTCGGCACTCGTAGAGAGCTGGGAGTCGCTGACTGTCACTCTGAATATGT
>Ga0075434_100002079_pt1 | contig 17385 bp, 14 predicted proteins | sample RhiMethybrSRZTD3_FD_75298 | JGI IMG/M metagenome (GOLD analysis project Ga0075434, IMG submission 75298) | Populus rhizosphere microbial communities from Tennessee, USA - Rhizosphere MetaG P. TD hybrid SRZTD3 | ecosystem: Host-associated > Plants > Roots > Rhizosphere > Soil | place: USA... | reverse complement strand
GCGGGGGCGCGGATTTCGGCGGGGAAGTCGGGGAAGGTGGCGATATCGTTGCCGTAGAGCGCGACCGTATTCGTAAACTGGCTGCCGGTGACCTGCATGCCGTCGCCGGAATCCCCGGCGAAGCGGATGACGGCGCGGTCTACAACCTCGCGCTTGTGCTTAGGCAGCGGAATGTCGGTGGTCGTGGCCATGCGCGTCGCAAATCCCCCAAGTCAAGGCAAAACAGCGGCAAAGCCTCCTGTGAAAAACCGCGAGGCGAGCCTTCTGGCTGAACAGCGAGCAGGTTGGAACTGAAGCGAACCGCCAGGTGCCTAGACAAAAATGATAGCACAGCGAGGAGAAGCCGGAGCGAAAGTGCGCGCTTGGATAACAGTGAAAATTGGAATTTGTCGAATTGAGAAAAGTGAAGAGGTACAGCCAAGTTTGAGAAAGCAGGCAGGTTGCGGGTTTTGCGTCGGCCAAAACTGCATGGAGATCCGACGCCCCGCCAGGCTGGACTCAGGATGGCGAGGAGGCGGCAAGGTCGCGGCTGGCCGCGAAATAGAAGGAGCGCCGTGAAAAGTAGAGGGTGATGATGATGGCGAGGGGGACGATCAGTCCCAAGAGATTGAAGTAACGCATGTAGTGGAACATCTGTTCGACGCCGAGGGGAACGGCGGGCAGATTCATTTCGGAAAACATATCGCGCATGACGGATTCGAACGAGGGACTGAACGCAGCAAAGACCCCGTTCGCGCACAATATCGCTTGGCACGCGATGGCGAAAGGCAAGCTCCAGCGCTTGAGCAGAAGCAGGCCAATGCCGGGGACGGAGAGTAGGGCGAAATTCAGGAAAAGGATGAGCGTCGCGGACGGCCCGCGAAAGAGATGGCCGAAGCAGTATGCCGGAATGTGTATGGGGAGAAAAGGAACGATGGGAAGGAAAAGTATGAACGAGGCGAGATACCAGCCGACGATCCTGACAGCAAGCGGGCACCGCGGGTTGTTGAAAAGGGAAGGCGAGGGAGCGGGAAGAGAGGCCGGAGAAGCGTCCGATGGCGGAGCGGCTGCGATTTGGAATTGTGCTGCGACCGACCGACGGGTCAGAACAATGAGCCACCAAAGAGAAACGGCGATCGGAATTCCGTAAATGAAAGCGAGAACGGTGGCGAGGACAGGTTTAGAAACGGCGGGGTCGACCGGCGTCAAAAAGATCGTGAAGAAAATAACCCCGATGCCGATCACACCGAAGAAGAGCATGCACCCGGCGATGATTAACGTGGCAATGCGAGCCCAATTGCGCAGGCGGATGAGCTGGACGCCCAAAACGATTACGAAGAAGTCGCACGCCAGGAAAAAACTCCAGATGACATAGAGAAGCGGATGCAGCGAAGACGGGATCGCGCCGGGCCCCGTGGCCGCTGCAAACCTCAAAGCCACCAGGACGCCCACGACGGAGAGCGCCCCAAAAGCTCCGCCGATAATGGCGACGACTCCAGCAGCAACGACGGAGGCGGAGGCTCGGACAGGAGAAGTCATGTTCATGCTTATAGCAGTGAAGATGCGGAACGGGAAGGAAAGCTCATGACGAAAGGTGCTTGACATTTCGCTTTAGCTTCGCCTAGAGTGGCTGTGGAAAAGTCCCGACAGGGTGAGAACAGTGCACAGACCGAAGTCTGTGCCAACGGAGGCAAGCCGTGGCCCTCACAAAGCGACAGAAAGAAGTGCTGGATTACCTGGTGTCGTTTGAAACGAAACATGGGTACGCGCCGAGCTTTGAAGAGATCGGCAAGGGAATGAAGCTGACGTCGCTGGCGACGGTGCACAAGCATATTACGACTTTGGAGAAGAAAGGGTTCATCCGGCGCGGCTACAACCAGAGTCGATCGATTGAGATTTTGCAATTGCCAAAGCCGGTGAGAGAACAAGTGATCGAGCGCAAGGTGCAGGAACTGCCGCTGTTGGGCCGGATTGCGGCGGGGCGTCCCCTGGAAGCGGTGGAGGAACGGGAAACCATTTCGCTCGGAGATTTCGCGCGTGGCGGAAATTCGTTTGTGCTGCAGGTCAAAGGGAGCTCAATGATTGAAGACCACATCATGGACGGCGATTTTGTGGTATGCGAGCAGACCCAGGTGGCTAACGCCGGCGATATCGTGGTGGCGCTAGTCCGCGGCGAAGAAGCTACCCTAAAGCGGTTCTATCGCGAAGGCGCCGGGAAGATCCGGTTGCAGCCGGCGAATTCCGAGATGGGCCCGATCATCGAATCGGCCAGCGATGTGCGGATTCAAGGCAGAGTGATCGGAGTACTGAGGAAATACTGAGGCGCGGTGCTCTGCTACCTCGGCCAGCCTACGGCTTTATCCCTATCCTAAGAAAGCGCACTGTTCGGTTAGAGTGACGCTGTCTCCACGTATGATTGTCGATGTGACGGTACACTGCTTATCTTGAGCCGATGAAAACGACGCTGCTGGTTAGACCATTCCACATAACAGTTCAATTTAGGCTTCCCGCGGACAGCGGAAGGATTGTTCGCAAGCTCGTCGCAGTGGCTTGCGCAGCGGTTTTAGTTTTGTTGTGCCCCGAGAAGGGGAAAGCCTATTCCGTAATGTCGCATCAGGCGATCATTGATGCAGCATGGGAAAATGACTTGAAGCCCGCATTGAAGAAGCGATTTCCCAATCTGACGGATGATGACTTCAAAAAAGCGCACGCCTACGCGTACGGCGGAGCAATCATCCAGGACCTCGGTTACTACCCTTATGGGAGCCCGTTTTTCAGTGATCTGACTCATTATGTAAGGAGCGCGGATTTCATTCTGGCGCTGCTGCGGGATGCGCAGGATCCAAACGAATATGCTTTTGCGTTAGGCGCGATGGCGCATTATGCGGCGGACAACAACGGCCACAAGATTGGCACGAACCGTGCCGTGCCTATTCTTTATCCGAAGCTGAAGAAAAAGTACGGGGATTCGGTTTCGTATGAAGAAGACAAGCTCGCGCATGTCAAAACGGAATTTGGTTTCGACGTGCTGCAAGTGGCGAAGAGGCGGTACGCGCCCGAGAGCTACCACGACTTCATCGGGTTTGAAGTGGCCCCGCGAGTGCTGGAGCAGGCATTTGAGGAGACGTACGGACTCGACCTGAGGAAACTCCTGGTCAAGGAAGATCGGGCTTTGAATTCGTACCGCCACGCGGTAAGCGACTTGTTGCCGAGAGCAACTCGTGTCGCGTGGCAGTTGAAGCACCACGAAATCGAAAAGGATCAGCCCGGGGTCACCAAACGAAAGTTTCTTTACAACTTGAAGCGCGCGAAGTACGAACAGGAGTGGGGTACGGACTACCAACGGCCGACGTTTGGCGACAAATGTCTGGCCTTCCTGTATCGCATTCTGCCGAAATTCGGGCCGCTCAAAGTGTTGCAGTTCCGGACGCCGACTCCCGAAACCGAACACATGTTTGAGGCGAGCTTCAACGATACGCTCGACCAGTACCGCAAGCTGCTGAGGCAGCAACGCGAAACTCAGCGTCCCGATCTGAGCAACGACAATTTTGACCTGGGCACGACCAGCGCTCCGGGCGAATACGAAATGAGCGATGCGGCGCACGCCAAGCTACTCGACAAGCTCGCCGAGCAGGACTTTTCGGGGCTGACTCCGGAAATCCGCGCCGAGCTACTCGGTTTTTTCGGCGGCACAGACACTCCCTTCAAAATGAAGAAAGATAAAAAGGTGTGGGCGAGACTGCAGACCGAGTTGGAAGCGTTGCGGAACCTGCCTTCGAAGGAAACCGTCGCCACAGTCTCGCCCGAACAGCCCTGATATCGGAGTTTTCGCCCCGGCCGAAAGGCGGACCTGCCCTCCACGCTTCATTTCATTCAAAACTTAAGTTTGATTCATTCAAAAAACTGCTGTAGTGGCATAGTACGGGCGTGAAAGAATGATCGGTTGCGTCCAGGTGCGCAACCACACCTATGCCGATGCGAAAGCCCATCCAGAAACTGCTGGCTGCGAACCGTAGTGAGATCGCGATTCGAATTTTCCGTGCGGCGAACGAGCTGGGGCTGCGGACTGTCGCGGTCTATTCGAAGGAGGACCGGCTGGCGCTGCACCGGTTCAAGGCGGACGAGGCGTATCAGGTAGGCGACGGAAAAGGGCCGGTCGAGGCATATTTGGACATTGCGGGAATCGTCGCAGTGGCAAAAGCCAAAGGTGTTGACGCCATTCATCCCGGGTATGGATTTTTGTCGGAGAACCCCGCGCTGGCGCGAGCTTGCGAGAAAGCGGGCATCAAGTTTGTCGGGCCGACGCCGCAGTTGCTGGAATTGTTGGGCGACAAAACAGCGGCGCGCGGGCTGGCGATCTCTGCCGGCGTGCCGGTGCTGCCCGGCACAGAGAAGCCGGTCAAGTCCGTGGACGAAGCGAAGAAGATTGCGCGGGAGATCGGCTACCCCGTGATGGTGAAGGCCGCGATGGGCGGCGGTGGTCGTGGGATGCGCGTAGTGCGCGATGAAGCCGAACTAGAGTCGCGGCTGGAAGAGGCACAGGGCGAGGCGAAGTCAGCTTTTGGAAATGCGTCGGTTTTCCTGGAGAAGTATTTAGCCCGGGCGCGCCACCTGGAAGTGCAGATTCTGGCGGATACTCACGGAAATTTGCTGCATTTGTGGGAGCGTGATTGTTCGGTGCAGCGGCGGCACCAAAAAGTGGTCGAGGTGGCACCGGCTCCGAATCTGCCAGCAAGTGTTCGAAACGAATTGTGCGCAGCGGCGGTCGAGCTGGCGCGCAAGGCGAACTACCGCAACGCCGGAACAGTGGAGTTTCTCTACGACGTAGACGCGCAGAAGTGGTACTTCATCGAAGTGAATCCGCGCATTCAGGTGGAGCACACGGTCACCGAGATGGTGACCGGCATTGACATTGTGCGCGCGCAGATTCTGGTGGCGCAGGGGAATACTCTCCACGAAGAGCCGATGAATTTGCCGAAGCAGGAGAGCGTGCCGCTGTATGGCGCGGCGCTGCAGTGCCGCGTAACGACGGAAGATCCTGAGAAAAATTTTGCGCCGGATTACGGGAAGTTGACGACGTACCGCTCGCCAGCGGGATTTGGGATTCGCCTGGACGGTGGAACTGCGTATGCCGGGGCCTCGCTCGCTCCTTATTACGATTCGTTGCTGGTGAAGGTGACGGCGTGGGGCACGAACTTGCCCGAAGCTTGCCAGCGGATGGACCGCGCACTGCGTGAGTTTCGCATTCGCGGCGTGAAGACGAATATTCCGTTCGTCGAAAACGTGGTGAACCATTCGAAGTTCCGCGGCGGCGAAGTGACCACAGGATTTCTGGAGCAGCATCCGGAGCTGTTCCGCTTTCCGAAGCGCGGTGATCGGGCGACAAAACTGCTGACATATCTTGGTGACGTGATTTTGAACGGCAATCCCGAGGTGAAGGGAAAGCCGGTACCGCCGGTGCTGGAAACGGCGACCGTGCCTGCCGCGGGCGGCACGGAGCCAAAAGCGGGCACCCGGCAGCAGCTGAAGAAACTGGGGCCGAAGAAGTTTGCGGAGTGGGCGAAAAAAGAAAAGCGATTGCTCCTGACGGATACGACGTTTCGCGATGCGCACCAATCCTTGATGGCGACGCGTGTGCGCACCTACGATCTACTGGCTACTGCGCCGTTTGTGGCGGAGCGGCTGGCGAACTTGTTCAGCATGGAAATGTGGGGCGGGGCGACCTTTGATACGGCGCTGCGGTTCTTGCGCGAGGATCCGTGGCAACGGCTGCGAGAGCTGCGTGCGGCGGTACCGAACATCTGTTTTCAGATGTTGCTGCGCGGCGCAAACGCGGTGGGGTATGCGTCGTACCCGGACAATGTCATTCGCGAATTTGTGCGCGAGGCTTATGCGGAAGGCATGGATATCTTCCGCGTGTTCGATTCGTTGAACTCAATCGAGAACATGCGCGTGTCGCTGGACGCGGTGCTGGAAGCCGGTGGCGTCTGCGAAGGCGCGATCTGCTACACGGGAGATATTCTCGATAAAACGCGGCCGAAATATTCGCTGAACTACTACGTCGGGCTGGCGAAGCAGTTGGAAAAGCTGGGTGTGCACTTTCTGGCCATCAAGGACATGGCCGGACTGTGCAAGCCGTATGCGGCATTTGAGCTGGTGAAGAAGCTGAAGGAAGAAGTGGACCTGCCGGTTCATTTTCACACGCACGACACCAGCGGAATGAATGCGGCGACGGTGTTGAAGGCGGCGGACGCTGGCGTGGACATCGCGGACGGAGCGGTCGCGGCTATGAGCGGTGGGACCAGCCAGCCAAACTTGAATGCGATTGTCGTGGCGCTTCGGAATACTCCGAGAGATACGGGGCTCGATTCGGCTGCGCTGAACAGCTGTTCGGATTACTGGGAAACGGTGCGGACCTACTATTTGCCGTTCGATTCGGGACCAAAGGCGGGGAACGCGCGGCTGTATGAGCACGAAATTCCCGGCGGGCAGTACACCAATTTGCGCGAGCAAGCTGCTGCCATGGGGTTGGGCCATCGCTGGCGCGAAGTGGAACGCATGTACGCGGAAGTGAACCAACTGTTCGGCGACATTGTGAAGGTTACGCCGTCCAGCAAAGTGGTCGGGGACATGACGCTGTTTTTGATGGCCAAAGAGATGACGCCGGCCGATGTGTTGAAACTGGATGAGCACCACGATGTGGCGTTTCCGAATTCGGTCGTCGAGATGTTTTCCGGAGTACTTGGAGTGCCGCCAGAAGGCTGGCCCCGCAAAGTGCAGAAAATCTTGCTGCGCGGCGCGAAACCGGTTAAGGGGCGGCCCAGCGCGAGTATGCCGCCAGCGGATCTTGCTGCGGAAAAAGAAACGTTGGAAAAGAAGACGGGCCATCCGATTTCAGACGACGATCTCCTGAGCTACCTTTTGTACCCGGACGTTTTCCTTAAATTTGATAAATTCCGGCAGGCACACGGGGACGTGAGCGTTTTGCCGACGCCTCCGTTTTTCTATGGCCTGAAGGCGGGTGAGGAGCTTACGGTTTCGATCGAGGCCGGAAAGACGCTCATCATTAAATATATGACCGCGAGCGAGCCGCATCCTGACGGCACCAGAACGCTGTTTTTTGAATTGAACGGACAGCCGCGGGAAGTTAATGTTCGCGACAAATCGCTTCGCGTGGTGGAACGCGCGCATCCCAAGGCGGATGCGGCAGATCCGGGACAAGTCGGCGCTCCGACAGCCGGGGTGATCAGCGGTATTGCGGTACAGGCGAACCATACTGTCGAGCGAGGTGCTAAACTAATGACGCTCGAAGCCATGAAAATGCAATCGAACATTTACGCGCCGCTCGCGGGTCGAATCGTGAAGCTGCTGGTCACGCCGGGGCAAAGCGTGGAAGCGAAAGACCTGCTTGTGACGATCGTCCCATGAGCGTTGCCGCCCTGTGAGCGACGGACAACTCCGCAAACATAACAATTTCCGGTCAAAGTTCCTGAGAAACCAGAGGAGCCTTGTGGTGTACCTGCCGCCGGGTTATCACGAGCAGCCACAACGCCGCTTTCCGGTGCTGTATCTCCACGACGGCCAGAACTTGTTCGATGCATCGACATCCTTTGTTCGGGGGCAAGACTGGCACGTGGGCCAAACGGCCGACGCAGAGATTCACGCGGGGCAAGTGGAGCCGGTGATCATCGTGGGAATCTACAACTCCGGTAAGGCGCGGATTCGCGAATACACGCCCACGAAAGCACCCAAGCTGGGCGGAGGGCGAGCGGATCGCTATGGGAAATTTCTGTTGGAAGAGGTGATGCCCTTCGTGCACCGAGAATATCGGGCAGAGGGCGGTCCATGCCGGACGGGAATCGGTGGCTCGTCGCTCGGCGGCTTAGTGTCTTTGTATTTGGGATTATCGCGCTCGGACGTGTTCGGAAAGATTGCCGCGCTATCGCCTTCGGTTTGGTGGCACTACAGGGTGATTCATTCATTCGCCGAACGGATGGCGGTGCATTCGCGGCCGCGGATTTGGCTGGACATCGGCACGCGCGAAGGCCCACGGATCGTCGAGGACGTCGAAAGATACCGCGACATCTTGCTCTCGCGCGGCTGGCGATTGAACGAAGACCTACACTACGATCGCATCGAAGGCGCGGAGCACAACGAGGCGGCCTGGGCTCGCCGTGTTGGCCCGTTTCTGCGGTTTTTGTATCCTGCGCTCTAGTTGCGCGTTATACTTCGCGGCTCATTGGTAGTGCAGGAGGCTTGGTGTGGCCGAGCAGCGTCCTCTCGCAATCCTCTGCGTCAGCACCTACGAAAAAGGGCAGGAGTTTATCCGAACCTGCAAGGCCATCGGCTGCACGGTTTATTTGCTGACAGTGGACCAGTTGCGCGATGCCGATTGGCCGCGCGAAGCAATCGACGAGATGTTTTTCATGCCGGAAGAACTTCCTTTGCCACAGTTGTTAAACGCGGTGAGCTATGCGGCGCGCACGCGAAAGATCGACCGCATCGTGGCGCTCGATGAATTCGACATGGAAAATGTGTCAGCGATTCGCGAACATTTGCGCATTCCGGGTATGGGCCTGACGACGGTTCGCTATTTTCGCGACAAGCTGGCGATGCGTGCGCGTGCGAAAGAAGTTGGCGTGAACGTCCCGGAATTTGTGCACGTATTGAATCATGACGAGCTGTGCGAGTTCATGAATCGTGTCACCGGTCCATGGCTGTTGAAGCCGCGCTCCCAGGCTTCTGGCATTGGGATGAAGAAGATCCAGCAGCCTCGGGATCTGTGGCCGTGGCTCGAAAAACTGGGCGATGAGCAATCACACTTTCTGCTCGAGCAGTTCTTGCCGGGCAGCGTTTTTCATGTGGATAGCGTCGTCAGCGAGAAGGAGGTGGTATTCGCCGAGGCGCACGCGTACGGAACTCCACCGCTGGACGTTTCACACGGCGGCGGCGCGTTCACCACGCGAACGCTGGAGCGCGACAGTGCGGATGCGAAATCGCTCCAGGCAACGAATCGGCACTTGATCGAGGGATTAGGTCTGATGCGTGGCGTAACGCACGCGGAATTCCTGAAAGCTCATGCCGACGGCGAGTTCTACTTCATTGAAATTGCGGCGCGGGTCGGAGGAGCGTACATCTCCGATGTGATCGAGAACGCTACGGGCGTGAACTTGTGGCGCGAATGGGCGAAGCTTGAAGTCGGCGCGGGAAAGCAGACGTATGCACTCCCGAATACGAAGCATGACTACGCCGGAGTGATTGTGTCGCTCGCCAAACAAGAGCAGCCCGACACCTCAGCGTACAAAGATCCGGAAATCGTGTATCGCGTGAAGAAATATCACCATGCGGGATTCATCGTGAAGTCGGCGAATCCATCGCGAGTCCGCGAATTGCTCGACAGCTACGCGCGCCGTTTTGTGAACGACTTTGTCGCATCCCAACCAGTTCCCGACAAACCCACCACATAGCATTGCCCTCGGGACAGTAACGGGACTTGCACCAAAGGGCAGTTACTCTCACGCACAGCAAGCTGATACGTTGTTGCAGCACCCACTACACGGGAATAGAGTTTCATCTTGCCCCGACGGAATCTGAGGGGGTGGCCTGTCCCTGGAGGATCCAATGTGGGGGAACACGAAAAAGCCGGAAACGCCGCAAGTCGCGCAACCGGAGCCAAAGAGTTTTGCAGCGAATCAACAGAATCTGAATCAGGCGCCGAAGCCAGCTCCGGCGACTTGGGAGGGAACTAACGCGATGAGTACAGATGCAATGCGTCCATTGAGTGCGACCGGCGACCGCGCGACGGCCAGACTGGGAGCGAGCCTGCACGTGAAAGGCGAAATCACCGGGAGCGAAGACCTGCTGGTCGACGGTTCGGTGGAAGGGTTGATCCAACTCGATGAGCGCAAGCTCACGGTGGGTGCGACCGCCAAGCTGACGGCCGACATCATTGCCCGCGAGGTGGTGGTGTACGGCAGCGTGAAGGGCAATCTTCGCGCCAAGGACCGGATCGAAATCAAGAAGGACGGTTCGGTGAACGGCGATCTGACGACGGCGCGCATCATGATCGAAGACGGCGCCTACTTCAAGGGCTCGATCGAAATCGACAAGAGCGCCGAGAAGGAATCAGGCGGCAGCGCGTTTGCGAAGTCGTCCAGCGCACCGGCCGCAGCTGCAGCTGGTCCAAAGAGTATTTAAGCAGGCTGAGTTTTGTCGCAGGGAGCAAGGCGGCGCGAAGCGATACTATCGCGCCGCCTTGTCCGTTTGTGAAGTCACAACCCGCCGTTTAAAACCGTAGTTACTTTCATTTAAAAGTCCACAAGATTGGGTAAAGCTATCCGGTACAGTACTTGACGTGTATCGAACGACAGAGCTGGCCGCCCTGCGGAGTCTGCTTGCGGACAGCTCTTCGATGGGGCGCGGGTGTACACGGGCCGCTGCGTCATCGTTTCGCTGGTGGCTCCGTTGCTTCGACGGCGCGTTTAACGTGAACTAGCCTCCGCCAGGCTCAAGCCACGCATGCTCTAACTTTTCACTGGCGAATCTCATCCAAACCGACGTAGAACAGTAGCGCGGTAAAATTGCATCTCGAGGAATTATGGAACTGCGGAAGCTGGGAAACTCCGATTTGCAAATAACACCGGTAGGATTTGGCGCGTGGGCCATCGGTGGCTCAGGTTGGGAATTTGCCTGGGGTCAGCAGGAAGATGCCGACTCGATCGCGGCTATTCTCCGCGCGCTCGAACTCGGCGTGAATTGGATTGACACTGCCGCGGTGTATGGAACGGGCCATTCGGAAGAGATCGTCGCACAAGCGCTAAAGCAGTGGAACGGGAAGCGGCCTTGCGTGTTTACCAAGTGCGTGTTGCGCTGGGACGAAAACCGCAAGGTTTCTCAGGATCACTCCGCGGCTTCGATCCGCAAAGAATGCCAGGAGAGCCTGCGCCGTCTGCACACCGATGTAATTGACCTTTACCAGATGCACTGGCCTCCGCGCGATAACGGACCGGGTTTGGAAGAAGCGTGGCAGGCGATGAACGATCTGAGAAAAGAAGGCAAGGTGCGCTGGGTCGGAGTGTCCAATTTTGATGTCGAACAAATGAAACGGGCAGCCAAGATTGCTCCCATCACTTCGGATCAGCCCCCGTACTCGATGATCCGGCGCGCGATCGAAGCGGAGGTTTTGCCGTATTGTGAAAAAAACGGAATCGGTGTGATCAGCTATGCGCCGATGGCATCTGGTCTTTTAACAGGCGCAATGACGCGTGAGCGCGCCGCTGCCTTGCCGCCCGACGATTTCCGCAGCCGTAATCCGGAGTTTAAGGAACCGCGAGTATCAAAAAATATCGAGCTCGTAGAGCGTCTCCGCAAGGTTGGCGCACGGCACGGTCGAGGCCCGGGCGAAGTCGCCATCGCCTGGGTTCTGCGCCATCGCGCCATCACAGGCGCCATCGTTGGCGCGCGCAACGCAAAGCAAGCCGAAGGGGTAATGCGCGCCGGCGAGTTGAAATTGTCGCAAGAAGAGATCGCCGAAATCGAAGGTGCGGCCGCCGCAGCCACCGCGCGCTAAATTCATCAGGAGAAGAGAATGGACCTGGGGCTAAAAGGAAAACTCGCCGTAGTGTCTGGTTCCACGGCAGGGATCGGTTTCGCCATCGCCAACACTCTGGCCCGCGAGGGCGCTCGCATTGTGATCAACGGTCGCACTCCGGAGCGTGTGAAAGCCGCCGCGGAAAAGATTCGCATGGAGCTGCGCGGCGCCGAGGTTACAGAAGTAGCCGCCGATCTTGGGACCACGGAAGGCGTCAACAAGCTGATTGAACAAGTGCCAAGCGCGGACGTCTTAGTCAATAACCTGGGTATCTTCGATATCAAGCCATTCTTGGAAATACCCGATTCGGAATGGCTTCGCTTCTTTGAAACGAACGTCATGAGCGGCGTTCGCCTGACTCGCCACTATTTGCCCGGAATGCTCGAGAAGAAGTGGGGCCGCGTAATTTTCATATCCAGTGAATCAGGCCAGCAGATTCCCGCCGAGATGGTGCACTACGGGATGACCAAGACCGCGCAAATCGCGATCGCGCGCGGCGTGGCGGAATCCTTTGCCGCCAGCGGTGTGACCGTGAATTCAGTTCTCGTCGGCCCGACTGCGTCAGAGGGTGCGGGCGACTTTGTACAGAGCATGGCGAAAGCACGGGGCGTGAGTCCGGCTCAGGTCGAGAAAGAATTCTTTGAAAGCGCGCGCCCAAGCTCGCTGCTGAAGCGATTTGAGACTAGCGAGGAAATTGCCGCCATCGTGGCTTTTGTGGCAAGCACGCAATCCGCTGGCATTAATGGCGCCGCGGTTCGCGCGGATGGCGGAGTCATTCGCAGTATTTTGTAACCGATGTGGCGCCACGGCAGCTTAGATGCGCTGATAATCCGCGCGCCAATTCTGGATCATCTGTTTGATGGCCTTGCGGCTGTTCAGTTTTTCCTGCAGAACTTTTCTTGCCAACTCTGGCAGTTCGGCATCGCTTGCAAAGCGCAGTGAAACCAGCTGATTGATCGTGAACTCGTTGATGCGGAGCTTTAAGTCTTCCGGCAGCAACTGCTGAAAGCGTAGCCGTTCCTCCAGCCGAATGACACGGTCTTGCACTCCCAGCGCAAACAGCCTGGCCAGAAGCGCCAGCGCGATGAGCGCGACAGAAACAAGAATGCCGATGATGCCCACGATGATTCCCGCCGTGGTCTTAGGAAACCATTTGTAAAATCCGTAGCAGTTGGCCATTAGATTGGCCACCAGCACCGGAACGATAAGGAACTGGAACGCCGGAACGATCTTTGTATGGTTCGAAAAATTCTGCTGCTCACTCATCGTATCTCCACTGGGAAAGAGTAGTTCGGCTGTATGTCGACCGGAATATCAGAAACTTGTTCGAAGGCTTTCTTGAGGTGATCCGGCAAGACGGCGTATCTTGCGAACCAGGTTGCGGTTCGAGTGCGATCGCCGGTTGCTTCCTGCTCCAGCAATTCCTTCGCAAGGGAGGCGATTGCCGCCGGCATTTTCTCAAGCACCACACCGTAGCGCCCGGTCGCCGCGTCGCGGGTCACGGCGCCTTGTTCCAGCATGTAGTTGAACTCCATCATCTCGCCGCGGGCATGTGGCTCGGCGATTCCAAACCGGATCGTGCGAAAGTTGCCTGCGACGTAGGAAATATAGTCCTCGTCGAGCTGCTCTTTCGAAATTGTTCCGTGGTCCGCCAGCCATTTCAGGCAATACATTCCCACTACGTCGGCTTTCGCTTCCTCTAGACCCGAAAAATCTTTGCCAATCGCCTCGCGAATGTCCTCCTTTCCCACCGAGGTTCGCGCATAGTTGGGGCCAAGTTCGTGTGAAATTTCGTGGGCCAATGTACCGGCCAGATAGCCTTCGCCCGTAGCCCGTGCCGCCTGATCCTCCCGCAGCAAGCGTTTCGCGATAGGCAAAATCACCTCGTTCACACGCGCGTCCATAAAATTCCTGAAGAATATTTTCTTGCTGCCCTTTGCCTCGTGCACTTTCGGATCGTTAGGAAGATTGTCGGCCACAGCCTGATAGCCGTGCAGCAAATCGCCAGTGCGAAACGGCGCGTCCATCACTTCCATCGGTGTCACGTGCCCGCGCTTCGATGGCCGATCCTGCTTGTTGAGAGGCAGTGCTTCTTGGAGGTCTGGAACGTACTTCTGAAAGACTGTCAGTTTCTTGCTCTCCACTTCGTTTCGGATCAGAACAGCCGCGCCGAAGGAAGTGCGGACGCCGAGCAGGTTATCCAGGTAGCTCTCGTACGGCGCCAAAATCAGGTCGAACTTCGGGTCCTTGAGGTCGAGCCACGCTAAATCACTAGAGTAGTAGTCATTCGTCAGCAGCGCATCGGCGCGCAAGTTTAGGAATTTCGCAAAGGCAGCGTCGTCGCTTAGCGCGGCTGCCTCGCGCAGATCTTGGGCTGCAACCTTCAACAATTCCGCATAGGCAATGTGATAGGGAACCGCCTCGAGTTTGTCGCCATTTCTCTTGAGAACGGATCGTTCGTCGTAAACTGCATTTCTCTCAGCGGGATTTGCCGCGACATATTTTTCAACTTCATCACGGGTAAGATCGGCCGGATATAGCGCACGTCCCGGAGGGGCTGGTTGGATGCCGACAAACGGCTTCAGCTCGTCAATCAAGTCGTAACGGCTGCCGTTGACTTTCAGAAAGCGCAGGACCTTCTGGTCCAAAGGGTTTTGGCTCTTTTCCAGCTTTGCATATAGAGTCAGCCCGTCTGGATCACTCTGCCGCCAGTAGATCTGTTCAAGCACGTTTGCGGCGTCTACCAGCTTCTCGACAAGCTGCTGCTCACGTCTGCTTAGCGCCCCACGATTGAAAGGCATGTCCAACGGTTTGAACTTGGCCAGACGCGCGTCCAGATCCGGCGCGATGGCCAGGGAACTAGCGATGTTCGTCGAGCCAGCTGCCGCGGAACCGTTCTTGGAGCGATTGCACGACGCCAGAATCCCGCATACCGAAAAAAAGAAAGCAAGTAATGCCAAGCTGGCGACTCGTTTGATAGGCATGCGCAAAATTGTAGCAAACGCGACTTGCCGTGCGCGAAACTCGCCGCATAGACTGAAAGCGATGGACGCCCGCGAAACTTTTGCAATATGCGGGCATCTAATCGAGTACGGAGAGTTCCATGGCAAAGGCGTTTTGGGCGGGGAAGTTGATTGCGGAGAGCAACGCGTGTGTTGTCGTGGAGGGGAATCAATATTTCCCTGAGGACGCGGTAAACAAGCAGTACCTCAAATCCAGCAGTCACACTTCAATCTGCCCGTGGAAAGGAACCGCCCACTACTATCACGTCGAAGTGGGTGGCCTGCGCAACGACAACGCGGCGTGGTTCTATCCCGAACCCAAAGCGGAGGCCGCCCAAATCACCGGCAGAATCGCCTTTTGGAAGGGCGTTCGCGTCGAGTCATAAGCAGCGAACGGCCCGAGCGTCGCTTATTTGCTACTCGCTTCGTCTTTGAATACGCTGCCGCCCTTCATTACGAACCGCACGTTCCTCAGTTCTTTCACGTCCTTTAGCGGATCGCCGTTCACGGCAACAATGTCCGCGAGCGCCCCAGCGGCAACAACGCCAAGTTCGCCCTTTTCATCCAGCATCTCAGCAGCGCTTGATGTGGCGGCGCGAATTGCTTGCATCGGCGTAAGTCCGAATTGCACCAAGTATGGAAATTCTTGTGCCATGGGTTCCTTCCACTCAATTCCACCGATGTCCGTGCCATAAACAATTCTGATTCCCGCCTTCAAGGCCTTTTGCACGGAAGCTCCGTGAACCTCCGCGCGCTTGCGGTCGCGTTTTCCGGCGGGCGTATTTTCCGGCTCCCAATCGTGATAGTAGGGAGCGAGCGTCGGGCAATACCAGGTCCCTTGCCGCGCCATCTGCGAGATCTGCGCATCGCTGATCTCAAGGCCATGCTCGATGGAATCGCAGCCGCCATCCAGAGCGCGCTGCAATCCGATTCCGTTGTACGCGTGGCACGCGACCTTTTTTCCCCACCCATGCGCCTCATCCACGATCGCTTTCAGTTCGTCGACGGTCAGCGTGGGTTGCGAAACCAGGTTTCCTTGCTTGTTCACCCAGGAGCGATGTGTCATATAGACCTTGATCCAGTCCGCTCCGTGATCCAGTTGTTCGCGCGCAGCCTTTCGCGCTTCCACCGGTCCGTCCACAATCTGTGCGCCCTTTGGCATTTGCAGTTCCGGCGCGTAGCCTTCCAGATTGTAGCCGCCCGTGCTGGAAATCGCTCGCGTCGCCACAAAGAGCCTTGGCCCCGCAATGGTTCCTTCTTCAATGGCTTGTTTGATTTCTACGTCGCCGTAGCCTGCACCTTCCGTCTCCACGTCGCGCAGAGTTGTGAATCCCTGCTCCAGCGCCCGCCGGCAGGCGAACGTAGCCCGCGCAGCTCGCAAGGCGATGCCCGCTTTCAAAATATTCGCGTCATAACCGCCTTTGTCCGGATTTTCTCCCCACAGGAAAATGTGAGTGTGCGCATCAATCAGGCCAGGCAGCACTGTCGCTCCAGAAAGGTCAATCACTTTTGCGTCGGCCGGAATTGCCGCCGAAGCATCCGTGACTTTTTCGATTTGCTCTCCGCGCACAAAAATCAGCTGATTTTTCCGCGGGGTGTCACTCGCTCCGTCAATCAAAGTACCGGCTTTGATAACCGTCAACTCGGTCGCGGGATGCGAGGAAGACGTTTGCCCGGCAATTTGACAGCTGGCCAGGGCCACCAGCAAACAAAGAAGCAAGCTTTTGCGCATCGCAAACCTCCTGAAATGAAGCGGTACTATGCTGCAACGCGGTTCGCAACGCAATGTTTCTGCCTGATAAGGGCCAAAACGAGCGCCGCGGATGAAGTTGCGCTAGGTTCCCAGAAGGTTGCGGTGAATTCGTTCGTAGCCGTGCTCTTCTGCCCAGAGACCCAGCGGAAGCGCCGCCAGATCGTCCACGGCAGGAACGGTATTTCCGTCTTTCGTTAGATCAACTGTCCGCAAGCAGTGGCGACACGTATCACAAGCTTCTACCCGAATATGCGGAAAGGCTTCCGCCGCGAATACCGGCAGCGAAGATTCATTTGCTTCGCCGCAGTACGCGCAATAGATTCGGCGAAACTCCCATTCAGAAGAGCAAAAGGCGCATTTCAAAAACCGCTTTCCTCCGTCGCCTTCGACACGCAACACTCCAACCACCGGCCGCCCGCCACATCGCGGGCAAAGATTCTCATTCATTCCCGCAGATAGAACCGCAATCTGAGGCGCGAGCAGCTCGGCATACGGTTCAATCAAAATCTTGGCTACCAGTTCTTCGCGCGACTCTTGCTCCGCCGCATCCCCTCCACCGTTGTCCACATACTGTTGAAGCGAACTGGCCCACCGCGCCGTTGAGCCCAGCAAACACTCTTCAAAAAAGGCTTTCAGCACGGTCGGAGAGATGGCGACTAACTGCTTACATGTGGTAGCAACGTAAGGCACGACAACGTCAACGTCAATCCGCTCCCGCAGCGTACCTGCGCCTAGTCGTTCAACGGATTTCGCTCGTAGGTGCTGGCACAGCTCGTCCTGTACAACGCACACCCGTTCATAAAACGCCAGGATTTCCGCTGCGAAGGGGTAGCGCCCCTGCAGGAAACGCGCGCGCTTGATACGTCCCTCGTAGCTCGCGCTCATTTGCGCGACGCAGTTGTTTTCTCAACGATCTCCCGGTACCACCCGGGGTGATATCTCTTGGCGAACTCCAGCGAAACGTCGCCGCGGATGACGGAGCCAAACGCGCCACGCTCCGCAAATACACTCATGTAGATGTGAAGCAGGAAGTTCGCTATGGTGAACAAAGCTGCCACCGG
>Ga0075434_100002076_pt1 | contig 17393 bp, 15 predicted proteins | sample RhiMethybrSRZTD3_FD_75298 | JGI IMG/M metagenome (GOLD analysis project Ga0075434, IMG submission 75298) | Populus rhizosphere microbial communities from Tennessee, USA - Rhizosphere MetaG P. TD hybrid SRZTD3 | ecosystem: Host-associated > Plants > Roots > Rhizosphere > Soil | place: USA... | reverse complement strand
CATCCGGGCGTCAAACAATCGATGCTCAAGGCGCTCGGCAACGTCGCGCCGCGCCACCTGCTCGACACGCGGCTGAATCCTCCCTCAGAGCTGCGTGCACGCGTCAGGCTCACTTCGCAAGCGACCGAATGCGCGCCGTCGTCCAACGCGTCGCTTCCGCGTCAGTGACGGCCGGCGAATACCGTGCCGCGATCGATCGCGGCCTCGTCGTGCTCGTCGGCGTCGAGCGGGACGACGGTCCCGAGGACGTCACCTACATCGCGCGAAAAATCCTGGAGCTGCGCGTCTTCCCGAGTGAGGATGGCTCGAAAGAGTTCGACAGGAACGTGTGCGACATCGGCGGCTCGCTGCTCGTCGTTTCGCAGTTCACGCTCGCGGCCGACTGCCGGAAGGGGCGGAGACCGGCGTTCGACGCCGCGGCGCCGCCGGATGTGGCCCGGCCGCTCTACGAATCCGTCGTCGCCCGGCTGCGCGACGCGGGAGTCGCCGTCGCCACCGGCGTGTTTCAGGCGATGATGCACATTTCACTGGTCAACGACGGCCCGGTCACGATGTTGCTCGACAGCAAAAAGATTTTCTGACGAACGTCATCATTTCAGGATTCAACATCCGAATGCGTACATTCCAGCTGGCAGTCGGTCTCGCGTGTGTTCTTTCGTCGCACGCCGTATTCGCACAGCAGCGGCCGCTCGTCACCGAAGATCCCGAAACAATCGGCGCCGGACGCCTGCTCATCGAAGGCGGCATCGACCGCGCTCAGGATATCCAGTACCCGGTATCAGGACTGCGCGGAGATCTCTGGCGCGCGCCGACCATCGGCCTGAGCTTCGGCCTGAGCTCGATCGCCGAGCTCCAGATTGACGGCGGTCTGTTCGACAGCCTCAGCATCAAGGGTCGCAATCCAGCGGCGCCGCTGGCATCGTTATTGACGGCGACCGGCGACAGCACGCACGATTTCGAGGACGCCATCGTCGCGACCAAGATTCGACTGCTCTCGGAAACCGCGCAGCGGCCCGCGTTTGGCATTCGTTTCTCGACCAAGCTGCCCAATGCATCGAACGAGAGCGGCCTGGGCACCGACTCGATGGACTTCCACATCCTGCTGCTCGGCGCGAAGACGGTGGAATCGGTTCGGGTCGTCGGGAATCTTGGCGTGGGGATTCTGTCCGATCCCGTCGTCGGCAATCGTCAGAACGACGTCCTGATGTATGGCCTGTCGTTCGCGCGCGCGATGACGCAGGCGACCGAGCTCGTGGGTGAAGTGAACGGACGCGTGTCGGTTCGGAGCGGAGAACCGTTTCCCGGAACTGAAAGCCGCGGTCTGCTGAAGCTCGGCGCGCGTTACACGCACTCGTCGATTCGCTTCGACGGCGGCGTATTCTTCGGACTGACGACGATCGATCCGTCTGTCGGCTTTACGGTCGGCTTCACGTACGTGTTCAACGCGTTCCAGGTGCCTTGAACCATCCCGCTGTCGCGCGAGCCTTTCAGGCGAGCGTGTCCCGCTCGGCTGAAGCCTTCGCGCTACGGCTAGCGATGCGCGCGGCGTGGAAAGCAACCGCAGCGGCCGCTGAGAGCGCGGCGTTCTCTGCGCGCTCCCGGTTGCTTCCCGGTCGGCTGACGCGCACTACGATTGTGATACTCCAGCTTTGGCAGAATCACGGCAATAGAAACTCCGCACGGCTTCGACTTCAATCCGCCGTCGATCGTCGGACCACTTGAGCTCGGCACCGACAATGGCCGCTGCACGTTCGACCGCGGCGTCTCCCGGATCGCCGAGCGCACCGAGGGGCGTGCGGCGCAGCACCGCGTCGGCGAGCGTGAGCGCCATTTCGTGCCGGGCCGCATGCACGAACTCGGCGCCGATGACCGGTGAGTCGCGCGCCACGCGCGTCCGCCAATCCGCGCGTGACTCCGCGAGCTCCAGCACGTTCCAGTATCGCGATCCGTACGCCGCGATGAGATGCGGGATGCTATCGGCCGGCAATCCCTGATCGTGCTCGCGCCGCGCCTCCGCAATTGCGAGTCCTACGTCGCGGATGCTGCCGCCCGGCAGTGCGGTCGTCGCGGTCCTGCATGGCACCGCACGCTGCTGCAGCTTGGACAGGACCAGCGTCGTCACTTTCTCCGCCACCGCACGCGCCGTCGTGTATTTCACGCCCGACACCGTGACGAGACCATCGATCCCTTCGATCGCATGATCGCGCACGCGATCGTGCCCCTCGAGCGACACGCGACTGCCGTGGACCGCGGCCGGCACGATGCCGCGATGCACGAGCGTGACGTCGGCACGGGTGAGATCGAGCGCAGGAAACGCCTGATTCAGCTCGGTGATGAAGGAGCCGATCTCCCGATCGGTGACGCCGGTGTCATCGGGATTGGCGACCTCGGCCGACTCCCACGTGCCGAACAGCGCGCGCTCGCGCCACGGCACGAGAAACAGATTGCGTCCTGATATCGCGCGGCCGCCGATCGCTTCTTCACCCGCATCGCGCCGCGTGACGAGGTTGATCGCTTTGAGCATCGGAATGCGGGCGCTCGTGCCGAGCGCCTGAAGGAAACGATCGATCGCGGCGCCGGTGGCATTGACGGTGAGCTTCGCCGCGATTTCCAGCTGCCGCGATCCGAGCGTGTCCCGCGCGCGCACGCCGACCACGCGTCGGCCTTCGACCATCGGCGAGACGGCCTCGACATGATTGGCGAGTGTGGCGCCGTGCTCGGCAGCCGCAATCGCGTACGCAAACGTGAGGCGATCGGGCTCCGTCGTCACGTAGTCGTAGAAAATTGCCGCGCCCGTCAGCCCCTGACGCCGGAGACCGGGAAACCGCTGAATCGCCGTCGCTCGACCGACGATGCGCCCGCCCGGCAGTCGAAGCGAGGGAGATACACCGGAGTTCTTGCCGACCGCGACGAGCCGGTCGATCGTAAAGCCGGCCAGCATCGCGAGCTTGCCGCGCGTGAACGAACGGTAGAGCGGCAGGGCGACCGGCAGCGGCTTGACCGCGTGCGGCGCGATGCGAGCGATCGTGCGTCGTTCGCGCACCGACTCGCGCGCGCGGGCGACGTCGAGCTTCTGCAGGTATCGCAGCCCGCCGTGGATGGTGCGCAGGTGATTGAACGAGGCGCCGCTCCCGAAATCGTCGCGCTCGATGAGCGCCACGTTCAAGCCGCGCTGCGCCGCGTCGTACGCGATCGTCAGGCCGTAGATGCCGCCGCCGACGACGAGCACGTCGAACGTCGATGCCGTCAGCCGATCGAGGTCGCGGATCATGCGGGACACATCCTATATAGTCTTGGCGTGTCGACCATAGAGCAGGTGCGCGCGTACTGGAACACACACATTCACGACCTCGATGTCTCGACCCAGCCGCCGGGCTCGCGCGGGTTCTTCGCGGACCTGGATCAGTATCACTTCGAGAAGCTGCATCACCTGCTGCGGCTCGTCGACTTTGACGGTTACCGCGGCCGTTCGGTTCTCGACGTGGGCTGCGGCGCCGGGGTGGATCTGGCGCGCTTCGCGCGCGGCGGCGCGGACGTGACCGGCGTCGACGTCGCGCAATCGGCCGTCGATCTGGCCCGGACGAACTTCGAGCAGCAGGGAATTCGCGGGCGGTTCGAGGTGGCGAGCGGCGAAGCGCTGCCGTTTGCCGATGGCACGTTCGATCTCGTGTTTGCGCACGGAGTGGTGCAGTACACGGCGGATCCGCAGCGGCTGGTCGACGAGTGCCGCCGCGTGTTGAAGCCCGGCGGGCAGGCCGTCTTCCAGGTCTACAACCGCGTGTCGTGGCTCAACGCGCTCTCGAAGCTGATGAAGGTGGGCCTCGAGCACGAGGATGCGCCCGTGCTGCTCAAGTTCAGCATCGGCGAGTTCCGGCGGCTGCTGCGCGGGTTCCGCGAGGTGAAGATCGTTCCCGAACGGTTCCCGGTGAGGTCCCGGCTGCACGGCGGATGGAAGGGCGCCGTTTACAACGGCGTGTTCGTCGGCACGTTCAATGTCCTGCCGCGCCCGCTCGTCCGCCGGTTCGGGTGGCATCTCCTGGCGTTTTGCATCAAGTGAGATGCAATTCACAAAAGCGCATGCGTACGGGAACGATTTCCTCTACATCCTGAAAAAGGACGTCGAGCGTGCGGCCGTCGACATGCTGGCGCGCGAGCTGTGCGACCGGCACACCGGCATCGGCGCGGATGGCCTCATCCTCTACGAACCGACGGCGGCCGGCGCCGCGATGCGGCTGCTGAACGCCGACGGCAGCCGCGCCGAGGTATCGGGCAACGGCGTTCGCGGCCTCGCCGCCATCCTCCTGCGACACGACGACCGGGCCGCCGCGGCGCTGACGGTTGAGACGGAAGCCGGTCCCAAACGGTTGACTCGGACCGGCCGCACCGGCTCGCGTCAGCTGTTTCGCGCGGACATGGGCGTACCGCGCGACCTCCGGCGCGTCCCGATCGAGGCGTGCGGCGAGTCGCTGCAGATCGTGGTGATGGACTTCGGCAATCCGCAGGCCGTGGTCCTCGGGCCGCTGCCCGATCGTGATCGCTTCGATCGGCTCGGCGCCGCGCTCGAACGTCATCCGATGTTTCCGGCGCGGACCAACGTCGAATTCGCCACCGTCGACACGCCCGACAGCGTCCGCATTCTCATTTGGGAACGGGGGGTCGGGCCGACCGAATCCTCGGGAACGGGATCGTGCGCCGCGCTTATTGCGGCGGCGGCGTACGGCGGCGCCGCGCGCACGGCGTCAGTCGTCGCGCCGGGTGGATCGCAGCGCGTGGAGTGGCGAGAGGAGGGCGTGTATCTGACCGGCTGGGCCGAGGTGCTCTTCGACGGCGTGTGGCTCCGCACGTAGCTGCAGTTTCTTCAACGCACTTCCATCACATCCGATTGCAGATTCTGCGTCGCGGTCAGCGGCGGCGGCGCACCGGCGCCGCGGCCGCGGCGTCGAGATCGCGCGCGGATCCGCGCAGACGCGCGGTCGTCGCCTTCGCGACGTCGATGACGGCGAGGTAGTCGCCGCGATCGAACATCGCGCGCGCTTTTTGCAGAGCGGCTTCGCTGTCGACGATCACACGTTTGGGTGCGGCGAGCGTCTTGGCCGGCGGCCGCGCGGCTTCGGCGGCGCGCAGCCTGGTGTTCGCGTCGTTGAGCGCGGTCATCGCATCGAGGAGCTCGCGCTCGGCGTCCACGCGCGCCGTCGTCTTGCGATCGGCCGCTTCCTTGGCCGCGCTCTGCGCGCGCTCGCGCGCGTCGAGCGCGTTGTTCAGGGCCAGCCGGTAATCGCGCTGGGCGACGGCCTCGTGCGCGCGCTTCAACGCGTCCTCGGCCGCCGCGAACTCGTCGTGTGCGTATTGATCGGCGCCGGCCGCGCGCGCCGTGTCGATGGCGCCCTGCGCCTGCTGAATTTCTTTGTCGGGAGGATCCGCGCAAGCCACGCTCGTCAGCGCTGCCACGGACGCAAGAGCGACCGACAGCAGAAACGAGCGACGACGACGCATACGAGCAGTATACGACAGCAACTTTGCAGCTATCAGCTATCGGGCCGTCAGGTGGGCTCACAGCGGATGGCTGAGAGCGCCGTTGAAGATGTAAGATGAAGAGCCTGTCGACCGACGATCGCCCGCGTGAGAAGCTGTGTCATCACGGCGCGGCGGCGCTTGGCGACAACGAGCTCGTCGCGCTCGTGCTCGCGCACGGCGGACCGGGGGGCGACTCGCTGACGATTGCCAACGCGCTCCTGTCGGCGCACGGCGGACTCCATGGGCTGGCGCGCTGCACGTGCGACGATCTCGTGCGGATTGCGGGCATCGGGCACGCGCGCGCGGCGCAGATTGTCGCCGCGCTCGAACTCGGCCGCCGGACGCTGACGCATGCGCCGGCCGCGCGCGTTCGCATCCGCCATCCGCACGACGCCGCGGCGTATCTCATGCCGCGCTTCGCCGGCCGCGCGAGCGAACGGTTCGGCATCGTGCTGCTCGACAGCCGGCACCGCGTCATTCGCACCGCCGTGCTCGCGCTCGGCACGCTCAACACCGCCGGCATCGAGCCGCGCGACGTGTTCCGCGCGGCGGCGGTCGGTGATGCCGCGGCCATCGTGCTCTTCCACAATCATCCGTCAGGCGATCCGGCGCCGAGTGCGGACGACGTGGAGCTGACGCGCCGGCTGGTGGCGGCAGGTGTGATGATGGGAATCGACGTCGTGGATCACATCATTCTCGGCGACGTGCGGTACTGCAGCTTCAAGGAATCCGGGCGACTGTAGTGGCGAGAGTCCTGTACTTCGATTGCTTCTCCGGCATCTCCGGCGACATGACGCTCGGCGCGCTCATCGATGCCGGTCTGCCGTTCGACGATCTCACTCGCGCGCTCGGCAGTCTCGCACTCGGCCCGGGCGTCCACGTGCACGCACGGAAGGTTCTCCGTGCCGGTGTGTCGGCAACCAAGTTCACCGTCCACGAGCACGATCACGCGACCGAACACCATCACCACGATGACGTGCCGCACGATCATCATCACGGCCACGCGCCGCATCACGCGCATCGCAGCCTTCCGGAAATATTCGCGCTGATCGATCGCTCGGCGCTGCCGCCTGCCGGGCGCGAGCGCGCGAAAGCGATGTTTCAGCGCCTCGGGGAAGCCGAAGCTGCCATCCACCAGATGGCGATCGACCGCGTGCATCTTCACGAGGTCGGCTCGCTCGACTCAATCATCGACGTCGTCGGCGTCGTGTTCGCGATGGAATGGACCGGTGCCGAGCGCGTTGTCTGCTCGCCGCTGAACGTGGGGGGCGGCATGGTCCAGTCGGCTCACGGTCTCTTCCCGGTGCCGGCGCCGGCAACCGTGAAACTGCTCGCGAACGCGCCGGTCTATGGCGGCACGGTCCAGAAGGAACTCGTCACGCCGACCGGCGCGCTCATCGCGTCGACCTACGCGTCGAGTTTCGGACCTTTGCCGGCGATGTCGATCGAGCGCGTCGGCTACGGCGCCGGCGACCGGGACGATCCGACGACGCCAAACGTGCTGCGGGTGCTAATCGGTCAGTCCGCCGACGCCGTCGTCCGATCGCGATCCGAGCGCGTCACCGTCGTCGAATGCGAGATCGACGACATGAATCCGCAGATTTTCGGCGTCGCCATGGAGCGGCTGTACGCGGCGGGCGCGCTCGAAGTCTTCTACGCACCGGTGCAGATGAAGAAAAATCGGCCCGGTACGCTGATGACGGTCATCGCTACGCCCGCGAACCTCGGCGCCATCTCCGACGTCATCTTCAGTGAGACGACGACGATCGGCCTCCGGCACTACGATGTCGATCGCGAGTGCCTGCAGCGCGAGATCGTCGCGGTAGATACGCCGCTCGGACGTGTGCAGTTCAAGGTTGCGTCGCGCGATGGACGCGTGATGAACGCGACGCCGGAGTTCGACGATTGTGCGAAGCTCGCCGCCGAGCACAATCTGCCCGTAAAAGAGGTTCTGCGAATCGCCGTGCAGGCGTACGGCGTTCAGCATCCCGCGCCCGCTCGTTCGGCCGTGACACAGTCGTGAACCGATTCTTCCTGACGACCGCCATCGATTACGTCAACAGCCGGCCGCACCTCGGCACCGCGTACGAGAAGGTGTGCGCCGACGTCATCGCGAGATACAAGCGGCTGTGCGGCCTCGACACGCGCTTCCTCATGGGGAACGACGAGCACTCACAGAACGTCTACAAGCAGGCGATCGAGCAGGGACTCGATCCGCTCGTCTACTGCGATCGGATGGAGCAGGAGTTTCGCAAGACGTGGGCGCGACTCGACGTGTCGTTCGACGATTTCATCCGCACGACCGAGCCGCGCCACAAAGTGGGTGTCACCGAGCTTGCGAAGCGGATCTACGACGCCGGCGATATCTACGAGGGCGTGTACGAAGGCTGGTACTGCGTCAGCTGCGAGGAGTTCAAGCAGGAAAAGGATCTCGTCGACGGGAACTGTCCGCTGCATCCGACCCTGAAGCCCGAGTGGATTCGCGAGAAGAACTACTTCTTCCGCCTGTCGACGTACCAGCAGCCGCTGCTCGATCATTTCGCGGCGCATCCTGAATTTCTCGAGCCCGAGATCCGGCGAAACGAGATCCTGCGCCTCATCGAGAGCGGCCTCGTCGACATCTCCGTCAGCCGTGCGGGGCAGTCGTGGGGCATTCCTCTCCCGTGGGATCCGCAAAGCGTCGTCTACGTCTGGTTCGATGCGCTGATCAACTACGCATCCGCGGTCGGACTCGGCAGCGACGCGCAGATGTTCGAGCGCTGGTGGCCGGCCGATCTTCACATCATCGGGAAGGACATCACACGGTTTCACGCCGTCATCTGGCCCGCGATGCTGATGAGCGCGAAGCTTCCCGTTCCCCGGCAGGTCTTCGGCCATGGGTTCATGACGATGAACGGCCAGCGGATGAGCAAGACGCTGGGGACGATCGTCGATCCAATCGAGGCGGCCGATCGGCTCGGTCCGAACGGTCAGGATCCGCTGCGGCTGTATCTCGTCAAGGAGATCGCCTTCGGCGGCGACGGCGACTTCTCGTGGGAGCGGTACGACGAGCGGTACAACGTCGATCTCGCGAACAACTACGGCAACCTCGTGAGTCGCGTGACGGCGATGGCGGCGCGCTATCGCAACGGATCGCTGCGGCCGTCCGGCGCGGCGTCCGATCAGCTCGTGCGTATCGGCGAGCAGGTGGCGGTCGATTACCGTCGCGCCATGGACAGGTTTGCGATCCATGAAGGCGCAGCCGCGGCATACCGGTTGATTGACGCGACGAACGAGTACATTGCCGCGACCGCGCCGTGGACGCTGGCGAAGGACCCTGCCGCGAGCGATCGGCTGACGCAGGTGCTGTTCGACGCGGCGGAAGCCATCCGGCTGTCGGCTGTCCTGCTCGAGCCGGTCATGCCGCGGTCGTGCCGCGACATCCTGCGGCGCGTCGGTGCAGCGCCCGATCGGTTGCTGCTCGAGCGCGACGGCCGCTGGCGCGCCGACGGCGAACGCGCGCTCGCGCAGGAAGGACCACTGTGGCCGCGCAAGGAGACAACGACCGTGACCGATAAACCCGTTCCCCCCGACGCGCCGTCGCCCGGCGCCAGACCTCTGGCCGGTGAACCGTCAACGCCGCCCCCGACGCCGTCGCCAACGGTCGGCAAATCCGAGCAGCCGCCGACGGTAACAGTCGGCGCGCCGTCGCTGGTACCCACCGCTGCGCAGTCATCGTCCGATCTCACCGCGCAGGGCGGCGTCGTTCCAGCCGGGGCTGCCGCACAGAGCGGCGCTCAGGCACCACAAAGCCGGATTTCGATTGACGACTTCATGAAGGTGGAGCTGCGCGTCGCGAAAGTGCTGGCCGCGGAAAAAGTGGAGAAGTCGAAGAAGCTGCTGAAGCTGCACGTGGACGTCGGAACCGAGCACCGCACGCTCGTCGCCGGCATCGCGGAGGCGTACGATCCCGACACGCTCGTCGGAAAGAGCGTCGTCGTCGTGTTCAATCTCGCGCCCGCGAAGCTGATGGGCATCGAGTCGAACGGGATGGTGCTCGCCGCGAGTCCCGACGGCGGGAAGCCGGAAGTCGTGACGTTCGCAACGCCTCCGGCTCCGGGAACGCGCGTGCGCTGATCGCATGCGGACGCGGCATCGGCGTGCGCTGATCGCCGGCCTGGTCTTTGCCGCGTCTACGCACGCCGTCGCTCAGGCTCCGGCGGCCCGGACTCCGATCACACAGACCGGCGAAGCTGCGACGGCGCGCCGGTTTGCATCGCTCAAACACGACCCTCTTCGTCTTTACGCCTTTCTGAAGGAAATGCCGAAAGGCGGCGATCTGCACAGCCACCTTTCGGGCGCGGTCTACGCCGAAAACTATCTCGCATGGGCGGCCGCCGATGGATTGTGCGTCGCGACGGAGACGATGACGATCGTGCGCGGCCCCTGCGATGACAAGGCGGGTACCCCGCCGGCGTCTGCGCTGCTGCAGAACCTGCCGCTCTTCGGGCAGGCGATCGACGCGATGTCGATGCGGCACTGGGATCCGGCGCGCAACGGCCACGATCATTTCTTCGAGACGTTCGGCAAGTTCGGGCCGGCATCGACGAAAACCGGCGACATGCTGGCTGACGTCGCGTCCCGCGCGGCGGCCGAACGTGTCAGCTATCTCGAGCTGATGATCACGCCGGATGGCGGTGCGGCCGTGGCGGTTGGCACGACGATTTCCGCCGAGACCGATCTGGCGCGCTGGCGCGATCGGCTGCTCGCCGCGGGTCTTCGCGAGAAGGTGCTGTCTGCGGCAAAGCAACGGCTCGACACGGCCGAAGCGCGGCAGAAGGAGTTGCTGCGCTGCGGGACGCCGAAGGCCGACGCGGGCTGCGGCGTCACGATCCGCTATATCGCGCAGATCGCTCGCGCGGCGCCGCGAACTTCCGTATTCGCGCAGATGGTCGGATGGTTCGAGCTCGCGTCGGCCGATCCGCGCGTTGTCTCGCTCAATCTCGTGCAGCCGGAAGACGATCCCACCGCGGTGCGCGACTTCAACCTGCACATGACGATGCTCGACTTCCTGCATCGACAATATCCGGATGTACCGATCGCGCTGCACGCGGGTGAACTGGTCAACGGTCTCGTTCCGCCGGAGGTATTGCGCTCGCACATCCGCGACTCGATCACGAACGGCCACGCGCGGCGGATCGGTCACGCCACGTCGGTGATGAACGAAGACGATCCGTATGGGCTCCTGCGCGAGATGGCCGAGCGGAAGATTCTGGTCGAGATCACGCTGAGCAGCAGCGATCAGATCCTCAGCGTGAAAGGCGCCCAGCATCCGCTGCGGCTGTTCCTCGAGTACGGCGTGCCGGTCGCGATCGCGACCGATGATCCCGGCGTCGCGCGCTCGAGCCACACGCTGGAGTTCGTCAATGCCGTCGAGGAGCACGATCTCGATTACCCGACGATCAAGCGCATGGTGCGCAATTCCATCGATTACGCATTCGCCGACAGCGCGACGAAGACACGCCTGAAATCCGATCTCGAACGGTCATTCACGGCGTTCGAGCGGATGCCACACTGATTCTTCGTCACTGCACACTCACGGTAGTCGTCACGATTGCGGAGCGGCCGTCACGCATTTCGGGCCACATCAAGCGGAACTGACCGTCGGGCAGTGTCACTATTCCGAAATAGTCGCCGTAGGTCGGAAACATCCGTGTCGCGATCGCGTCGATTCGCGAATCGCCGCACGACGACACCGACACACGCTGCGGATCCGTGAACGTCTCGCCGCCGTCGACTGAAGCCGCAAATGTCTGTTCGAGACACGAACCCCGCGCATTCAGTCGCCGGTCGACGACAAGTGCGCCGAGGACACCTTTGTTGTTCACGGCCAGTCCCATCACGCGACGCGCTTCGGTGTCGATATTGCGGGGACCCACGATAACGCCAGGCCGATTCCACACGGTTCCGAGAATCGGCGCGGATCGGTTTCGCGAACGACTTCGGTTGGCGTCGCGACACGGATCGACTGCGCGTCCGATGCGCGCGTCGAGACGGCGATGCCGCCTGACGCCAACAGCACGATCACGAGTCGCATCGCGGCGAATGCTACCATGCTGTCGTAGCGCGAAGCTTCGCCGAGGCACTGTATTTCAACCTCTCCTCTTTGCGCGTCTTTGTGTCCCGTGTGTCCTTTGTGTCCACGGGTCGTGGGATGATCGAAATGCTACGATCGTGAGCGTGATCGACAGCCACTGCCACCTCGCCGACGACACGTTCGTGAAGGACCTGAACGATGTCGTCGCGCGCGCGCGGGACGCGGGCGTTTCGCGCGTGATGGTGATTCTCGAGGGTGGCAACGCGGCCGAAGCGGAGCAGGCCCGCCGGATTGCCGACATCTGGCCCGGGACGCGCTTCGCGATCGGCGTGCACCCGCATCAGGCGCACGAATTCTCCGACGATCCCGACCGCGCGGCGGCCGTCGTGCGTGCGCAGTTCGCGTCGACGCCGGGCGCGCGCGCCGTCGGCGAGATCGGCCTCGACTACCACTACGACTTCTCGCCGCGCGACGTCCAGCAGGCGGTGTTCCGCGCCCAGATCGGGCTGGCGCGCGAGCTCGAGCGGCCGGTCGTCATCCACACGCGCGAAGCGGACGAGGACACGATCGGCATCCTGCGCGACGCGGGCGGAGGCGCGCTGCGCGGCGTCCTGCACTGCTTCACCGGCACGCCCGCGCTGGCCGCGGCGGGGCTCGAGCTCGGATTCTACGTATCGGTCGCCGGCATCGTCACGTTCCCGAAGGCGGCCGATCTGCGCGAAACGCTGCGGACCGTGCCGATCGATCGCCTGCTGACCGAGACCGACAGCCCGTTCCTCGCGCCCGTGCCGCACCGCGGCAAGCGCAACGAGCCGTCGTTCGTCGCGCGCGTCGTGGACGCGATGGCCGACATCCACGGGACGACCTCGGCGGCGATGGCCGAGCGCACCACCGCCAACTTCCACGCGCTGTTCGGGCCGTGATAAAGTCCTAGCGGCACAGCTGTGGAGAATTCGTCGCTAGCCCTGTCGCAGATTTTCGAGCCGATTCGCGCCGACCTCGAGAAAGTCGATAGAGAGTTCGGACGGCACGTCGAGTCGCAGGTCGAGCTCATTCCCACCATCGGCCGCTACATTCAAACGAGCGGCGGCAAGCGGATCCGTCCCGCCGTTCTGCTGATGGCATCGCGCCTCGGCGGCTACAGCGGCGATCGTGCCGTGCTCTATGCGGCAGTCGTGGAGTTCATCCACACCGCCACGCTCGTGCACGACGACATCATCGACGACTCGGACCTGCGGCGCGGACGGCTGGCGGTGCACTCGCGATGGGGCAACGACATCACCGTGCTCCTCGGCGACTATCTCTACATCAAGTCGATGGCGATGGCGCTCACGCACGACGAGCTGGAGATCATCCGCCTGCTGTGCGACGTCACGCTCCGGATGATCGAGGGCGAGCTGTATCAGCTGACGAAAAACGGCGACGCCGATATCACCGAGGACGAGCATTTCGACATCATCCGGCGCAAGACGGCATATCTCTTCGGCGGCTGCGCACAGATCGGCGGCATGCTCGGCAAGGTCAACGCCGAACGCGAGCAGGCGCTGCGCGAGTACGGCTTCAATCTCGGCATCGCGTTCCAGCTCGTCGACGATCTGCTCGATTTCACCGGCGACGCGCACGCGGTCGGCAAGCCAATCGGCAGCGACTTGCGCGAGGGTAAAGTGACGCTGCCGCTGATCCACCTGCTCCGGCAGTCGAACGACGGCCTCGGCTCGCGCATCGTCCGCGACATCGTGTCGACGCGCACGGTCACCGAGGAGCAATGGAGCGATCTGCTCCGGAGCCTCAAGGAGCACGCGTCGATCGATTACGCGTACCGCCGCGCGTCCGAGTTCGCCGAACGGGCGAAGAAGCCGCTGTCAGCGTTCCCCGCAAGCTCGGAGCGCGAAGCGCTCCTCGCGCTGCCCGATTACATCCTGTCCCGCGATCGTTGAAGGCGCCTGACGAACGAATCGCCGAGCTCCGTGATCTGATTCGGCATCACGAAGAGCGCTACTACATTCAGAACGCGCCGGAAATTTCGGACGAAGAGTTCGATCGGCTGTTGCACGAGCTCGAACGGCTCGAGGCCGATTATCCCGATCTCGTCTCGGCGGATTCGCCCACGCAGCGGGTCGCGGGCCGGCCGATCGAAGGGTTCGCGACCGTCGAGCACCTCGTTCCGATGCTCAGCCTCGACAATGCGTACAACGAGGAGGAGCTGCGCGCGTTCGACGAGCGTGTGCGGCGAGGCGCCGGTCTCGGCGCCGCGCCGGTCGGCTACGTCGCGGAGATGAAGATCGACGGCCTGAGCATCGCGCTCACATACGAGAACGGACGCCTCGTCCGCGGCGCCACCCGGGGCGACGGCGTGCGCGGCGAAGAGGTGACGGCGAACGTGCGGACGATCCGCGCGATCCCGTTGTCGCTCAGAGGCGCGCCCGGGAGCCGGCTCGAAGTCCGCGGCGAAGTGTATCTGCCGCGCGCCTCGTTCGAGAAGATGAATCGTGCGCGCGAAGAAGCAGGCGAGCCGCTGTTCGCGAACCCGCGCAACGCGGCCGCGGGCACGATGCGCAATCTGGATCCGTCGCTCGTGTCGAAGCGCGGTCTGTCGTCGTTCACGTACCAAATCATGATGTCCGTGTCTGAAGCGCGCACTCTCGCGACTCACGCCGAGATGCTCACGGCCATGCGCGACTGGGGACTGCCGGTCGAACAGCACTGGCGCCGATGCGACGGTATCGACGAGGTGATTGCGTTCTGCACCGAGTGGGCCGACAAGCGGCAGGCGCTCGACTTCGACACCGACGGCGTCGTCATCAAGGTCGACGACCTGTCGCTGCGCGAGCGGCTCGGCGCGACGGCCAAATTTCCTCGATGGGCCACCGCGTTCAAGTTCCCGGCGCAGCAGGCGCACACCAGGCTGCGGAAAATCGACGTGAACGTCGGGCGCACCGGCGCCGTCACGCCGTTCGCGGAGCTCGAGCCGGTGGTCGTCGCGGGATCGACCATCTCGATGGCGACGCTGCACAACGCCGAAGACATCGCCCGCAAAGACATTCGTGAGGGCGACACGGTCGTCATCGAAAAAGCCGGCGACGTCATTCCGAAAGTCGTCGCGCCAATCCTCAGCCTTCGTCCACCCGACTCGCAGCCGTGGACCATGCCGACGACCTGTCCCGAGTGTGGAAGCGTGCTGGTCCGCGACGAAGAGGAAGTGGTGTGGCGCTGCGACAACCTGTCGTGTCCGGCGCGCATCCGCCGCAGCCTCGAACATTTTGCGTCGCGCTCGGCAATGAACATCGAAGGGCTTGGCGCCTCGCTGGTCGATCAGCTGATCGAACAGGGACTCGTTCGCGACTTCGCCGACATCTATCACCTCGACGCAGCGCAGCTCGAGAACCTCGTCGTGGCGCCGCGCGAGCCGCGCTCGGACCGTGCAGTACCGCGCAAGCTCGGCAAAGTCGGACGAAACGTCGTCGAGCAGATCGCGCGCAGCAAGCAGAACGATCTTTCACGGCTTATTTATGCGCTCGGCATCAGGCACGTCGGCGAGAAGGCGGCGACGACGCTCGCGCGGTATTTTCGGCAGATGGACCGCATCGTCGACGCGTCTGCCGAAGAACTCCAGTCGGCGCCTGAAATCGGACCGGTCGTTGCCGAGTCGGTTCGCTCGTTCGCGATGGAGCCTCGCAATCGCGAGCTCGTCAAACGCCTGGAAGCCGCCGGCGTAAACATGCGCACGAGCCTGCCCGAGCCCGCGGTGGAGCAAGCGCTGCCGTTGACCGGAAAGACCGTCGTGCTCACCGGGACGCTCGCGACCATGACGCGCGAGCAGGCGACCGAAGCGCTCGAGCGGCTCGGCGCGAAGGTGTCGGGCTCGGTCAGCAAGAAGACGACGTATGTGGTGGCCGGCAGCGATGCGGGAACCAAACTCGAGAAGGCGCGGCGGCTGGGCGTCGAGGTTCTGGATGAGGATGCGTTTCGCGACCTTATAATGAAAACAACGTAACGCAGAGATGTCCAAACGCTTTACCCTCGTCACCGTCGCACTCAGCGCGGTCATCGCGTTCCTGATTGGCGCGATCTTCGCCGGCGGCATCACGCGCTCGGCAATTTCGGCGGGCGGTCCCGCGCGGTCGGTGTCCGGCCGCACCGCGCCGCGCAGCGCGGCGCTCAACGGTCTCGTCAACTTCGCCGACGTTGTCGAACGCATCAACCCGGCGGTCGTGAACATCGACGCGACGACACGCGTGCGCGATCGAGGGCGCCGGCGAAGTCGCGGCGGCATGCCGGATGTTCCCGAACCGTTCGACGGCGGGCCCGACGTCGGTCCAAGATTCGAACGCGACGCGCCGCGACGCGGCGCCGGCAGCGGGTTCATCATCGACGCGGACGGCAGCATCCTGACGAACAATCACGTCATCGATCGCGCCGAGCGGATCATCGTCAAGCTCTCGGACGGCCGCTCGCTGCGCGCGCGCGTCATCGGATCGGATCCCGACACGGACATCGCGCTGATTAAAGTCGACGGTCAGACCGACGTGCCCGTCGCGCCGCTCGGCGACTCGTCGACGCTGCGCATGGGCGAGTGGGTCTGCGCCATCGGCAACCCGCTCGGGTACGAGCACACGGTGACGGTCGGCGTCATCAGCTTTCTCGGCCGGAAGCTGTTCGACGCCAGCCTCGACAACTACATTCAGACCGACGCCGCGATCAATTTCGGCAACAGCGGCGGACCGCTGATCAACTCGCGCGGCGAGGTCATCGGCATCAATGCGGCGATCAGCTCGCGCGCGAGCAGCATCGGGTTTGCGGTGCCGATCAACGGCGCGGTCGCGGTGCTGCCGCAACTGCGCGCGCGGGGCCGCGTCAGCCGCGGGTACATCGGCGTGGCGCTGCGCGACGTCGACAGCGATCTCGAACGCTCGCTCCACCTGCCGGTCAGCCACGGCGCGCTCGTGCAGGACGTCACCGCCGGGTCGCCGGGCGATCGCGCCGGCATCCAGCCCTACGACGTCGTCGTGTCGCTCGACGATCACGGGATCACGACCGACGATCAGCTGATTCGCGAAATCTCCTCGCGCACACCGGGGTCGGCCGTCCGGCTGCGCATCGTCCGCGACGGCCGCGAGCAGGCGCTGACCGTGAAGCTGGCCGAGCGGCCCGCGCGCGAGAAAGCGGATCGCGCCGATTCGGGCGCGGCGCCCACCGACCGCAAACCGGCGGATGGTGAAGACGCGACGCTCGGGCTGATCGTGCGGGACATCGATCGGCAGACGGCGGAACGTCTCGAGCTGCCGCGCGAGACGCATGGCGTGCTGATCACGCGCGTCGAACCCTTGAGCTCGTCGTTCGACGGCGGCATCGAGCGCGGCACGGTGCTCCTCGAAATCAACCGGCAACACGTCGAATCGGCTGCCGACTACCGGCGCATTGCGCGCGCGGCCCGCCCCGGAGACATCCTGACGCTGTACATCTACTCTCCCGACCTCGATCAGCGGCAGCTGAAGACCGTTCGCGTCGAAGATCGCTGAATGGCGAAGTCACGCATCCTCGTAATCGATGACGAAGCGGCCATCCGCGAGTCATTGAAGATGACGCTGGAGTACGAAGGGTACGAGTTCGTTCCGGCGGCGACGGGGCAGGAAGGGCTCGCGCTCGCGGAGCGCGAAGCGCCGGACCTCGTGCTGCTCGACGTGAAGATGCCCGGCATGGACGGACTCGAAGTGCTCGAGCGCCTCCGCAACATGAACGACACGCTGCCGGTGCTCGTCATCTCGGGTCACGGCACGATCAGCACGGCGGTCGAAGCGACGAA
>Ga0075434_100002072_pt1 | contig 17432 bp, 10 predicted proteins | sample RhiMethybrSRZTD3_FD_75298 | JGI IMG/M metagenome (GOLD analysis project Ga0075434, IMG submission 75298) | Populus rhizosphere microbial communities from Tennessee, USA - Rhizosphere MetaG P. TD hybrid SRZTD3 | ecosystem: Host-associated > Plants > Roots > Rhizosphere > Soil | place: USA... | reverse complement strand
GGAGGCGTGGAAATGCGCGTTCGAGGCTTCGAGGTGACGCAGCGCCCGGTACTCGACCGGAGGCTCGACCGCGCGGGCGAGATAACGGTCGAGCGTCGATTCGTGGGACCGTGCGGATTCTCGGGTTTGCGCGGAGGCAAGCACGCATCCGACGGCCGCCATCCCCAGCGCGACAAGAAGCCGGATGAGCTTCTGCACCCACCTCGATGGTAGCGCAATAGGCGGTGTCTGACACGGGGTGTCAGACACGGGGTGTCAGACACGGGGTGTCAGACACCCCCGGCAGGGCACCAAGGCAGATTTCGGTCGGGTTACCGGCGGACTTCTACTGTCAACTGTTGCTGGATTTGGATTTACGGCGTTCCCGCGTCGGCCTGACGGGGACGCGGCTGGGGACAGCCGAAGCGCTGGCCGTTGACGATTTCGTATTCGTAAGTCATCCGGAGCGTCGATTTCCCGGCGATGAGCACCGACGCGACGCTCTCGAGGGCGACCGGCATGCGGATGCCCGCGAACCGCCGGTACCACCGGACAATGTCTACACGGCGTGTCCAGAACGACGGCGCCTTCACCAGCCGCCCTTCCAGGCGTACGAGGTCGCCGTCATCGGGATTCAGGAACATCACGCCGTCCACGAGGAGAGCATCCTTGCGCCGCGGCTTCACGATCAGCGACGCGAGGCCATCGGGCTGCGCGCCGCGCAACTCGAATTCGTAATTGACCGGCGTCAGCGCCGCGTGAGCGGGCGTGCCGTCCGCCCACATCTTGCGTTCGCTCTCGAGCGACGCGCGAAACACCTTCGATCGAATGTAGTCGGAGCCGCCCTCCGACACGATGTGATACCGAAAACCGGACTGATCGGCCTCCGTCCACACGTCCATCCACGCGCTCCGGTTGAAGTGCTCGTTGTAGGCGTCGAGATGACGAAGCGCACGGAAGTCGGTCGGATCGGGATCGCCGAGCGCGAGGAATCGTTCGAGGATTGGTGCCGGATTGCTGCCGTCGGGGGCCGCCGCGCTGACCTGAATCGTCACCGGCATCCACGCTGCGGCGGCAACGAAGAGGACCGGCAGGCGATAGCTCAGCCCGCGCACGTCTCTTCAGGAAAGCAAATTCAGGTCCGTGTCACGAGGGCGGTCCGCGCACGCGTGACAAGCGCTTTTGCTTCAGCTCCCGTCGACGCGAGCGCCGTCACGTGGCCCATTTTGCGACCCGGCCGTGCTGCCGCTTTTCCATACAGGTGCAGCTTCACTTCGGGCACGGCCAGCGCGGCGCTCCATTCTGGAACGCCCCCTTCCCATAAGTCCCCGAGAAGATTCGCCATCGCCGCCGGCATCAGCTGCTCGGGCGATCCAAGGGGAAGGCCGCAGATCGCGCGAAGCTGCTGCTCGAACTGACTCGTGCGACACGCGTCGAAGGTCAGATGACCCGAGTTGTGCGGCCGCGGCGCGATCTCGTTCACCAGCAGACGGCCGTCGCGCGCGACGAAGAACTCGACGCACAGGATGCCGATGTAATCGAGCGCCGCCATGATCTGCCGCGTCACGTCGACCGCGAGCGAGGCGGTCGCGGCAGGAATGTCGGCCGGTGACACCGATACATCCAGGATGTGACGGCTGTGCGCGTTCTCGATCGGACCGAAATGCGACCACTCGCCCGCCACGCCGCGCGCGCCGATCACCGAAATCTCGCGATCGAGATCGATGAACGCTTCGAGGATCGCTTCGCCGCGGCCGATCGCATCCCACGCGGCGGGCGCCGCGCTCGGCGTGTCGATCGCCACCTGACCCTTGCCGTCGTATCCGAACGCGGCCGTCTTGAGCACGGCAGGACAGCCGACGATGTCGAGTGCGGATGCGAGTTCATCGGCGCTCCGCACCGGAGCGAAGGGCGTCACCGGCAGTCCGCGCTCGGCGAGAAACGTTTTCTCGCGGATGCGATGCTGCGCGACCGCGAGCGCGCGTCCATTGGGTCGTACGATCGCGACCGCTTCCGCGGCCGTCACCGCCGCGCTGGAGATGTTTTCGAACTCGAACGTGACGACGTCGACCTGTTGCGCGAATTTCCGGATCGCGTCGATGTCGTCGTACGACGCGACCACTTCGACGTCGGCGATCTGACCGGTCGGCGTGTCATCGTCGGGCGCGAGCGTGTGGACGCGGTAGCCGAGCCGGCGCGCCGCCATCGCGAACATCCGGCCGAGCTGACCGCCGCCGAGCACGCCGATCGTCGAGCCTGGTTCGATGACCGATGTCAAAGGCGCTGGCCTTTGACGTCGGCCGCGATGGCATCGCGGTACGACTGCAGCTTCGCGCGAAGATCGGGACGCGACGTGGCGAGGATCGAGACGGCGAGCAGTCCCGCGTTCGCCGCGCCCGACGCGCCGATCGCGACGGTTGCCACGGGAACGCCCTTCGGCATCTGGACGATCGAGAGCAGTGAGTCGAGACCGTTGAGTGCGGCGCTCTGCACCGGCACGCCGATGACCGGCAGGATCGTCTGAGCCGCGACCATGCCGGGCAGATGCGCGGCGCCGCCGGCGCCGGCGATGATCACCTCGAGGCCGCGACTCGCGGCCGTCGACGCGTACTCAGCCATCCACGCGGGCGTGCGATGCGCGGACACGATGCGGCATTCGTGCGCCACGCCGAACTCGGTGAGCACCTCGTCCGCCTGACGCATCGTTTCCCAGTCCGATTTGCTTCCCATGATCACGCCGACGAGCGGAGTATTCATGCAGCGACCCAGTAGGATACCATCGGGGTTTATGAAACGCGCCGCGCTCCTCTTGATGTTTGCGCTCGGCGTTCCCGCGTCGGCGCAGTCGCCGGCATCACGTGCGACAACACCGTCGACATCCACGAACCCGCCGGCGTCCTCGGCGGCTCCGGCGATCACCGTTCCCTACTCGATGTTCAAGCTGTCGAACGGACTCACAGTGATCCTCCATGAGGATCATTCCGTGCCGATCGCGACCGTGAACATGTGGTACCACGTCGGCTCCGCGCGCGAGAAGCCGGGCCGGACGGGATTCGCGCATCTCTTCGAGCACCTGATGTTCATGGGTTCGGGACACGTGAAGCCGGGCGAGTTCGACGAGTTTCTCGAGACGGTCGGCGGCGACAACAACGGTTCGACCGAGACCGATCGGACGAACTACTGGATCAACGTGCCGTCGAATGCGCTCGAGCTCGCGCTGTTCCTCGAATCGGATCGCATGGGCTATCTGCTCGACACGATGACGCCGAAGACCGTCGATGCGCAGCGCGACGTCGTGAAGAACGAGCGGCGCCAGAGCGTGGAGAACCGTCCGTACGGAATTGCGGAGGAAGTCCTCGACGACTTGCTGTATCCGGAGGGACATCCATATCACTGGCCGGTGATCGGGTTCATGTCCGATCTCACCGCCGCGTCGTACGAAGACGTCGTCGAGTTCTTCAAGAAATATTACACGCCGGCAAACGCGAGCCTCGTCGTCGCGGGCGATTTCGATTCCGCGGCGGCGCAAAAGCTCGTCGAGAAATGGTTCAGCGACGTCAAACCGGGACCACCGCCCGAACCGCAGACGATCCCCGGCGTCGCATTGACGGCGGTGAAGAAGAAAACGATTACCGATCGCGTGCAGCTGTCGCGGCTGTATCTCGCGTGGCTCACGCCGCGGCACCTCGAGCCGGGCGACGCCGCACTGGATCTCGTGGCGGATGTACTCGCCGGCGGCAAGAACTCGCGCCTCTACAAACGTCTCGTCTACGACATGCAAATCGCGCAGGACGTCAGCGCGTTCCAGGCGTCAGCGCGTCTCGTGTCGTCGTTCCAGATCGTCGCGACGCCGCAGCCGGGACACACCGTCGACGAGCTGAAGAAAGTGATCGACGAGGAAGTCCGGAAGCTGCAGGCCGAGGAGCCGAGCGCGCACGAGATCGAGCGCGCGGTGAATCAGATCGAAGCGTCGTTTTATAACCGCATGGAGCGCGTCGGGGGATTCGGAGGCAAGGCCGATCAGCTGAATGCGTATTACACCGAGACCGGCGATCCCGACTGGTTCAACGAGGATCTCTCGCGGTATCGAGCGCTGGCGCCGTCGGACGTCCGCGCCGCCGCGGTCGAATTCCTGCCGCTCGACGAGCGCGTGGAGCTGACCGTCGATCCGGAGAAGAAGCCGTGAGCCGCGTCCTTTGCGCACTCTGCGCACTTTGCGCACTCTGCGTTCTTAGCGCATCGCCAACCGCACAACAACCCCCGGACCGGAGTCACGCGCCGCAACGCGGCCCGGCGCCGGCGGTCCACCTGCCGGCGATCCAGAAACGGCAGCTGTCGAACGGACTGCCGGTGTGGATCGTCGAGCTCCACGAAGTGCCGGTCGCGCAGGTCAACCTCGTCGTGCTGAGCGGCGCCGCCGACGATCCGCCGCGCCGCTACGGCATCGCGAGCCTGACGGCGGCGATGCTCGAGGAAGGCGCCGGCTCGCGGTCGGCGCTCGAGATCGCGGACGCGATCGATTATCTCGGTGCGGATCTATCCACGGCGAGCGGAATCGATTCGTCCGGCGTACGGCTGCACGTTCCGGTCGCGCGTCTCGGCGACGCGCTGCCGATCATGGCCGACGTGGCGGAGCGGCCGACGTTTCCGAAAGACGAGCTCGAACGCCAGCGGCAGCAGCGGCTGACGAGCATCGTCCAGGCTCGCGACGATCCGGCGACGATTGCCACCGTCGGCTTCTCGCGCGTGCTCTACGGACAGACGCACCGCTACGGCACGCCGATCTTCGGCACCGCCGAAACGATCAAGACCTTCACCACCGACGATCTCCGCGCGTTTTATTCGTCGACGTACCGTGCCAACAGCGCCGCGCTGCTCGCCGTGGGCGACGTGTCGCCCGACAAGCTGATGCCGATGCTCGAAACGAACTTCGGCACGTGGAAGACGGCCGGTCCGCCACCCGCTCACCAGCCGCTGCCCGCTGTCGACGAGCCGAAGGCGCGCGAGGTGCACATCATCGACAAGCCGGGCGCGCCGCAGTCGCAGATCCGCATCGGCTGGATCGGCGTGCCGCGATCGACGCCCGATTACTTCCCGCTCGTGGTGATGAACACGGTGCTCGGCGGTTCGTTCGCCTCGCGTCTGAACATGAACCTGCGCGAGAAGCACGGTTACACGTACGGCGCGTCCTCGGTATTCGACATGCGCGCGAACGCCGGACCATTCTCCGCGTTCGCCGGCGTTCAGACCGACAAGACCACCGAAGCGCTGAAGGAATTTTTCAACGAGCTGAACGGCATCCTGCAGCCGGTGCCCGCCGACGAAGTCGCGCGCGCGAAGAACTACGTCGCCCTCCGCTATCCCGGTACGTTCGAGACGACGGGCGACATCTCGCGCCGGCTCGAGGACGCGATCGTCTATCACCTGCCCGACGATTACTTCGCGAAGTACGTGTCGAACATTCAGGGGGTCACCGCCGCCGACGTTCACCGCGTCGCGCAGAAGTACATTCAGCCGGGACGCTTCGCCGTCGTGGTCGTCGGCGATGCGAAGGTGATCGAGCCCGGAATCCGATCGCTGAACCTCGGGCCCGTCAAGGTCATGTCAGTGGACGATGTCTTCGGACCGAAGCCGTGACACGACGTCACCGGGAACGCTCGTCCTGAGCTCGTCGAAGAACGAGCCCGAGCGCGTCGCTCGACAAGTACATCCAGAGCGAGCCGCTCATGGTTCGACAACCTCACCATGAGCGGCGAGGCGAAGGGCTCACCGCTGCGCCCCTGGAGCCGTCGACGGTATCCCGGACGCTGCTGCGTAATCCCAGTGCCGCGCGGCGCTCTTCACGACCGCGGCGAGATCCTCTGACAGCAGATATCCGTGGTCGATGAGATCGAGCGCGGCCTTCGTCACGAGGCCGATGTACTGATCCTTGTCTCGATAGCGCTCTTCCACTGACAAACGCGGATCGGTCGATCGTTTGCGATCCGCGCTCGTGCGCGACAGCGGGATGTACGATCCCTGCATGCTCGAAAGCGCGTCGACCGGGCCCGAGCGCGCGTTGAACAGATTCCAACCGGTGTACGTGGCGAGCGGTACGGACAACTCCGGCATCCGAATACCCGCGATGCCGTTGCCGTCGGCATCGACCTGCGGTACGAGGATCGGAAATGCGTTGCCGATCTTCGGCGGTTCCACCGTGACGATTCCTTCGGTCGCGAAGCGCGGACCGTAATCGGCGCGATACGCCTTGTGCACGGCCGTCGACGTCGTGACGCTCGGCACCTTCGGGAATTTCAATCGATCGGGCGGGACCAGCGTGCCGTCCGCGATGTGTGGATATCGGCTCGGCGGCGGCAGCGTACCGTCTGCAGTCCAGCGATCCATCGCGACGAGCAGCGCCTTCATCGCCCAGCGGTAGTCGAGCGGATTGTTCTTCTGCTGTCCGATCGTCTGCGTCGGCGGAAACGGACCCGGTCCGTGCTGGCCGGCCGAGAGCAGGTAAATCCTGACGTTGTCCATCTGCGGCGCGTCGGCCGTGCCGTCGACCGTCGTGTGAATGAGCGACGCCGCGCGTCCCCAGTACTCGTACTCCGAGTTCGTGTAGAAAATCTTCGGCAAAAGCTCCGGCGATCCGGCGTGCGTCAGCAGTCCGTCGGTGACGCCGGTCTCGGGATCTTTCTGCGCGACGTCGGTGAACGGAAAGATGTCGGTCGGATAGAAGAAGTTCAGGTAGGGATGGGCGTCGCGCGACGGCTGCGCGAAGCGATGGTTGAAGCTGCCGCGTCCACCGCCGGCGACGTGCGCGATGACGCCGTCGAACACTTTCCGATCGCGTTCGTCGCGATTGAACCCGTCGTAGAGATACTTCCGGAGGAACCGGCCGCTCTGCGAGACGCCGAACGCCAGCGCGCGCGAGATCGATCCGGATGGAATCGACAGCGCGTCGGCCGATCCGTACTTCATCATCGAGACGACGTCACGGATGGCCGCCGGTCCGAGTCCGACGATCGGCGGCTGCTCCGCGGTGTAGACGACTTCGTAGATCTTGCCGGGCTCGAACTTGCCGGTGAGCGCCACACGCGTCCGATCCGCCACTTGCGTGGCGCCATCGCTTTTCGCGAAGCTCCACTGATTGCGCGGCACGATCCGGCGCGGGCCGTCGACCGAATCACGCACCGTCATCACGTTGCCCGGATCGTTCGGATCGAGCACCGGATACGCGAGGTGATCGCGGTCGGCGAGCGAATGATCCGCTTCCTTCTCGGTGACGACGAAGTCGCTGCGCACGAGGCCGCGAATCGGCTTGCCGTCGTCGGTCGCAATCGGCGGGTACACGCGGACCAGTCCCGGACGCTGCGGCGGGTCGAACTGCCATCCCACCCACAACAGCGTGAAGCCCTGCTTCATCAGGAATCCGTCGCCCATGTCCGCGGCCGTCGCCGGATCCAGACTGCCGGTCGCGTGGTTGAAAAACCCGAGCAGACCTTTACCGCCGCGGTTCGACACTTCGTACAGCACGGCGCCGTTGCCGCGCGTGATCTGCTTTGGTTTGATCAGGAAGAAATCCGACGAGAACTCGACCGTCCCGGCCGCGTTCCGCGGGGCCTTGCTGATGTCGGTGACGATGCGGTTGGCGGGAAGCGAGGGATCGACGGCGAAATGAATTCGGCCCGACAGCTTCTCGTACGGGCCGGCCGCGCCGAAGGGCTGCGCGCCGACGAGATCCGCGCGCGACGTGACCTCGATGCGAACGACCTCCGCGAACCCCGGCACGACCGAGAACGCGATTGCCACCGCAACCGCCGCGACCTGCCGCTGCAGCCGCATATCCACCTCCCTCGGGGGCCTGACACCCCGTGTCTGACACCCCGTGTCAGGCCCCGATGGCACGAAAGCTGTGCCGACTGGGGGCGAATGGTACACCTAACGCTGGGCGACGGCGTCAACCCGCACGCCGCCTCGACCGTCTAATCTGCGCATGCAGGATATCCGCTACGCGCTGCGCACCCTCCGCAAACAACCGATCTTCACCGTCGTGGCCGTCCTCGCCCTGACGCTCGGAATCGGCGCGAACACCGCCATCTTCAGCCTCATCTACCAGATTCTGTTGCGGCCGCTTCCCTATCCTGACGCCGACCGGCTCGTCTTCGTGTGGAACTCGTATCGCGACATCAACCTGCCGCAGGCCTCGGTCTCCATTCCGGATTATCTCGATCGCCGGACTCAAGCGCCGGCGCTCGAAGATGCGACGCTGTTCACGATGCGCACGGCAAACCTGAACGAGGCGGGCAACCCTGAACAACTGCGCTCGCTGATGGTGACGCCGTCGTTCTTCTCCACGTTGCGGCGTCAGCCGTTCCTCGGCCGCGCGTTCACCGACGAAGAGGCAACGCCCGGCGCGGACAAGTTCACGATCTTGACGTTCGGACTCTGGACCTCGCACTACGCCTCGGATCCGTCGATCGTCGGCCGGGACATCCGCATCAACGGTGAACCCTATCGCGTCGTCGGCGTGCTGCCGGCCGACTTCGAGTTGCCTGCGCAGGACGTTGCGCTCCTCGTGCCGTTTTCGTTCACAGCGCAGCAGATGTCGGACGCGGCGCGCGGCAACGAGTTCAGCTCGATGATCGCGCGCCTCCGTCCCGGCGTGACGATCGCGCAGGCCGACGCGCAGTTCAAGGTCATCGTCGATCGCACGATGGAACGATTGCCGGCGCGCGCCGGGTTCATGAAGACGAGCGGCTTCAGCGGCTATGCGATCGCGATGCGCGATCAGATCGTCGGCGACATCCGCGCGCCACTGTACGTCCTGCAGGCGGGCGTGATCGTCGTGCTTCTCATCGCCTGCGCGAACGTCGCGAACCTGCTGCTGATGCGAGCGACTGCGCGCTCGCGCGAGCTCGCCATCCGCGCCACGCTTGGAGCGGGACGGCTGCGGATCGTGCGCCAGCTGCTCACCGAGGCGATCGTTCTGTCGCTGGCCGGCGGCGTCGGCGGACTCGTGGTCGGCGACTTTGGCGTGCGAGCGCTGATCGCCATGGGCGAACAGCAACTCCCGGGATCGCCGACGGCGACGCTGCAGCCGGCCGTCCTGCTGTTCACGACGGCACTCGCCCTCGTCACGGGCCTCGTGTTTGGCATGGCGCCCGCGATGACGATCGCGCGCAGCAACATGGCCGCGTATCTGAAAGACGATTCGACGCGCGGCACGGCGGGACGCTCGACGGGCGCCGCGCGCGGCCTGCTGGCGATCGCAGAGACGGCGCTCGCGGTCGTTCTTCTCATCGGCGCGGGACTGCTCATCAAAAGCTTTGCCGGCCTGCAGAACGTGAACCCGGGATTCGCGAGCGAGAACGTGCTGACCGCGCAGATCGTGCTGCCCGCGTCGCGGTACCCGGACAACGCCGCGCGCGTCGGATTCTGGACTCGATTGCTCGAGAAGACCAGGACGATCGCCGGCGCCTCCGTGGCGGGGCTGACGACGAACGTGCCGTTCAACGGCAACGTCGGTTCAGGGTCGTACAACATCGTCGGTCTGAATCAGGCGCCCGGAACGCCGTTGCCTCACGGGCGGCAGGAAGTCGTCGGCGGCGACTATTTCAAGGCGATGCAGATTCCCGTGCTCTCGGGGCGGACGTTCACCGACGGCGACGGCCTCTCGGCTCCGCCGGTCGTCGTCATCGACGAGTACCTCGTCAAGAAATATTTCGCGGATCGCAGTCCGCTCGGCCAGCAGATTCAGCGCGGCGGACCGGCGAGCACGAAGTTCACGATCGTCGGCGTCGTCGGGACGATCAACAGCATCGATCTCGGTCAGCCGGTGACGAAGGAACGCATCTATTACCCGGCGATGCAGCAGGCGCCGGGCGGGATGGCGCTGGTGCTGAAGACCGGTCTCGATCCGGTGCAGCTCGTGCCGCAGGTTCGCGCCGCGGTGCGCAGCATCGATCCCGAGCAGCCGATTGCCGACGTGCGGACGATGGATCAATGGGTCGCGCGATCGCTGCAGAACCGCCGCACGCCGATGACGCTGCTCGCGCTGTTCGGCGCGGTGGCGCTCGTGCTGTCGGCGATTGGAATCTACGGCGTGCTCGCGTTCGGCGTCACGCAGCGCGTACGCGAGTTCGGGATCCGGCAGGCGCTCGGCGCCGACAGTCGATCGATTCTCTCGCTGGTGCTCGAGCAGGGACTGCGAACGGCCGGCGCGGGCATCGTGATCGGTCTGGCCGGCGCGTTCGCACTCACGCGCTATTTGCAGTCGCTGCTCTTCGGCGTGACGGCGCGCGATCCGATCGTGTTCGTCGCGGTCGCGATCGTGCTGCTGCTCGTCGCGATGGCGGCCTGCTACATTCCGGCACGCCGCGCGACGCAGGTCGATCCGATGGTGGCGTTGCGCGAGGCGTGATGGTGCGGCTCGCCTGAAAGGCCCGCCCTACGAACCTCGCGCGCGATTTGCAGCGCGAGCCTTTCAGGTGAGCGAACCGGCGCAACAGACCTTACTTCGCCAGCGGATCGGGACGGAGCTGGAAGTGCATCACCTTGCTCATGGTGCCCTTCCCTGTCTCCATGTGGAACGGCGCGCGCGTGCTGACCGTCGCCCACAACCCGCGTCCTTTCCATCCCGCCTTCGCGTCGTCGATGCGCCCGTCCATCCACTTGGTGTAGAAGCCAAGCGGATACGGCACGCGCAGCACGACCCACTTGCCATCCTTCAACACGAGCAGTCCTTCCGACCCGTTGCCCGTGTCGATCGGCACGTTCTCGCCGAGACCGAGCGTGTCGTGCCAGTCGACCCACGTGTAATAGCTCGCTTCGGCGCTGCCCTGTTCGGTGACGCCTTTCAACTGCGGCAGCGGTTCCGGATAGAGCGTCCATCCCTCGGGACAATGCTGGCCGGTGGCTTTCGGACCGTTGAGCGGTCCCTTGCACTTGCGCCGATCGAAGCTCGCGAGGTGACCGCTCGCCAGCGCGGTCCAGTAGACACCGTTGCGATCCACGTCGCCGCCGCGCGGAGAGAACCCGGGCATCGGCGGCTCGTAGACTTCGGCGAGCGTCGTCTCGGGAGGATTCGATCCGGGGTTCAGCCGGACGATTGCGCCGGGAAATCCGAGCACGCTCCCCCAGATCGATCCGTCGGGCGCGGGCGCAACGGCGTAGAACGCGTTGCCGTATCGCTTGTCCTTCGATGGATCGAGCGGCTGATTCGGTTCGACGTACGCGTCGCGTTTGCCGTTGCCGTTCGTGTCCATGACCAGCGCCGTCCAGCCCTGCGACTTCGCCTCGTCGTGCGTTTCGTCGAACATCTTGGTGTTCAACCAGCCCACCACCTGTCCGCCGCCGCTCGTCCACAGCGTGCGGTTGGCGTCGTTGGCGAACATCAGGTGATGCGTGCCGAAGCACGTGCTGATGTGCGTGAGCTGTTTCGTTTTCGGATCGTAGACAGCCAGATGACGGCCGGCGGCCGAGAGCGGAAACAACTTCGCCGAAGGATGCGACGATCCATCCTTGCAGAAGGCGGGATTTTCGGCGGGACGCACCGCAGATGTGATCCACACGCGACCCTGTTCGTCGAACATCGGATTGTGAACGTTGTTCCGGCTCGTCCACACGACGTCCTCGCCCCAGTAGGGTGACGGCTGCGGCATCGTCGCGGATGTCGGCGGCGTGTTCGGATCGCGGACGGTCAGCTTCACCTGGCTGACGGCGTTCTTCACCGGATCGAGCACCGGCAGATAATCGGCGCTCAACTCGAGCGAGCCGTAGATCAACCCGTTCGGGTTGATGGTCGGATTGCGCCGATCGGTCGACACTTCGTCGTGCAGGTACGCTTTCGGATCGGCCCAGTCCCACTGCGTGATGACGACATTGCGCTCGATGCCCTGCGGCCGCGGCGGCGCGGGCGGCAGCTCGCCGCTGTTGACGCGATCGGTCCAGTCGGCGAACATCGCGAGCGCGCGCTCGCGCCCCATCTGATTGAGGCCGCCGCTCATCTGCGCGCCGGCCTGTCCCGACTGAATGCGGCGATCCCACGCGGCCCGCGTCGAGCTGAACGTTCCAAGCGCTTTCGGAACCTCGCGCGTCGCCTTGTTGCCAAGCTGATGGCACGCCCAGCAACCGCCCGACTTGAGATTCCTGATCCACTCGGCCTGGCTCTTCATGTTCGGCGAGATGCCGTTACCACCCGGCGCATTGCCCGGGAACTCGCCCTTCTCGGGAACACGAATCATCGAGAACCAGAAGCCGGCGGGATAGTACTCGGCGGCCGCACGAGGATTCGGCGCGACAACCGCAGTGAGGTTGAGCGCTTTTCCCGGCGCCGCCTGCACTTTCTTCGAGTCGACGAGGCCGTAGCCGCGCACCCAGATGTTGTAGTTCGCGCGCGGCAGATCCGGCAGCAGATAGCGTCCGCGATCGTCGGTGACGACGATCTTCACGTACTTCGTCGGGAGGTCGGTCGTCTCGGCGATCACCCAGACGCCCGCTTCCGGCCCCTTCTGGCTCGTCACGACGCCGCCGATGTCGTCGTTGTCGATGCGGACCGCGTCAGCCGACTGATTCGCCTGGACGTTGACATGGGACGGTGTCACGAACCACGCACACCCCATGATCACCGCCGTCGCGCACAGCACTCGCGTCGTCGTCATGGTTCGACTCCTTCTTGTCGGTGCAGATTCTGCCACTGAGTAGGCGGGACGGCGTAGCGATCTTTGCAATATTTGCAGGGGCATGACGCGAATTCATTCCGAAATGAGCGCCGTTCCGCGTTGGCAGTCCGCTCGCAACGACGTGTAGAATCCAGCCGATGAAGGCGACGGATTCGCGAGCATTCGATCCGCGCGTCACCTTTGCCGAGCTCGCGCAGTGGCCCGAAACCCCCCGCTGCGAGCAGTACGAGCTGTTACGAACTCATCGCTATCGTCGGCGCTGACGCTAACGTCACCTCGCCAGCACTGCCCGATCTGTCCTTCTCGACCCGCTCCGTCTTCGCTGAATAATCGATCGCGGTAGTAAGATTGCGCGCGCAAGGAGACTGCTATGCCCGCGAGCCGGTCGATTCGCGTTGCCCTTCTTCTCGCCGTTTTTCTCGCGCCGGCTGTCGCCGCGCAGATGCAGAGCACGGCTGATGCGCCGCGCTATCTGACTCCGCCGGCCAATATCGTCGCCACCTTCGATGCGCCGCCGCTGCCGCAGGTCATCGTGAGCCCGTCGCGTCAGCTGCTCGCGTTGACGATGCGCAGGACGAACCCGACGCTTGCGGAGCTTGCGCGGCCGACGCTCCGGCTCGCCGGCGCACGCGTCGATCCAAAGAACAACGGACCGCATCGCACGAACGGCGTCTACGCGATCACGCTGAAGAAGATCGCGGACGGCAGCGAGACGAAGGTGACCGTGCCGGCGCAGGCGAACCTGACGAACATCCGCTTCTCGCCCGACGGTTCGCGTCTCGCGTTCGCGAACATCAAGGACGCTGGGATCGAGCTCTGGATCGCCGACACATCGACCGGACAGGCAAAGGTGATGAGCGGCGCTGACCGGTTGAACGCCGCCAACGGCGAGCCCTGCGACTGGCTGCATGACAACGTGACGTTGGTTTGTGAGATCGTGCCGCCGGGCCGGGGACCCGCGCCGATCGAACCGGTCGTGCCGGCGGGACCGACGATTCTCGAGAACCACGACAAGGCCGCGCCCGCGCCAACCTATGAAGACATGATTCGAACGGCGCACGACGAGCTGCTGTTCGAGTACTACTTCACGAGTCAGCTCGCCTCAATCGACACGACAACGGGGAAGCGGACGACATTCGGACGGCCGGCGATCTTCGACGAGGTGACGCCGTCGTCCAACGGCGAGTACGTGCTCGTCGCGAAAGTGATCCGTCCGTATTCGCATCTCATCCCGATGAACGGCTTCCCGCAGCAAGTGGAGATCTGGACGCGCAAGAGTTCCGGGGGCGACGTCGTGGCACGCACGATCGCCGAGATCCCGTCGCGCGAGGGCGTGACGCTCACCGGCGTCCGCACCGGACCGCGCGAGTATCGCTGGCGTCCCGATCAACCGGCGACGGTCGTGTGGGCAGAAGCGCTCGACGAAGGCAACCTGAAGAACAAAGTCCCGTTCCGCGACAAGGTGATGGCGCTGAGCGCGCCGTTCACCTCGGCGCCGAGCGAGCTCGCGAAGACCGAGTACCGATTCTCGAGCGTCTCGTTCACCGACAAGGGGATCGCGCTGCTGAGCGAATCGGATCGCGCGACGCGCCGCACACGGACGTGGATCCTCGAACCGGGCGCGCAGCCGAAGAAGCTGTGGGATCGCAAGCAGGAGGATCGCTACGGCGATCCCGGCACGCCGGTGACGCGGAACGACAGCGGTACGAACACGGTCGCGATCGTCGGCGGCGGACGCGGTGCGACTCGCGGCGCAATTCTGCAGCACGGTGACGAGATCTATCTCACGGGCGAAGGCGCGTCGCCGGAAGGCGATCGTCCGTTCATCGACAAGCTCAATCTCAAAACGCTCGCCACCGAGCGTTTGTTCCGCAGCGATTCGAAGTCGTACGAGACCGTCGTCGAGCCGCTGTCGGACGATGCGAAAACGATTTTCACGCACTTCGAGACCGTCACCGACACGCCGAACTACTACACGCGAACGATCGGAGACGGCGCCGCACCGAGACGCGCGGTGACGGCGTTCCGCGATCCCCAGGAATTGTTCCGCGGCGTCGAGCATCAGTTCCTGACCTACCAGCGCAAGGACGGCGTGAAGTTGTCGGCGACGCTGTATCTGCCGCCCGGCTACAGGAAAGGTGAGCGGTTGCCGCTCGTGATGTGGGCGTATCCGCGTGAGTTCTCGGATGCCGACTCGGCCAGTCAGGTCGTCGGCTCGCCGAATCGGTTCACGCTCGCGTCGCCGGGCAACAACCACATGTATCTGCTGCTCGCCGGCTACGCGATTCTCGACGGCCCGACGATGCCAATCGTCGGTCCGGGCGAGACGGCGAACGATCACTACGTCGAGCAACTGGTGTCGAGCGCTGAAGCCGCGATCGACAAGGTCGTCGAGATGGGCGTGGCGGATCGCAATCGCATCGGCATCGGCGGCCACAGCTACGGCGCGTTCATGACCGCGAACCTGCTTGCGCACTCACGCTTGTTCAGGGCCGGGTTCGCGGAAAGCGGCGCGTACAACCGCACGCTGACGCCGTTCGGATTCCAGAACGAGCGGCGCACGTTCTGGGAAGTACCGGAGATCTACGAGAAGATGTCGCCTTTCTTCCATGCGAACCAGGTCAAGGATCCCATTCTGCTGACGCACGGCGAGATGGACGACAACTCCGGCACGTTCCCGATTCAGTCCGAGCGCTTCTACATGGCGCTGAAAGGCCATGGCGCGACGGTGCGGTACGAAACGCTGCCGTACGAAGCGCACGGATATGCCGCACGCGAAACGCTTCTGCACCTCGTCGCGGAGAAGATCGCCTGGTTCGACAAATACGTAAAGAACGCGAGCGCAAGGCCGACGACCGAAGCCGGCCGCAATCAGTGACATACGGATTCTGGTAGTAAGCATCGACGCATTCATACAGTGGACGTTTGTTGCTGCATGTCGCCGACCTGACGAAGCACTACGGACACCTCACTGCGCTCAGCGAGGTGTCCTTCTCCATTCGGCCGGGCGAAGTGCTCGGCCTCATCGGTCCGAACGGTTCCGGAAAGACAACGTTGTTCGAATGTCTTGGCGGCGTGCTGCCGTCCGACGGCGGCAGCGTGTCCGACGGCGCGCGCATCGTCGCCGCCGCTGAGCGCTGGTCGATCCTGTTCTATCTGCCGGACGGCATCGCGCCGTGGCCTGCGCAGACGGTTCGCTGGGCGCTGAAGTTCGCGCAAGGGTGGTTCGGGGGAAGCGATCTGGCGCCGATCATCGATCAGCTCGATCTCGGGCCTTTGCTCGATCAGCGCATCGGCGAGCTCTCGAAGGGTCAGCGCAAACGTGTGCTGCTGGCGATCGGGCTGCTGACGCCGCAGCCGGTGCTGCTCGCCGACGAACCGTTCGACGGGCTCGACCTGCGTCAGACGCGCGAGGTCGCCCAGACGCTCCGCGCGCATGCGGCCGAAGGGCGCACGCTGTTCCTGTCCATCCACCAGATTCCCGACGCCGCTCGCGTCTGCGATCGGTTCGTGCTCTTGAGCGGCGGACGCGTCCGCGGCGAAGGGACGCTCGCCGAGCTGTCCGCGCTCGCGGCGTCACGCGGCGCACCACGCTCCTCCGATCTAGAAGAGGTCTTTCTTGTTCTCACGGACGCCCGGAATTAGGCGGGGGCGCCGCAACGCGGCCTCATTCGTGTGGCTGCTCGACAAGGAATGGCGCGAGCTGATTGCGTCGCGCGCCTACTGGGTGATGCTGCTCGTAATCGGACCGCTCGTCGGCTTCTCGTTCATCAGCTCCGTGCGCACGTACGCCGAAGCGAGCGGTCTGCACGGGACGTCGGCGGGCGTCGGCGAAGCGTTCTCGCCGCTCATCGGTGTGTGGGCGCCGACCTTCAGCGCGTGCGAGCTCGCGGCGGCGTTTCTGCTGCCGTTCGTCGCCATCCGCCTCGTCGGCGGCGATCGTCAGAGCGGCGCGCTGAAACTCGAGCTGCAGCATCCAATGCCGGCGATCGGCCGCATTGCGGCAAAGACGATCGTCCTCGTCGCAGCCTGGGTCCTCGCGTCCGCCGCGCCGCTCATCGCGATCGTGATGTGGATCTCGTACGGCGGCAGCGTGTACCTCCCGGAGCTCGTCACGATCGCGTTCGGTCACCTGCTGAATGCGGGATTGACGATCGCGCTCGCCGCGGCGACAGCCGCGGTCACCGAACATCCATCGACCGCCGCGATCCTCACGCTCAGCGTCACCGTCGGCACGTGGATCGTCAACTTCGCCGCTGCCGTCAACGGCGGCTTCTGGGAGCGCGCGGCCGGTTACACGCCGACCGCGATGGTCGCGGAATTTCAACACGGGCTCATTCGACTCGACGTAGTGCTCGTTGCGGTGATCCTGATCGCCGCCGGCCTCGTCACGTCGGCGATCTGGCTGCGGCTCGGCATCGCCACGCGCCGCCGCGCGTACGAATCGCTCGCCGCCGGTGCACTCGCCTCAGCCGCGATCTTCATCAGCACGTTCGCCACCGCGAGCTGGGACACGTCCGAGAATCGCGGCAACTCGTTCCCCGAAGCAGACGAGGTGACGCTGCGCCAAATTCACACGCCGCTGAAGCTGCAGGTGCATCTTGCGCCGGAGGATCCGCGGCGCTCCGATCTCGAGCGCCGCGCGCTCTCGAAGCTCCGGCGCGTCATGCCGACGACACTGCAGGTCGACTATATTTCCGCGACCTCGATCGGCTTGTTCGAGCAGACGGCCGCGAAGTACGGTGAGATTTGGTACGACCTTGGCGGGCGCAGGACGATGAGCCGCGC
>Ga0075434_100002071_pt1 | contig 17436 bp, 14 predicted proteins | sample RhiMethybrSRZTD3_FD_75298 | JGI IMG/M metagenome (GOLD analysis project Ga0075434, IMG submission 75298) | Populus rhizosphere microbial communities from Tennessee, USA - Rhizosphere MetaG P. TD hybrid SRZTD3 | ecosystem: Host-associated > Plants > Roots > Rhizosphere > Soil | place: USA... | reverse complement strand
GCGGCAGATCGAATCGGCGGGCGCCATGCACGCCGTGATCGAGATCGGAGACGCGAAGCTGATGATCGGCGGCGGCGGACCAGGCTTGTCGTGGCGCGGCGACCCGATGCCGACCGCGTTTCACGTCTACGTAGGCGACACGGACGCCGCGTTCGCACGCGCGGTCGAGGCGGGCGCGGCCGTCGTCGCGCCGCCGGAAGACAAGCCGTATGGCGAGCGGATGGCCGCCGTGAAGGATCCACAGGGCAGCGCGTGGTACATCGCGACGCAGCGCGGCCCGCAGTTCGTCCGCGAGGGACGGCAGGCCGTCACGACGTACTTGCACCCGCAGCGGGCGGATCCGCTGATCGCCTATCTGAAGCGGGCGTTCGGCGCGACCGAGCTCGAGAAGCACGCGTCGCCCGAAGGAGTCGTCTTCCACGCGGCCGTGCGGATCGGCGACTCGACAATCGAGATGGGCGAGGCGGGAGGCGCCGCGCACCCGGCGCCGACGATGTTCTATGTGTATCTGCCGAACGTCGAGGCGGCGTACCAGCGCGCGATCGACGCCGGCGGCACCTCGATCTCGCCGCCGGCCGACCGGCCATATGGCGATCGCACGGCGGCCGTGAAGGATCCGTTCGGCAACCTGTGGTACGTCGCGCGCCAGATCGCGCGCCGCGGCTGAGCCGATAAACGCGCGGCAGGCGCCATCCGTCTAAGCGGGCGGAGGGCTCACATGGTTCGTGTTCTATTTGCCGCGCCAATCCTCATCGCGGCCGCGGTGTCCGCGTCGGCGCAGCCGCGCCGGGGAGCGGGCGGCGCCGTGTCGTGCAACGATTTCGGCAACTCGGACCGCGGATCCGCCTGCGAGGTGCGCGAGGAGACGATCCCCGGCGCCGGCGTCAACCCGCTCGACGTGGACGCGGGGCGCAACGGCGGCATCCGCGTGCGCGGCTGGGATCGCCCCGACGTGCTCGTGCGCGCGCGCGTGGCGGCGTCGGCCGACAGCAACGCCGAAGCGCGGCAGATCGTCTCGGGCGTTCGCGTCGTCACGTCCGGAGGGACGATCCGAGCCGAAGGACCCGAGGCCAACAGCGGCAGCGGCAACTGGTCCGTCAGCTTCGAGCTGAACGTGCCGCGCACCGCGATGCTGACGCTGAACGCGCGCAACGGCGGCGTGTCGATCGAGGACTTCCAGGGCGCGGCGAAGTTTCACGCGGTCAACGGCGGCGTGACGCTGAGAAACGTGAGCGGCGACATCCGCGGCGAGACGGTGAACGGCGGCCTCACGATCGATCTCAGCGGCGATCACTGGAACGGCGCGGGCCTCGACGTCGAGACGCAGAACGGCGGGATTCGAATGACGCTCCCCGAGCAGTACTCGGCCTCGCTCGAGACGGCCACGACCAACGGCCGCATCAACATCGATTTTCCCGTGACGGTGTCGGGCCGCATCACGCGGAGCCTGACGACGACGCTCGGCGCCGGCGGCGCGAAGCTGCGCGCGGTGACGACGAACGGCGGAGTCACCATACGGAAACAGTAAGCGCGCGCCGCCGTGCCATACTCGTGGCATGGCGGCGAGGCGTCGCGTGGCGGTCGCAGCCGCGGCGCTGGCCGGCGTGCTCGCGGCCGCCGGCGCGGCGCTCGCGCAGTTCGGCTTCGCGCGCGGTCCGTTCCACGAATACCCCAACATCCCCTACGACGGACGCTTCACGTTCGTCCGCCTGAAGTACACGACCGCGCCGGGCGGCTACTGGTACGGCGGCTGGCCCGCGTGGGGCCACGGCTATCCGCTCGCCGAGCAGAACCTGATGCGGATCATGAACGAGATCAGCTTCCTGAATCCGCACACCGAGGAGATCAACGCGATCACCCTCGACGATCCGGAGCTGTTCCGCTATCCGATCGCGTACGTGATCGAAGTCGACTGGTGGGCGATGACCGACGGCGAGGGCGCGGCGCTGCGCGCGTATCTCGCGAAGGGCGGCTTCGTCATCATCGACGACTTCAAGCCGCGGCGCTTCCGCGGCGGCGGCTTCGGCAGCGGCGCCGGCGGCTACGGATACGGCAGCGGATGGGACGTGTTCGAGGCGGCGATGGCGCGCGCGCTGCCGAACGCGCGCTTCGTCGATCTCGAGGCGTCGCATCCGATCTTCCACTCGTTCTTCGAGATCGATCGGCTCGACATCGTGCCGCAGGCCTACATCGCCGGCAAGCCGATCTTCCGCGGTCTGTTCGAGAACAACGATCCGACCAGACGCCTGCAGATGATCGTCAACTACAACACCGACGTGTCGCAGTTCTGGGAGTGGTCCGGCACCGGTCTGCGGCCGATCGACGACACGAACGAGGCGTACAAGCTCGGCGTCAACTACATCGTCTACGGCCTTACGCACTGATCGCTGTCGATTGCCCCCGGACCGGCCTGAAAGCCGTCCCTACTGGAGTGTCTTCTGTAGCGTCGGGATGAGGACAGCCGGCGTGCGGCGGCGCTCTCGCCGGAAGCGGTCCGCGACGGCGGCCGCGATCTCGCGCGCGGCGCCGCGGCGGACGAGCAGGACGACCGCTCCGCCGAAGCCTCCGCCCGTCATCCGCGCGCCGAAGACGCCGGCGTTCTGCTGCGCGATCTCGACGAGCGCGTCGACGTCCGGCGTCGACACGTCGAAATCGTCGCGCATCGATCGGTGCGAGTCGTTCATCAGCAGGCCGAACGCCGCCTCGTCGCCGCGGCGCAGCGCCTCGCGCGCCTCGAGCACGCGCGCGTTTTCCGTGACGACGTGGCGTGCGCGGCGATCGAGCGGCGCCGGCAGCGCCACACGTGTCAGATCCTGCGCGGTGACGTCGCGAAGCGCCGCCACGTTCAGCCGGCGCGCGCTCGCGACGCACTCTTCGCGCCGCACGCGATACTCCCCCGTCGCGTGTGCGTGCGACACGCCCGAGTCGATGACGACGAGCTCCGCGCCGCGAGGCAGCGCGAGCTGCTCGAAGGCGAGCGTGCGCGTGTCGAGGAACAGCGCCGCGTCGGTCGCCGCAAACGTGGCCGCCATCTGATCCATCATCCCGACCGGCGCGCCGACGAGCTTCGTTTCCGCGTCGTGGCCGATCCGGGCGCCCTCCACGGGGTCGACGTCGAGATCGAACGCGCCGCACAGCGCGCGGACGACCGCGATCTCGAGCGCCGCGCTCGACGACAGGCCGGCGCCGAGCGGCACGGCCGACTCGATTCGCGCATCGAAGCCGCGAATCGGCAGGCGCCGCGCGCGCATCGCGGCGGTGACGCCCTGGACGTAATCGATCCAGTCGCCGCGTCGCATTTCACCGCCGACGCGGAATTCCACCAATCCGTCGCCGGCGACGTTCGCGCTCCACACACGCGCGGCATCGTCGGCGCGCGGCGCGAGCTCGACACGCGTGCGCTGCGGCGTCGCGATCGGCATCACGAAGCCGTCGTTGTAATCGGTATGTTCGCCGATCAGGTTCACGCGGCCCGGCGCGTCACCCGCGATCGACGGCGCGCGGCCGAACAGCGCCTCGAATGCGGCAGCGGCGACGTCAGCCAAGCGAGACCTCGACGCGCCGGAGCTCGGCCGCCGTGCCGTCCGGATCCGCGTCGACGGTGAAGACGCCGGCGCCGATTTCGCTGCCGGCGAGGAATTTGAGGCGATCGCGCATGCGATACGGCGGATAGAGCTCGACGTGCAGGTGGGCTTCGGGATGCGGCTCGCCGTCGGTCGGCGCCTGGTGGAACGCCATCACGTACGGGAACGGCCGCTGCCACAGGCCGTCGTACTTGAGCAGCACCGTCTTCAGCGCGCGCGCGAAATCGGCGCGCCCGTCCGCGTCGAGATCCGCGACCGACGCGACGGCCTCGCGCGTGGCAATCCACACTTCGTACGGATACCGCGCGCACGCGGGAACGAAGGCGGCCGTCCGCTCGCCCGCGTACAGCACGCGCGCGCCGCCGTCGAGCTCGGCGGCAACGAGCGTCTCGACCAGACCGCGACCGTGCTCGTCGAGATGGGCGCGCTGCTCGGCCAGCTCGCGCGCGGCAACCGGCGGCACGAACGGGTACGCGTAGATCTGCCCGTGCGGATGGTGCAGCGTGACGCCGACCTCGACGCCGCGGTTCTCGAACGGGAACACGTACTTGATCGCCGCGCTCGCGCCCAGCGTGCGGTAGCGATCCGCCCACACCTCGACGAGCAGCTCGATGTGATCGAGCGGCAGCGCGCCGAGCGACCCGGCAGCGTCGCGCGTGAAGACGACGACCTCGCACACGCCGATGCCCGGCAGCGTCTTCACCGGCAGCGACGGCGGGTCGCGCGCCTCCATCGTCAGCGTCGGGAAGAGGTTTTCGAAGACGGCGGCGTCGTAGTCGCCGTCGGGCAGCTCGGTCGGCGGCGCGCCGGCGATCGTCGGACCGAGCGGGTTGTACTCGGGCGGCGGCAGAAACGTGCGGTGCTGCCGATGCGTCGCGTACGCAATCCATTCGCCGCGAAGCGGGTGCCAGCGGAGGTGCGCGTTCGGAAACGCCGGCTCCGGCGACGGCGACGGCGCGACGAGCCGCTCGTCGATCGGCCTGCGCGAATACAACAGAAGACGCCGGCCGTCCGGTTTCGTGAGCGCGCGCGTGAACATCGGCGACGATCGTAACCCGGCGCACGTCGCGCACGCCGCCGCGGCGGAGTAGAATCAGCGCGCAGACGAGGTGTGCTCATGAAAGTGTCGCGACGCGATCTCCTCGCAGGCGCCGCCGGCGTCGTCGCGCTCGGCGCGACGGCGGGCGCGCAGCCTCAAGAAGCTCCCGGCGATCCGACGAAGGTGCGCGGGCGTCCGAGCCGCGCGCTCGGACAGCGCGCGCCGGCGGAGAAGCCGCAGCGCCAGCCGCGCGGTGCGGCCTCGTCGGGCACGCCGCATCAGGATCTCTGCGGCACGATCACGCCGGCCGATCTTCACTTCGAGCGGCACCACGCCGGCGTCCCGGAGATCGATCCGAAGAGCTACACGCTCCTGATCCACGGCATGGTCGAGCGGCCGATGATGTTCACGCTCGCGGATCTGAAGCGCTTTCCCGCCGTCAGCCGCGTGCACTTCCTCGAGTGCTCCGGCAACTTCGGCGGCCGCGGCGCGGCGACAGACCTCACGCCGCAGCAGATTGCCGGCCTCACGAGCACGAGCGAGTGGACGGGCGTCGCGCTCGCGACGCTCTTCCGCGAAGTCGGCGCGCGGCCGCAGGCGACGTGGTTCCTCGCCGAAGGCGGCGACGCCGCGGTACTCACGCGAAGCATCCCCGTCTCGAAGGCGTTCGACGACGCGCTGATTGCGTACGGCCAGAACGGCGAGGCGCTTCGTCCCGAGCAGGGCTACCCGGCGAGGCTGTTCCTGCCCGGATGGGAAGGCAACGCGAACGTCAAATGGCTCCGGCGGATCGAGCTCTCCGATCGGCCGTTCATGACGCGCGAGGAGACGTCGAAGTACACCGAGCCGATGGCGGACGGCAGCGCGCGCATGTTCAGCTTCCTGATGGACGCGCGATCGCTCATCACCTACCCCGCGTATCCGGTCACGCTGACGCGCGGGTGGCTCGAGATCAACGGCATCGCGTGGACCGGTTCGGGAAAGATCGCGCGCGTCGACGTGAGCACGGACGGCGGCGCGACGTGGACGGCGGCGAAGCTGCAGGAGCCGGTGCTGCCGAAGGCGCACACGCGGTTCCGGCACGTGTGGAACTGGACCGGCGGCGACGCGGTGATCATGAGCCGCGCGTCCGACGAGACCGGCTACGTGCAGCCGACGCGCGAGTCGCTGATCGCGTCGCGCGGCATCAGCAGCGTCGGCTATCACATCAATCCGATCACCGGCTGGCGCATCCGCGCCGACGGCACGGTCGTCTATCACGCGGAGCCGTGGTCATGACGCGCCTGCTTTGCGCCGCCGGGGCGTGCGCGTTGACGGCCACCGTCATGTCGGCGGCGCAGCCGCCGGGCGCGGCGCGTCCATCCGCACAGGCGCCGAAGGAACCCGCGACGTTCGGCATTGGCCGCCCGGCGACGCCGGAAGAGATCGCGTCGCGCGACATCGACGTCGGTCCCGACGGCGTCGGCCTGCCGCCGGGCCGCGGAACCGCGGCAGACGGTGCGCCGATCTATGCTGCCCGCTGCGCCGGCTGCCACGGGAAGACGGGGAAAGAAGGGCCGAACGACACGCTGGTCGGACGCATTCCGGGCGACGCGTTCACCTTCGCGCGCGACCCGAAGGCGCCGAAGACGATCGGCAGCTACTGGCCGTACGCGACGACGGTGTTCGACTACATCCGCCGCGCGATGCCGCCGGACAAGCCGGGATCGCTGAAGGACGACGAAGTCTACGACCTGACGGCGTATCTGCTCGCGCAGAACGAGCTGATTCCCGCGGACGCCGTGATCGACGCCTCGTCGCTGCCGAAGGTGAAGATGCCGGCGCGCGACAAGTTCAAGCCCGACACGAGGACGGATCAGAAGAAGAAGTGAGCCCTAACGCTGCACGAGCTCGATCTTCGCGCCCGCGGGGCCTTCGAGGTACGCGAAGTTCACCATCGTGCCGCTCGCGAGCTTCAACGGCCGCGGCTCGGTCGTGAACTTCACGTTCCCCGCTTTCAGCTCTGTCGTCTTCGCGTCGAGATTCGTCGTCCGCCATCCGATGTGATCGACGGCGTGGCCCTCGCTGGGCGCCGCGTCGCCGCGCTGCGCGAGAATCCACACGCCGCCGTATCTGACGCCGTCGATGCGGTCCTTCAGCTTGCCGGCGTCGCCGCCGAACTTCTCCTTGTACCAGGCGAGCGTCGCCGCGGGATCGGGCGCGCGCAGGTGGACATGGTGCAGCCCGAGCTTCTCAGGGTCCTGCACGACCTCGATCCGCGTGCCCCACGGATCCTCGACGAACGCGAGCTTGAAGAGGCCGGGCACGTCGCGCGCGGGGTTCACGATCTTCACGCCGATCGACTCGAGCTCTTTCATCTTCGCGTCGAGATCGGCGACCGAGAACCCGATGTGATCGAGCGCGCTGCCGGAGCTCGGCTGCGCCTTGTCGTTCTTCAGAAAGATCAGGCGCGTGTCGCCGAACATCAGGCGGTCCGGCGCCTCGGTCATCGGCTGCCCGCCGAACGTCTTCTGATACCACTCGACGCCCTTCGCCTGGTCGGGGACGTTCAAGTGGATGTGATCCAGGATCGGCAGAATCGCCGTCTGCGCCGCGGCCGGCGCGGCCAGCGAGACAAACGCCATCACCGCAGCAAGCCTCCGCACGCTCACCTCGCTCGCAGCGTGATCTTCTGCACGCGCCAGTTCCCGAGCTCCCCGACGAGGAGCTCGTTCTCGCTGCGGCAGTCGATCGCGTTCACCATGTTGAATTCCTTCGGCAGCCGGCCGGCGCGGCCGAACTTGCCGACGATCTTCCCGTCGAGCTCGAGCTTGTAGATCTCGCCGTTGTCGAGCGACTCCGAGTCGTTCGAGTTCGACGAGTAGAGGAACTGGTGCGCGCCGGGCGTGATGCAGATCGCCGCCGGCGTGCCGATGTTCGCGATCTGCGCCTTCGGCGTGCCGCGGCCGTCGAAGACCTGGATGCGCTTGTTGCCGGCGTCGGCAACGTACACGTTGCCCTGCGCGTCGAGCGCGATGCCGCGCAGCGAGTTGAACTGCCCCGGCTCGCTGCCGCGCTGCCCCCACGACGCGATGTAGTGGCCGTCCTTGTCGAACTTCGCGACGCGCGCGTTGCCGGCGCCCGTCGCGACGCCGTCGGCGACGTAGATGTTGCCGTCCTTGTCCCACGCGACGCCGGCCGTGCGGACGAAGCTGTCGCCGGGGATTCCCGATCCCGGCGGTCCGGCCGGACCGCGTCCGCCGCCGGCCGGCTGCGCCGCGCCGGGCGCGCCCGCGCCGCGCGCCGCCTCGGCGGGTGGACCGCCGCGCCCCTCGGGCGGCGGACCGCCCCGACCTTCGCCGCCGCCGCCGCGCGCGCCGGGGCGCACCGAGATCGCTTCGGGCTTGCGGCTCAACACGAGCAGGATGCGCCCGTCCTGATCGAATTTGATCACGTTGCTCGATCCCTGGTCGACGACCCAGATGTTGTCCTGCGGATCGATCTTCACGGCCTGCGCGAAGTTGAAGCCGTACACGCCCTGGCCGATCTCGCGCACGAACTTGCCGGTCTGGTCGAACTCGAACAGCCGCGAGCCGGCCTTGTAGAACGTGCGCGACGTTCCGACGCTGGAGTGCGCCGCGCCCGTGCGCGTGTAGACGAAGATGTGCCCCTTCGAGTTGGTCGCGACGCCCGCGGCCTCGCCGAGATGGATGGTGTCGGGCAGCTTGAGCAGGTCGGCGTTCGCGTCGTACGCGATGTCGGGCGCGCCCGACTGCGCGACGAGCGGCGCGGCGCAGGCGGCGGCGGCAACGAGGGAGAGAACGAGCCAGCGTTTCATGCCGCCACCTACTTCCCGGCGCCCGCCGACGTCTTCGCCGGTTGCGCCTTGAGGATGATCTTCTGCACGCGCCAGTCGGTGATCTCCGACACGAAGAGCTCGTTCGGGTTGCGGCAGTCGATCTCGTGCACCGTGCTGAATTCCTTCAGCGCCTTGCCGGCTTTCCCGAACCTGCCGACGATCGTGCCGTCGAGCTCCATCTTGTAGATCTCGCCGGTCTGCGCCGCGGCGCGCGAATCGCCGTTGTCGGGTACGGAGTTCGAGACGAAGAGGTACTGGTGCGGTCCCGGCGAGATGCAGATCGCCCACGGGCTGCCGACCTGGTCGTAGATCGCCTTGAAGTTGAGATCGTTGTCCCACACCTGCACGCGCGCGTTGCTGCGATCGCCGATGTAGACGTTGCCCTGCGCGTCGGCGGCGATCGTGTGCGGCAGATTCAGCTGGCCCTGTCCGTTGCCGCGCGTGCCGGCCGACTTGACGAAGCGGCCGTTCTTGTCGTACTTCACGACGCGCGAATCGCCGTAGCCGTCCGAGATGAAGATGTTGCCGTCCTTGTCCCAGGCGACGTCAGTCGGCCGGTTGAACGAGTACGGCTTGTTCGCGCCCGAGTAGCCGCCCTGGCCGGTGAAGTTGGTGAGCTCCTCGACCGCCTCGGGCCGGCGGCCGATCACCATCGTGACGCGCCCGGCCGGGTTGAACTTGATGATCATGTTGGTCCCTTCGTCGACCGCCCAGATGTTGTCCTGCGGATCGACGCGGACCGCGTGCGCGAACGCGAACCCGTAGAGCCCCTGCCCGATCTCGCGCACGAACGCGCCGTTCTGATCGAACTCGAACAGCCGCGTGTCGCCGCTGCGCGTGTAGACGAACACGTGCCCCTTCGAATTGGTGGCGACGCCGATGCCCTCGCCGAGGTAGAGGTTCGGCGGCAGCTTCAGGAAATTCGGCACCGACTCGTACGGGATCTCGGGGACGTTCTGCGCCTTCGCCTTGCTCTGCGCGTAGCCGGGCGCCGCGGCGAGGATCATGGCCACGAACGCGCCGGCGGTAAAACATCTGATCATCGAAGCCTCCAGGGAGTCTTGGACTGTTACGGCTCGAGCCGGCCGCCGCTCTCGACGAAGGCGTCGAGCGCATCGGTGAGGCGCCGATCGAAATCGGCGCGCGCGCGCCACGACGTATCGACCAGGCGCACGCTGCGCGCGCGGCGCAGATCGTCGGCGAGCGCCGCGAAGAGACGCGCCGTGTCGTCCGACTGCTCGGCGTCGAGATAGCGCATGAAGAGCCGCTCGCACGACAGCACCGCCGGCTGGCCGGCGCGCAGCAGCAGGAAGTCCCGTCGATTCACGCCGCGCGTCATGCCTTCGCGAGATCCTCGAGCGTGCGCCGCACCATGTTGCGCGTCAGCGGCACTTTGTACCCGTTCTTCGCGAGCGGACGGGCGCCGGCGACGGCGGCCTCGCCCGCCGACGCCGCCACGTCCGGCGTGATGCGCTTCCCCGTCAGCTGCTTTTCGACCTCGGGCAGCCGCCACGGAATCGGTGCGACGCCACCGAGAACGACGCGCGCCCTGCGGCAGACGTCCTTGTCCATGTCGAGCACCACCGCGGCGCTTACGACGGCGTGCGTCCACGCCTCGCGGTCGAGAATCTTGTGATACGCGCTCCGCGCGCCGGCGGCGCTCGCCGGCAGCACGATCTCGGCGAGCACGTCGCCGTCCTTCAGCACGTTCTCGCGCGACGCGTCGACGGTCGGCAGCGTGAAGAAGTCGGCAGCCGGCACACGGCGCTCGCCGCCCGGCCCGACGATCCGGAACGTCGCATCGAGCGCGACGAGCGCCGGCGCCGTGTCCGACGGGTGGACGATATAGCTCGGCCCGCCGCCGAAGATGGCGTGGAACTCGTTCTCGCCGTTCACCGAGTAGCACGTCGTGCCGCCGTTCTTCAGGCACTTGAAGCCGTTGCGGTAGTACCAGCACCACGGCCGCTGGCAGACGTTGCCGGCAATCGTCGCGACGTTGCGAATCTGCGGCGTCGCGACGCTCTCGGCCGCCTCGGCGAGGACGCGGTAGTCGCGGCGGATCGCCGCGCTCGACGCGATCGCGTCGAGCGTCGTCTCGCCGCCGATCGTCGCGCCGTTCTTCACGGTGATCCGGTCGAGGCTCTTGATCGATCGCAAGTGCACGACGACGTCCGGCGAGACGAGCCCTTCTTTCATCATGCCGAGGAGATCGCTGCCGCCGCCGGCGACGGCGACGCTGCGCCGCGCATCGCGCGCCTGCCGGATGAGCGTCATCGCCTGCGTGAGGTCGCGGGCGTTGGCGTTGGTGAAGGCTTTCACGACCGGCCTCCCTTCTCCGCGGCGAGCGCGGCGACGAGCTTGTCGCGCGTGATCGGCAGATCCTTCATGCGGTGGCCGATCGCGTTCGCCACGGCGTTGGCGACCGCGGCGGGCGACGGCACCTTGCTCGACTCGCCCATGCTCTTGGCGCCGAACGGCCCGAACCCGTCGTCGGACTCGATGAAGATGACCTCGATCTCCGGCGCGTCGCGGTGCGTGGCGACGCGCGCGCCGTAGTAGCCGGGCGTCAGCGGCGTGCCGCTGCGCCGGTCGTAGAGGAGATCCTCGTGCAGCGCCATGCCGATGCCCATCGTCGCGCCGCCGCGGATCTGGCTGCGCGCCGTCAGCGGGTTGATGATCCGGCCGCAGTCGTGGACGGTGAGGTACTTCACGACGCGCGCGCGGCCGAGATCGACGTCCACCTCGACCTCGACGAAGTGCGCGCCGAACGCGCTCCGCACCTTGCCCTGGAGCGACGGATTGGGCGTCGCGGTGCCGATGAGGACGTCGCTGCCTCTCGGCATGCCTTTCTCCGCAATCTGCTTCTTCAGATCGCGCGCCGCCTCGACGACGGCGTAGCCGGTCATGATCGTCGTGCGGCTGCCCGATTCGCCGACCGAGTACGGGCAGCGATCGGTGTCGCCCCACACGACTTCGAGATCCGACAGCGTGACGCCGAGCGCCTCCGCGGCGATCAACGCCATCGTCGTCTTCGCGCCGGCGCCGACGTCGGTGACGCCGACGTGCACCCAGTACTTGCCGCTGCCGTCGACGCGGACGACGGCGCTGCTCCGGCCGAGGCCCGAGCGGAACGCCATGAACGCGACGCCGGCGCCGCGCTTGATCGGACCGGGATCCGATCCAGGCGTCGGCTTCCAGCGCTTCTTCCACTCGAACGCTTCGGCGCCGCGGCGGATGCACTCCTCGAGCGAGTAGTTCGTGTACGGCGTCTGATCGCCCGCCTTCCGCGTCATGTTCCGGATGATGAACTCGACGGGGTCCATCTTCATCTTCGCGGCGACGTCGTCCATCATCGACTGGATGCCGAAGAAGCCCTGCGGGTACTCGGGCCCGCGGAAGTTGCCGGACACCGTACGGTTCGTGTAGACGGGCGAGATCGAGGTCTCGATGTTCGGGCACTGGTAGAGCTCGACGCCCGCGATGTTGCCGCTGTTCTTCCGGTACGGACCCATGCCGCTGAAGCCGCGCAGCTGAATCGCCTGCAGCGTGCCGTCGCTCTTCACGCCGACCTTGTAGTACTGCACCGTCGGCCAGCGGCCGTGCATCCCGATGTAGTCTTCCTTGCGCGAGAGCTCGAGCTTCACCGGCGCGCCCGCCTCTTTCGCGAGCGCGGCGGCGATCAAGTCGGCGTCCTGATTCTGGTTCTTGTTGCCGAAGTTGCCGCCCATGTACTGGCAGACGACCCGGACGTTTTCCGGCGCGATGCCGAGATCGCGCGCCATGTCGGTGCGGCAGTTCGCGATGCCGCCCGTCGGCGTGTAGACGGTGAGCTTCTCGCCCTCCCAGTGCGCGACGCAGCTTCGCGGCTCCATCTGCGCGTTGTGCACGAAGCTCGTCGAGAAGCGTTCCTCGAAGACGCGATCGGACGCCTTGAAGCCGTCCTCGACGCTGCCGCGCTTCTGTCCGATCGGCTGGAACTCGTTCCGTGCCGTCGGCGACAGGTTGCCCTCCGGCCAGATCTTCACGGCGTCCGGCTTGAGCGCTTCCTCGGGGTCGAGCACGAATGGCAGCGGCTCGTAGTCGACGGCGATCAGCTGCAGCGCTTCCTCGGCCACGTGCCGATTGACCGCGGCGACGGCGGCGACCGGATCGCCGACGAAGCGCACGGGGTTGTTGAACGCGTAGCGCCGGTGCTTGGTGATCTTCTTGATCTCGTCGTTGTACTGAGCGCCGCCGGAGATCGATCCGGCGCCCCACACCGTCGAGCAGTTCTCGTGCGTGACGATGGCCTTGACGCCGGGGAGCGCCCGCGCCTTCGACGCGTCGATGCGGCGGATGCGTGCGTGCGGATGCGGACTGCGCAGCACGCGCGCGTAGAGCATGCCCGGCAGCGCCACGTCCACCGTGTACTTCGCCTTGCCGGACACACGCTCGACGGCGTCGATGCGCGGCGCGTCATGGCCGACGACGTTGAGCGGGGCGACGGCGGATGTCGCCGACGCCGTGCGCGCGTCGATCCCGTCCGTCGCGATGGTTGCGCCGTTGGCGGCCGCGAGCGTCGCCGCGACATAGTGGTTGTAGTTCGAGCAGCGGCAGATGTTGCCCGTCATCCCGGCGCGCACATCGTCCGGGGAAGGATGCGGGTTCGCGCTCAGCAGCGCCGTCGCCGCCATCAGCTGCCCCGACGTGCAGTACCCGCACTGCGGCGCGTCGTGCGCGACGAAGGATTTCTGCAGCGCGCTGAGCTCGCCGTTCTTCGCCAGCCCCTCGACGGTCTGAATCGATCGCCCTTCCATCCAGACGGCGAGCTGGCTGCACGAATAGATCGGCTTGCCGTCGACGATGACCGTGCACGCGCCGCATTCGCCGCGATCGCAGCCGATCTTCGTCCCCGTCAGCCCGGCGTGGTCGCGCAGCGCTTCGGCGAGCGTCCAGCGATCTTCGACGTCGAGCCGCCGCGGCGCGCCGTTCAGCGTGACGCTGACCGTGGTGCGCGGCGCACCGCCTGCGCCGGCGGGCGACTGGCCGCGCAGAGCCGGCGAGGCCGCCGCGACGGTAAGAACCGTGCCGGTCCCTTCGAGGAACTGACGCCGGGAGAGCCTTCGTTTCGCCATGAACGGCGCCTCCATGAAGCCACCGCGATGGGCGGATTATACTGGCCGCGGCCTTATGGCGGGCGACGTGAATCGAGCGTTTCTCGAAGAGCTCCGGCGGATTGTCGGCGACGCGCACGTCCTCGACGACGCGCTCGAGCTGCTGACCTATGAGTGCGACGCGCTGCCGCATCTGCGCGAGCGGCCCGCGGCGGTGGCGCTGCCGGGATCGTCGGCAGAAGTCCAGGCGGTCGTCCGTCTCTGCGCACGCGAAGGCATCCCGTTCGTCGCGCGCGGCCACGGCACGGGCCTCTCGGGCGGCGCGCGGCCGGTGGCGGGGGGACTCGTCATCGCGCTCTCGCGTCTCACGCGCGTGCTGAGCGTCGACATTCCGAATCAGCGCGTGGTCGTCGAGCCGGGCGTCACGAACCTCGAGATCACCAGGCAGGTCGCGCCGTTCGGGTACTACTACGCGCCGGATCCGTCGAGCCAGCAGGTGTGCTCGATCGGCGGCAACGTCGCCGAGAACTCCGGCGGCGCGCACTGCCTGAAGTACGGGTTCACGGTGCATCACGTGCTCGGGGTCGACGCCGTGCTGCCCGACGGCGAGCTCGTGCACGTCGGCGGCGATCTCGTCGACACACCCGGTCCGGATCTGCTCGCGCTCATCGTCGGATCGGAGGGCACGCTCGCCGTCGTCACGCGCATTGTCGTCCGCATTCTGCGGCGGCCGGAGGCGGTGCAGACGCTGCTCGCGGCGTTCGACACGATCGATGCCGGCGGCGCGGTCGTGTCCGACCTGATCGCGGCGGGCATCGTGCCGGCGGCGGTGGAGATGATGGACGCGCTCGCGATCCGCGCGGCGGAGGCGGCGGTGCACCCGAATTTTCCGCCGGCCGACACCGTGCTGATCGTCGAGCTCGACGGCCCGGCGTCTGAAGTGAGCGCGCTGTTCGACGTCGTCGTCGAGACGTGCACGCGGCACGGCGCGACGGCGATCGAGGTCGCGAACAGCGAGGAGCAGCGCGCGCGCATCTGGCGCGGACGGAAGGCGGCGTTCGCGGCGATGGGGCGCGTGTCGCCGAACTATTACGTGCAGGACGGCGTCGTGCCGCGCACGAAGCTGCCGCAGGTATTGGGCCGCATCCGCGATCTCGAGCGGCGATCGGGACTGCGCATCGGCAACGTATTCCACGCCGGCGACGGCAATCTGCATCCGCTGATCTGCTACGACGAGCGCGTGCCCGGCGAGACCGACAAGGCGGCGGAGGTCGCCGCGGAGATCCTGTCGTACTGCATCGAGGCGGGCGGCTCGCTGACCGGCGAGCACGGAGTCGGCGCCGACAAGTCGCGGTACATGCCGATGATGTTCGCGGCGGAGGATCTCGCGCTGATGCAGCGCGTGCGCGCGGCCTTCGATCCGCGCGGCCTGTGCAATCCCGGCAAGGTGTTCCCGACCCCGCGCCTCTGCGGCGAGGTCCCCGGGCCCTACCGCCAGCATCCAATCGAGGCCGCCGGCCTTGCCGACCGCCTCTAGATTCCCACAGGGAGATTTCCACAGGGGGTCGGGGATCGTTTCCCGGGCCGGGCACTTTTCCACAGGGGGTCGGGGATCGTTTCTTGCCCCAGGCACTTTTCCACACGGGGTCGGGGATCGTTTTCGACGCGATGAAATGGGCGGAAAACCACCATCGACGCGCTCATGGAGAGCGAACCGATCTCCGACCGCGCTCGATGCCAACGTTGATAGGCAGTCGATGCCGCACGGATGTACGCCGCGATGGTGGTTTTTTCCACAGGGCCGTCGAGGATCGTCTTTTTTCCGCACTGTAGTCGGCTTGAAGATGGTCAGAACTGCGCGGATGCCGCGCAAAAACGATCCCCGACCCCCTGTGGATGTTCGTGTCGGGATAAAAACGATCCCCGACCCCCTGTGGAAATTCGCGTGGAGGTGAAAACGATCCCCGACCCCCTGTGGATAACGCCGGCGACGGCGGACGACGTGGCGGCGGCGCTGCGGCGGGCGGCCGAGGCGCGGCAGACGATCGCGATTCGCGGCGCCGGCTCGAAAGCCGACTGGGGACGCGACGGCGCGCGCGCCGACGCCGTGCTCGACATGCGCTCGCTGAACCACATCGTCGCGCACGAGCACGGCGACATGACGGTGACGGTGGAAGCCGGCGCCTCGCTCGCGGACGTCAACCGCGCGCTCGCCGCGCACCGCCAGTGGCTGCCGCTCGATCCGCCGTTCGCGGACCGCGCGACGATTGGCGGCATCCTCGCGACCAACGACAGCGGTCCGCTCCGGCACCGCTACGGCACGCCGCGCGACCTCGTGATCGGCGTCCAGCTCGCGACGACCGACGGCGCGCTGGCGAAGGCAGGCGGCCGCGTCGTGAAGAATGTCGCCGGATACGATCTCGGCAAGGTCGTCGCCGGATCGTTCGGCGCGCTCGCGGCCATCGTGACGGCCACGTTCAAGCTCGCGCCGATTCCGGCTGCATCGAAGACGATCCGCGCCGACGTCGCCGACGCCGCGTCGCTCGCGAGCGCCATCGGCGCCGTGATGAGCAGCACGCTCGAGCCGATCGCATTCGAAGTCGTTTCCCGCCCGGATGCCGCGGGACCTGTGGCGCGGTTCGCGCTGCTCGTCCGCTTCGCGTCGGTCGCCGCCGCCGTGGATGCGCAGACGAAGCAGGCGACCGCAACGCTCGGCCCGTACGCGCGACGCGTCGAGACGCTCGAAGGAGACGCCGAACGTTCGGCCTGGCGCGAGCACGCCGACGCGCTCTGGACCGGCGACGGCGCGATCGTGCGCGCGAGCTGGCTGCCGGCAAACATCGCGCGCGTCGTCGAGGAGCTCGGCGCATATCCGCTCGCGGGACGAGCCACCGTCGGCGCGGGACTCGTCCGCCTCACCGGCACGGACGACGAGCAGGCGCGCGCGGTCGAACGGCTGCGCGGATCGCGGGTTCTGGGCAACGTCGTCGTCGCACGCGCGTCGGAGGACGTGAAGCGCCGCGCCGGCGTGTGGGGATCGCACGGCGATCGCCAGAAGATCCTCGAGTCGCTCAAGCGCGCCTTCGATCCGACCGGCACGCTGAATCCGGGCCGCGGTCCCATCTGATGGCGGCGGCCGACGACACCGCTCCAGACGGTCGAACGCAAACGGCGTTCGACGCGCATCACGCTCCCGATCGCCGGTTGATCGACACGTGCGTCCACTGCGGGTTCTGCCTGCCGTCGTGCCCGACCTACGCGCTGTGGGGCGAGGAAATGGACTCGCCGCGCGGCCGGATCTACCTCATGGACGCCGGCCTCGACGGGCGCGCCTCGATGACTGCCGGATTCGTGCGCCACTTCGACGCGTGCCTCGGCTGCATGGCGTGCGTGACGGCGTGCCCGTCCGGCGTGCAGTACTCGCCGCTCATCGAGGCGACGCGCGGGCAGATCGAGCGCCGGTTCAATCGATCGCTCGCGGACCGGCTCTTTCGCGCGGCGATCTTCGCGCTCTTTCCGTATCCGGCGCGGATGCGCGTCGCGCTCGCGCCGCTCGCGCTGCTCCAGCCGGTCGCGCGCCTCTTCAGGGCTGCCCGCGCGGCCGGGAGCAGGCCGGAAGGCCTGAGCCACGGGCGGCCGCACGCGAGCGTCGGCAGCACGTCGCCCGGCCTGTTCGCGCGCGTGCGCGCGATGCTGGAGCTCGCGCCGGCGATCGGGTGGCGCTCGCTCTTCGCGCGCGTGCCGGCGCACACATCCGCGATTGGCGAGCGCCGCATGACGGTCGGTCTCCTGACCGGCTGCGTGCAGCGCGTTATCTTTCCGCGCGTGAACGCGGCAACCGTCAACGTCCTCGCGGCCGAAGGCTGCGACGTCGTCGCGCCG
>Ga0075434_100002070_pt1 | contig 17440 bp, 11 predicted proteins | sample RhiMethybrSRZTD3_FD_75298 | JGI IMG/M metagenome (GOLD analysis project Ga0075434, IMG submission 75298) | Populus rhizosphere microbial communities from Tennessee, USA - Rhizosphere MetaG P. TD hybrid SRZTD3 | ecosystem: Host-associated > Plants > Roots > Rhizosphere > Soil | place: USA... | reverse complement strand
CCGATCCAGGGTTCGGCCGCCGACCTCATCAAGGTGGCGATGGTTCGAATCGACGCGCTCCTCGTCGAGCACGGCCTTCGCTCCCGGCTGATTCTGCAAGTGCACGACGAGCTTCTCTTCGAAACCGACGAGGACGAGATCGAGCGACTGTCCCTCCTGGTGGTCGACGCCATGGAACACGCCTTGGCGCTTCGCGTCCCGCTGGTCGTCCATCGCGGTCAGGGGAAGTCGTGGGCCGAGGCGCACGCGTGACGCGCCGATTCGCCTTGACCCTGCTTCGGCATCCTCGCTAGGTTCGAACGATGCTCCGGATCGGCGTCACGGGACGCATGGCCTCCGGCAAGTCGACCGTGGCGCGCCGATTCGAGGCGCGCGGCGCGACGCGCGTCGACGGCGACGCGCTCGGGTGGGAGACGCTGCGCGACCCGGACGTGAAGGCCGCGATCGGGGCCGCGTTCGGCGCCGCGATGCTCGGCCAAGGTGGGGACGTGGACCGCGCGCGACTCGGAGCGGTCGTCTTTCGGGACCGAGCGGCGATGCATCGGCTGAACGAGATCGTGCAGCCGCCGCTTCTTTCCCGCGTCCGCTCCGCGCTTGCCGAGGCGACGGGCGACGGCGTCTTCGTGCTCGACGCGGCGCTGATCGCCACGTGGGGTCTCGAATCGGAGCTGGACGGCGTGGTCGAGGTCGTGGCGCCGGAGGATCTCCGCGTGGAGCGCCTTCGGATGGCGCGCGGCGGCTCGGAGGCGGACGCCCGCGAGCGGATCACGGGGCAGAGCCTTCCGCCCCTGGGGCCCGCGCGCGCTCTCTGGCGCATCGAGAACGACGCGGGGACCGAGGAACTGACGCGGCGCGCGGACGAAGTCTGGGACGAGATTCAGGCCTTGAAATCGAAGTCGGCATGACCCTGAACGCGGGAGCGAATCGATGGATCTGAACGCGACGAAGCGACGGCTCGACGAGGGACGCCAGATCCTGGCACAGCTCGGGAGATTTCTTTGACGTCGATCGCCGCGAGTCGCGCGCCCGCGAGTTGGAAGCGCGCATGGCGGAGCCCGGTTTCTGGGACGACGCGGAGGCGGCGCAGCGCCTTCTGACGGAGCTCAAGTCCCTCAAGCGAATCTTCGAGCCGTATCGGGCCCTCTCCCGCGACGTGGAGGAGGCCGACGGGATGATCTCGCTCCTCGAGCAGGACCCGGACGAGTCCATCGCGACCGAGCTGGAGCAAAATTCCGAACGGCTCCTGCCTCGGATCCAGGCGCTCGAGCTCCAGAGCCTCCTGGCCGAGGAGACCGACGCGCACGGCGCGATCGTCTCCATCCATCCCGGGGCCGGCGGCACCGAATCCCAGGATTGGGCGCAGATCCTCTTTCGGATGTACTCCCGGTACATCGAGCGGATGGGCTGGAGCTATCAGGTGCTGGATCTCCAGCCCGGTGAGGAGGCCGGCCTCAAGGACGCGACGATCCAGGTGGACGGCGCCTACGCCTACGGATACCTGAAGGCGGAGCGCGGCGTGCACCGCCTGGTCCGGATCTCGCCCTTCGACGCGCAAAAGCGCCGGCACACGTCCTTCGCTTCCGTGTTCGTCTATCCCCAGGCCGGGGACGACGTGCACATCGACATCCGGGAGGGGGACATTCGGATCGACACGTTCCGGGCAGGCGGCGCCGGAGGCCAGCACGTCAACAAGACGGAGTCGGCCGTGCGGATCACCCACCTGCCCACAGGGCTCGTCGTCCAGTGTCAGAACGAGCGAAGCCAGCTTCGGAACCGCGACGCGGCCATGAAGGTGCTCACGGCGCGGCTCTACGCGCTTCGAATCGAGGAGGACAAGACGAAGCGGGACTCCCTGGGCGGCGGCAAGAAGGACATCGCCTGGGGGAACCAGATTCGGTCGTACGTCTTCCAACCGTATACTCAGGTGAAGGACCACCGCACCGACGTGGTGGTCACCGACGTGCAGTCGGTCATGGACGGGGCGATCGAGCCCTTCGTCGACGCCTACCTCAGAATGAAGGAGCCCGCGTGAATCCGCAGATCTTCCGCGAATACGACATCCGGGGCATCGCCGACCGCGACCTCACCGACGACGTGGCGCGCGCGGTAGGGCGCGCGTTCGCCGACTGGATGCGGGAACGCGGCAAGTCGCGGATCGCCGTCGGACGGGACGTTCGCCTCTCCTCGCCCCGGATCCGCTCCGCGCTCGTCGAGGGTCTCCTGGACCACGGCGCGACCGTGATCGACGTTGGGGAGGTCCCGACGCCGGCGCTCTACTTCGCGGTGCTCCGCCTGAAGGCGGATGGCGGCGTCATGGTGACGGGCAGCCACAATCCGATCGAGTACAACGGTCTGAAACTGTCGGAAGGGGTCTCTTCGCTGCACGGCCCGGACATCAAGGAGCTGGAGCGGCGGGCCCGCGCGGCCACGCCCGGAACGAAACGCGGCACGCTGGAGACCGTTTCGATCGACGACGACTATCTGAACGACCTCGCGGGTCGCATCGTCCTGAAGCGGCCGCTCAAGGTGGTCGTGGATCCGGGGAACGGCGCTGCGAGCATCCTCGGACCGAAGCTGATCCGGCTCCTGGGCTGCGAGGTGGACGCGATCTTCGCCGAGCCGGACGGCCGCTTTCCGAATCATCTCCCCGATCCGACCGTGCCGGAGCTCATGCGGTCCCTGATGGCTCGGGTCCGGGAAACGGGCGCCGATCTCGGAATCGGGTTCGACGGCGATGCCGACCGCGTGGGCGCGGTGGACGAGAAGGGCGGGCTCCTGTACGGGGATCAACTCCTCGCGCTCTACGCGGGCGACGTCCTGTCGCGCCGCCCGGGCGAGCCGGTGGTCTTCGAGGTGAAGTGTTCCCAGGGCCTCGTCGAGTACGTTCGGGATCACGGCGGGATCCCGGTCATGTGGAAGGCGGGGCACTCCCTGATCAAGGCGAAGATGCGGGAGACCAAGGCGCCGCTCGGGGGCGAGATGTCCGGTCACATGTTCTTCGCGGACGAATTTCCGGGCTACGACGACGCGCTCTACGGGGCGGGGCGCCTGCTTCGAATTCTCGCCGCCGGCGCGACCCCGCTCTCGGCGATGGTGGCGGCGCTCCCCCAGGCGAAGTACGTCTCGACGCCCGAGCTGCGGCTCGATTGCCCGGATGACCGCAAGTTCCAGATCGTGGCTGCGGTGCTCGAGCACTTCCGGGCGACCCACGAGGTGCTCGACGTGGACGGCGTGCGGGTTCAATTCGGCGACGGGTGGGGGCTGATCCGCGCCTCCAACACCCAGCCCGTGCTGGTCGCGCGATTCGAGGCCAGGAGCCACGAGAGGCTATCCACGATCGCCCGGGAGGTATATGATGTGGTCTCGCAGTACCCGGAGGTGACGGTCCCCGCGCTCCCCGTCTGACAGCGCCGTCTCCCCTGCGACTCGCCGGAAGAGGTGCCGAGTTGCGTTTCGTCCTCGCGACGGCCGTCCTGCTATTCGGCCTCTCCACGGCGGCCCCCCGCGTCGCCAATGCCCAAAACGAGATCCTCCTCAACGACGACCGCGTCGATCGCAACCAGTGGAATCCGCACGCCGCGTTGGGGTCCACGGGCGCCATCGTCGTGGCCTGGATGGACGGGCGAAACGGCGGGCCCAGCTTCACGGACTACGACACCTACATCATGACGCTGCGGGACCCGCTCGGGCTCGGCTCGACGGTCAACCGGCGGCTGAACGACGATTCGCCCGGCTCGACGCAGGGCGTGCCCCACATCGCGTCGAGCCCCGCGGGCACCTTCTTCTGCGCGTGGGAGGACAGCCGCGCGGGGAATCGGGACATCTACGGCGCGGCGCTCGATTCCCTGGGCGTGGCGATCACGCCGAACCTCCGCATCAACGACGACGTCGGCGTGAACGATCAGACCGCGCCGCGCATCGCCACGATCGGGGCGACCGGATACCTGGTCGTCTGGTCGGACGGGCGCGAGGCGCAGGGAGAGATCTACTCGTCCTATCGAAACGCCTCCGGCGGCCCGCTATCGGGGAACCGGAAGATCTCGGTCGATCCGGTCGGCGCCGGTTCCTATCAAGGCGAGCCCTCGGTCGCGGCGGACGCGAGCGGGCGAACGCTGGTCGCCTGGCTCGACGGCCGCGAGGGCGGGTCGGTGTTCGGCGCGACCTTCGACGTCTACGCCCAGTGGCTGGACGCGAACGGGAATCCGATCGGCGGAAACTTCAAGGTCAACGACACGACGGGTCCGCAGCAATCCGCATCACCCGCCGTGATCGCCGACCCGACGCTCGGATTCGTCGTGGCGTGGGTCGACTCGCGCGGCGCCCCCGCGGACCCGAGCGACGTCTACGCCCAGCGCTTCGACGCCTCGGGCGCCAAGGTAGGACCGAACGTCCGCGTGAACGACGATCCGCTGGGGCGCCAGCAGCGCGCCGTTCGCGCCGCGTCCGGCCCGGGGACGGCGCTTCTCATCTGGGAGGACCTCCGGGGGAATCTCGGCCTCGACTCGAACGTGGAGGCGGCGTTCGTGCCCTACGACGCCGGACCGGTCGGCGCCAATTTCCGCGTCAACTCGGACACCGTCGGCCGCCAGGGAACGCCCTCGGCGCTCTGGGACGGACGGAACGCCTATCTCGGCGTGTGGGAGGACGGGCGCCGCGGGTCCTCGGACATCTTCGCGATTTCCTTCTTTCCGGACGGGACCCGGCGCGGATCCGACTCGCAGTTGAACGACGACGCCGCTCCCTTCGATCAGCGCCGCCCGCGCCTCGGCCGCGGACCGGGCTACTACCTGGCGACGTGGATCGATCGGCGGAATCAGTCGAACGATCTGTTCGGCCAATGGGTGACGGCCGCGGGCGCGCGCATCGGACCCAACCACCTCCTCTGGCACGACGACACGTTCGAGCGACCCGTCTCCGCGCGGGGGGCAGTCGCACCGTCCGGAGCCGGCATCGTCGTCGCGCAGGTCGCGCGATTCTCGGACGCGGGGGACATCCGAGGCTTCGCGTACACGACGCAGGGAGAGGGACCGGTTTCCGGGATGTGGATCGGGGATCCGCTTCCGAGCGCGCAGGCATCGCCGACGGTCGCGGCCAGGGCGGACGGATTCGGAGTGGCGTGGATCGACTCGCGAGACGGAGCGCCGCGTATCTACGGGCAACGGCTCGCCGAGGACGGGACGCGCGAGGGCGGCAATCATCCGGTGCTGGCCTTGGACCCCGCCGATCCGGTCACGGCGCTGGACGTGGAGGCGGACCCGGCGGGCGGGTGGTGGCTGTGTTACGCCGAAGGCGCGTCCGCCGACCAGCGCCTTTGGCTCACGCACCTGAACGACGGCCTCTTCGCGGACGGCGACCCGTTCGCGCTCGCTCCGGAGGTGTCCGGGAGCCGCTCCGATCCCACGATTGCCGTCGGACCCGACGGCCGCGTGGAGGTGGTCTGGCTCGGACCGGGCTCGAGCGGATTGGGGCAGGTCTATTTTCGGAGCTACACGTCCTCGCTCGTCGCCCTGACGCCGCTTCTCACCTTGGGCGAGTCGAGCCAGCCCGGACCTCAGGCAGCGCCGTCGCTCGCGATCTCGGGCGACTATTCCGTCGTGACGTGGGAGGAAAGGCAGCAGGGGAACTGGAGCATCTGGATGCAACGGTTCCAAGGGGGCGCGCTTCCCATGAGCGGCGTGTTGCGGGTCGACGAGGACCTCACGGGCGCCGACCAGCTGGATCCGGCCGCGGGAATGGACGGGTCCGGGCGCGCGATCGTGATCTGGTCGGACCTTCGCTCCGCGTCCAGCGGCATGGACATCCTCGGCCGCATCTTCCAATTCGTCTCGACCGCCGCCGAGGAGCCGCCGCCCGATCCGGAGCCCGAACCAACACCGCCTCCGGCGGCGCCTCTCGTCCTCCGCGTCGATCCGGCGCGCCCGAACCCGTTCTCGAGCACGACGGCGGCGGCGATCGAAACGGCATCTCCGGGTCGGTTGCTCGCGCGGGTGGTCAACGTTCGCGGCGAAGTGATCGCGACCCTGCACGACGGCCCGATGCCCGCGTCCCGATTCACCGTCCGGTGGGACGGCGTCGCACGCGACGGGCGCCCCGCCGCGAGCGGCGTCTACTGGCTTCTGATCGACTCGGGGGGGGAGCGGCGTGCGACGCGACTCGTTCATCTTCGGTAGCGGGGGTAGCGGGGGTAGCGGGCGTAGCGGCGGTAGCCGCGATGGCCGGCCGCGCGTGCTCCCGCGCCTCATGGCACGGCTCGGGGCGCTCGTCGTCCTCGCATCGCTCCACGCGGGGATCGCGAGCGCTGTCCCGCTCGGCTCGGGCGTTCGCGTCCTCACCGCGTCGAGGGCCGGCGAGTCTCCATCGGCCACGGTCGACGCGCTGGAGCGGGCCGGATACCGGGTGCACGTCGCGCTCTTGCCGCGCACGTATTGGGTGACCGCGGCGAGGGGGGCGGGAGCGCTCCCGGCCGGCATGCTCGACGCCACGCCGGCCGCGGGGGACGCCTGGAGCGCGGCGGGGCCCGCCCCAGTGTCCGACCTTCCCGGATTCGGCGGGTCGGGCGCCGACCCCTTTGGCGGCATCCCGGACGCGCTCGACCCGATCCGCCCGCGGCCGGCGAGGCCCGGCGCCTTGGCGGCGCCCGCGCTGTCGCCGCCCCCGGCCGGCCTCTACTACGGAACGCGATGGGAAGACACGAGCGAGTTCATGATCGGGCGCGTCGCGCTCTCGATTCTGTTCCCCGAGAGCGACGGCTCCACCGATCTGAACCGGTTCGACTGGACGCCCGCGCTTCGCGACTCGGTGGTGCGCTCCGCCGTGCGGGGGCTCTTGAAGTGGAGCCTGCTCGCCTCCTCCCGGAACATGACCCTGACGTTCCTCCTCGAGGTCAGGTCGGCCCTGACGACGCGATACGAGCCGATCGATCGCCCCATCTCTCAAGAGACGTTCTGGATGGAGGACGCGTTGGCGCCTTTGGTCGGCTATCGGGGCGACGTCGCCGCGATGGCGTACGACTACGCGAACGGCGCGCGCGCGCGTCTCGGGACGCAATGGGCGGGGATCCTCTTCGCGGTACAGAACGACACTTCGTCCACGGGAACTTTTCCGGACGGATTCATCGCGCACACGAGGCTCGGCGGCCCGTGGGTCGTCCTGCCCGTGAACAACCTGAATACCCGGAGCGCGACGCTCGACTACTACGTGGAGCACGAGGTGACGCACCTCTTCTGGGCGCTCGACGAATATCCCGCGAACAACGCCTGGTGGAGCTGCTACACGAGCACCGGCTACTTCAATGTGCTCAACACCAACTCCGACGTCCCGACCCCCATCTGGTGCAAGACCGCGGCGCAGGGCCGCCGCTGCCTCATGAAGGGAAATTATCCGGACAGCTTCTGCGTCTGGACGCTCGACCAGATCGGATGGGTGGACTCGGACCACGACGGCACCCCGAACCTCTATGGAACGCGACCCATCGCCGCCCCCGATTCCACGCACTACACCACGTCGGTCGGAGCCACGCTCACCATCCGGGGAAGGGCCAACGAGTCGGCGCTCCCGAACCAGAATCCGAATCTGTTCTTCCAGGGCGATTCCATCTCGGTCGCGACGATCGACTCGATTCAGTATCGACTGGACGGCGGGCCCTGGACCGCCTCGCCGTGTGTCGACGGCGCGTGTGATTTCGGCGAAGAGCGATTCCAGCTGGCCCTGCCGCTCCTCTCGGCCGGCAACCATTCGATCGAGTGGCGGGCGTGGAATTCGAACGGACTCACCGCGCTTCAAGCCTCGGTGACGCCGATCACGGTGTCGGGAACGAGCGGTCCGATCGACGCCGTGGGCGGCGCGCCGGAGGCGCCACGACTGGCGGCGTGGCCGAGCCCGGCAGCCGGGCCGGTCCGCGCGACGCTCCGGGCCGCGCCGGGCGCGCGCGGGATCGCGCGCGTCGTGGACGTGAGCGGACGCGTCGTCCGCGCCTGGAACGTGGAAGTCCCCTCGAGCGGCGTCCTCCTCTGGGACTGGGACCCTCGACACGACGGTGGCGGCACGGTCCCATCCGGCCTATATTTCATCATCGTGCAGATCGAATCCCGCTCCCTGACGCGCCGCGTCGTTCTGGTCCACTGAGAGGTCTCCCTTCCGTGAGCTCCTTCCAACGACTGGGCGGCGCCGCGCCGACCCTCGCGTCCCCACCCGCGGCAACGCTGCGCGGCCGCCGTTACGGCGAGGATCGCCTCCACCTCCTCGTGCGGGACCCGCGCCGCCTCTTCGCGACGTGGGAGGTGTCGGCGTCCCTCGCGTCGCGCGCCGCGGCCATCGCGTCGGCGGCGGGAGCCCCGATCCGGTATCAGCTTCGCGTGGAACTCGCCGCGGCCAAGGAGGGCGCCGTACGCGAGACGTTGACGCACGATCTCCCCGACGCGGTCGGTGGCGAGGCGTGGTACGTCGCGTTGACCCGGTCCGGGGGCGCGGCGCGCGCGCTGCTCGGCCTCGACCTCCCGTCCGGGTTCCACACGCTCCTCGCTTCTCGATGGGCGGCGATCCCGCCCGACGGGCCCTGCGCCGAGGAGGGCGACTGGCCGATCGACGCCGCGGCCGCCGCGTGGCTCGCGCGCGAAGCCGAGCGCCAGCGCGCGGCGTTGGGCGTGCGGCTGCCGAGCTCCGCGACCCGGTACCTGACGGCCCCTCCGCCGTCCAAGCCCTAGGCCATGTCCGAAGCGCCGATCGGCACGCTCTCGTTTCTTCTGCACGCTCATCTGCCGTTCGTTCGCCATCCGGAGTTCGAGGACTGTCTCGAGGAGCGATGGCTGGTCGAAGCCCTCGTGGAATGCTACCTGCCCCTCCTTCGAATGCTGGAAGGGCGCGCCGCCCGCGGGGCAAAGGGGACCGTCACCATCTCGCTTTCGCCCACGCTGCTCGCCATGCTGGGCGACCCGCTCCTCCGCGACCGGCTCGTGCATCGCGTCGAGCGCCTCCTGGAGCTGGCGGAGCGGGACGTCGAGCGCTTCGCGGGGGATCCCCGGCTGCGGCCACTCGCCGAGAACTACCGGGACCGGTTCCGCGCGTCGCTCGTCCAGTACGTCGAGCAGTACGGCCGCGACCTCGCGGGCGCCTTCCGCGGCGTGGAGGCGTCCGGGGTCGCCCGGCTCATCACGTGCGGCGCCACGCACGGATTCTTCCCGCTGATGGATCTCGGAGCGCCGGCGTGGCGGGCGCAGGTCGGAGTCGCCGTCCGCGAATTCGAGCGCCACATCGGGCACAAGCCGGAGGGCTTCTGGCTCCCCGAGTGCGGCTACGCGCCGGGCGTCGAATCGGTGCTGGCCGAATTCGGCGTTCGCTGGTTCGTCGTCGACGGACACGGGATCGTCGACGCCTGCCCGCGGCCGAAGCCGGGCACCTACGCGCCGCTTCAGACGGCGGCGGGACCTCTCGCGGTCGGGCGCGACGCGGAGTCCTCACGCCAGGTGTGGAGCGCCACGGACGGCTACCCCGGAGATCCGTGGTACCGCGAATACTATCGGGACCAGGGATTCGATCTGCCGCTCTCGGACGTGCGGGAATTCCTTCCATCGGGCGGGACGCGGACGCACTTGGGTTTGAAATATTTCAGAATCACCGATCGCAAGACGCCGCATCGGGAGCCGTACGATCCGGCGCGCGCCGGCGAGCGCGCCGCGGCGCACGCGGATCACTTCGTCTTAGGAAGGATCGCGCAGGCCAAGGCGGCCTCCGCCGCCCTCGGCCAGCCCGCGTTCCTGCTCGCGCCCTACGACGCGGAACTCTTCGGCCACTGGTGGTACGAGGGTCCGGCCTGGCTCGACATGGTTCTCGATCGACTCGAGCGAAACGGATCCGTCGCGGCGGTCGACCCGCTGACGGCCGCGGCGGGTTTGAAGCGAATCCCGAAGGGCGACCTCCACACGTGCAGTTGGGGAGAAGGCGGGTACGCCGCCGTCTGGCTCGATCCGTCGAACGACTGGATCTACCGCCACCTGCTTCGTGCCGCCGAGCGGATGCGCGCGCTCGCGGCGGCGGGGGACCGCGGCGACCCGCTTCGGATGAGGGCGCTAAGGCAGGCCGGTCGCGAACTGCTCCTGGCGCAGGCGAGCGACTGGGCGTTCATCATGAAGACCGGGACGCTGGTACCGTACGCGGTGCAACGGACCGAGACGCACCTCGAGCGCTTCAACCGCTTGGCGGACGGGCTCGACGCGGCCGGCCTGGACGCGGAGACCGTGGCGGCCATGGAGGCCGGCTATCCGCTCTTTTCCGAACTGGATCCAGGGCTTTTCGCTTGACACCCAACGCCGGGCTCCGTAGGCTTCGACGCGTTCCCCCCCAATGCTCGCTTGATCCGAGGGATACATGGTTCGGCGTAACATGACGCGTGCAGGGATTCTTTTTGTCCTCGTTGGGGCTTCGGTTTTGTCGTGCGGGGAACAGACGCCGACCGAGCCAGACCTGAACAACCGCATCACCGTCGTTCCGACCACGGAACGATTCGAGACCTCGCCGCAGCGCGAGTCGCGTGAACTATTGATCGACGGCCGCCCCACGGACATCGAGTGGAACGTGTCCGGCGACCCCGTGGTCGTGCTGCTGAAGGGGTCCGACGGCGGCGGCGGCGGCGACTACTACGTCTCGCTTCGGGCCGCGTGGTCGTACAACGCGATCACCACCGATTCGGTGGCCCTCTACCTGCTGGTCCAATGGCCCGATCCGACGGAGGATCGCCAGGAGCAGCCGCTCGTCACCTCGGTCGATTGGCAGGACGACGACGGCCACTCCCTGATCGACTGTTCCACGAACGACGCGATCGTCAACCCCGCGAACTGGACCCGGTCCCCGCTTCGGGAGGATCAAGTCGTCGTCGAGCTCTTCAGCGACGAGAACGGCGCCTACCCCGCCGACAAGTGGCGTTGGGGGGCCGGGACGACCGACGCGATTACACCGGTGAACGGCACGGAGTTCGTCGGCGCCGTCACCGACGGCGACACGTTCGGGTCGGAGACTCATCCCGCCGCGGGATTGGCGGAGGACTTCTATAACGACGGATCGGGCTGGGTCCGGGACGCGGCGTCTCCGACCGCGCACCCGTACATGCTCCAGGACAACTTTCTTCCGGGATCGGCCGTCCCGCTCTTCTTGGCCGACAAGGGCTCGCGCGACACACGGCTCAATCGCGGCAAGCCGGTGGCGTACTCGATCTGGCGCTACGTGGCCCGGCCGCTCAGCGCGTGCGACAGCTTGAGCCCGGCTCGCGTCGACGATTCATCCATCCGGGACAAGACGTGGAATCCGGGAGACACGAATCCCTCGTTCCTCAGCGGATTCCCGGACTCCGCGGAACAGTACAGCCAGGTGGACGTCATCGCGCGCGGGTCGTACGCCAACGGAAAGTGGGCGCTGGAAATGCGGCGGCTGCTCGAGCCCCGCCCGCCGGACGTGGCCGGCGTTCGCTCGCCCGCTCGCTCCGACGACGTCGTCCTTCTTCCCGGGCATACGTACGGGCTCAGGATCACGGTCTACAACGCGACGAAGACCCGAGGCAGCGCCTCGGCGATCCTCCCTCTCTACATCCGCCCGAGAAACTAACCACCGATGAAGATCCGGACGTCGTACCCGACCCCGACATCGCTCACGCTCGCGTTTCTGGCGCTTCTCTGCGCCGCGCCCGCGGGGGCGCAAGTCGCCGAGACGTGGCTCCACGCCACGCCGATCGAGGCGCTGGCGGATTGGCGATCGAGCCGGCTCCTCGCGATGGGCGATCTTCGGCTCGCCGCTGACGATCGCTCGTACCGGTTCAATTCCTTCGACTACGGCGGCAACCCCGCCGGCCTCCTCGGCGCGCGCGATACCTCTTGGGTGGAACAGGGCACCGACTACGCCGACTTCCACGACAGTTACTACGGCCAAACTCACAGCGCGGTGCTTCGCCGGAGCGGGTTCCGGGGCGCCGTCGACGGCACCAAGTGGGCGCTGGGCGCCGAGTTCACGTACTCCTCGCTCTTGAGCAGTCGGCACGACGAGTTCACGACGCAGGACAACGCCCGGTTCATGCGCGATTTCGACATCCCGTTCGCCGGGAGCTTCCAGCCCATCACGGGAGATCGCTCGTTCGGAGCCGGCGTTCGGTACCCGGCCGTCTCGCTGACCTACGCGCGGCGCTTCCGCTCGTGGGTCACCCTGGGCGTCCGCTACGGCTATCGGGAAGAGACCGAGAGCCGAAGGCTGGTGGACCCCTACGATCTGGACGCGTCCGCCGTGGCCAACGAGTACGTGGGCGGCGCCGTGTTTCGGCTTCCGGCACTCCGCGACAAGGCCACGTTCTCCGCCTATGGCCGATACGTCCAGAACAACGTCAAGGCGCAGAGCGAGACGCCCTTGAACGACGACGTGTACGATTGGAATCGCCCGGAGGTCGGCTACGGCGCGCAGATCGTGGTGAAGACCGGGCTGGTGCACGCGGTGATCGACGGCCGCCATCATTCCTTCGACGGGGAGCAGGTCGCGCGCGTCAACTGGGCGCCGCAATTCTTCCTGAACCCGTTCCCGAGCACGACCGATCCCGACTTCGTTTTCCGCCGGAAGTGGTCCTCGTTCCTCGGCGGACTTCGGCACAACGAGGGGAGCACGCTCTGGCGAATCGATCTTCCCGGGATGCCGGCCCACATCGGAGCCGAATACGCCGTCTACCGCGAGTACGAGTGGATCCGGCCCAATCCCATCGTCTTTCAAATGGCGCTCCCGCTCGACGTGCGGCGTCTCGGCTACCGCGCGGGAGGGGGCGTTTCGTTCGACTTCCCGGACGGCGGCGGAGCCGTCGCCACCGAGGTTCGGATCGCGCGCGACTTTCGCGCCGACCTGACGGGCGCCCTGCCGGACATCGCGACCAGCACGCTCTCGTACCACTTCGGGGGTGAGTACCGGGCGACGGCCAAGCTTCCGTTGCGGGCGGGAGTCGTATTCTTGCGGCAGGATCCGGATCGCCGCGACGGGCTGCCTCCGAACAAGGGCATTCAATTCACCGCCGGCGTCGGCTACTTCTGGGACGTGCTCGACGCCCAGATCGATCTCACCGGCGCTCACGAGCACTTCAGCTTCGCGCCCCAGGATCCCTCGGGCGAGATCGGGTACGGGGATCGCCTGATCCTGACGTTTACCCGGCTCTTCTAGACCTCCGCCACCGTGAGTGATCTCGCCCGCCTCGCGCTCGACGACGCGATGCGCCGCGGGGCCGGTTACGCGGACGCTCGGCTCCTCGACCAAAGACGCGAAGATCTTCTCGTCAAGGACGGGCAGGTCGCGAGCCTCGAACAGACCGAATCCCGCGGCCTCGGCGTTCGCGTGTTGGTCGACGGGGCGTGGGGCTACGCCGCGACGGACGAGCTGACCCGGGACGGCGCCGCCAAGTGCGCGGAGCGGGCCGTCGCCATCGGTCGCGCGAGCGCCGGCGTGCTTCAGACGCCGGTGCGCCTCGCCCCCGAGCCCGCGCAGACCGCGGTGTGGGCCTCTCCCTGCGTCGTCGATCCGTTCGGGGTGGCCCTGGAGCGGAAGCTGGATCTCCTGTTCGCCATCGACGCCGGGCTTCGCGGCGTCCGCGGCGTGACCATCGCCGAATCGGGCCTCACCTTCGTGCGAAAGCGCCAACGCTTTCTCTCCTCCGAAGGCAGCGATCTGGATCAGACGATCACCCGTTCGGGCGGCGGATATTCCGCGACGGCCGTGTCGGGGAACGAGGTGCAGCGCCGTTCCTTCCCGCAGTCGGAGGGATATCACCAGACGAGGGGCTGGGAGTTCATCGAGTCGGTGCCCTGGGTGGCGGAGGCTCCGCGCGTCGCCGAGGAGGCCGTCGCCCTCTTGCGCGCCGATCAGTGTCCCGCCGGAGAATTCGACGTCATCCTCGAGGGTTCGCAGCTCGCGCTCCAGATCCACGAGTCGGTGGGACACCCCACGGAGCTGGATCGCGTCCTCGGCATGGAGGCGAACTACGCCGGCACCTCCTTCCTGACGCTCGACAAGAAGGGAACGCTCCGCTTCGGATCGCCGAAGGTGAACCTGGTGGCGGACGCCACGCTGCCGCACGGACTGGCCACGTTCGCGTTCGACGACGAAGGGGTCGCCGCGCAGCGGTGGCACATCGTCCGGGACGGGATGTTCGAGGGATACCTCACGTCCCGCGAGCTCGCCCACCGAGTGGGAGACGGCCGGAGCCGCGGCTGCGTGCGGGCCGACGGATGGCATCACATCCCGATGATCCGGATGGTGAACCTGAGCCTCATGCCCGGCGCGGGATCGCTGGACGACGTCCTCGGCGACACCGACCACGGCATCTACATGGAGACGAACCGATCCTGGTCGATCGATCAGCTTCGCTACAACTTTCAGTTCAAGACCGAGATCGCCTGGGAGATCAAGCGCGGCAAGCGCGTTCGGATGCTGAAGAACCCCACCTACCAGGGGATCACGCCGATCTTTTGGAACTCGTGCGACTTCGTGTGCGGCACGGAAGCGTGGCGCCCCTGGTGCGTCGTCAACTGTGGCAAGGGGCAGCCCGGGCAGGTGGCCGACATGACGCACGGCGCCGCGCCCGCCCGGTTCCGCGGCGTTCGCGTCGGGGCGGGATACGATGAATAGGACCGAGGCGGAGGCCGTCCTCGAGCAAGCCGTTTCTTCGGCGGGGGATCGAGAGATCGAGGCGGTGCTGGGCGGCGGGACCGCGGAACTCACGCGCTTCGCGAACAACGAGATCACCCAAAACGTCTCCGAGCGCCGCTACGTGCTCTCGATTCGCGTGGCCCGCGGGCGCAAGACGGGGCGCGCGACCGGGAACGACCTGTCGAAAGAGGGGATCGTGCGCCTCCGAGCGCAGGCGGACGCCGCCGCGTCGCTTTCCCCGGAGATCCCGGACCTCCTTCCGGTGCCGGCGACGCAGCGCTACGTCGAGGTCGACGGGACCGATCCCGAGACGGCGTCGCTCGGCCCCGACGCGCGGGCGCGCGAGGTGTCGCGCGCGATCGCGCGGTGTCGCGCCGCCGGCGTGGAAGCCGCCGGCATCTACGAGACGGGGAGCGGCACGATCGGCGACTACGGCATGATCGGTCCTCTCGCGATCGCCAATAGCGCCGGGTTGTTCGCGTACCACCAGGCCACCGACGCGTCGTTTCGGATTTCGGCGTTGGACGGGACCGCGTCCGGCTGGGCCGGGTCGGAGTCCCATCGATCCGCCGACATCGACGGCGAAGCGCTTGCCGATCGAGCGGTGAGGAAGTGCACGGAATCGCGGACGCCGGCGACCTGGAAGCCGGGCCGCTACACGGTCGTGCTGGAACCGGCCGCAGTCGCGGACCTGTTGCAAGACATGTCCTGGATTTCTCTCGGCGCCCTGGCAGTGCAGGAGGGCCGGTCCTTCCTCTCGGGGCGCATCGGCTCCCGGGTAGTCGGCGAGAACATCACGCTTCGCGACGATCCCTATCATCCGCTCCATCGCGGATGCCCCTTCGACGCGGAGGGCATCCCCACCCGGCCCGTGACGATCCTCGAGCGCGGGGTGGCCCGTGGCCCTGTTTACGATCGCGTCACCGCGGCCCGAGACGGCGTCGAGTCGACGGGGCATGGGCTTGCCGTGCCGAATCCAATCGGGCCGCTCGCCGGAAACCTGGTGCTGGAGGGGGGCACGGGGAGCGTGGAGGACCTGATCCGGGGTGTGGAGCGCGGCCTCCTGGTCACCCGCGTCTGGTATACGAACGTCGTGGACCCCATGACCGTCACCCTCACCGGGATGACCCGGGACGGCCTCTTTTCGATCGAAGATGGAACGATCACCGGGGCGGTCCGCAATTTTCGCTTCAACCAGAGCGTGGTCCAAATGCTGGGCGAGGTGGAGGCCATGTCGGCGGTCCAGCGGATCGAGGGAGTGGTCTGCCCGGGGCTTCGGGTCCGGGACTTCCACATGTCCAGCGGCACCGAATTTTGAAAAAAAACCCTTGCAGGCTGGATAAATGTGAATATACTTCCCACTTAGAGGCGCGAAACAGTGGTTCCGCCGGGCGCCTGCTAGTTTGTCCCCCCTCTGAAGTACGATTTGGTCCCCCGATTGTTGGCATTTTGGATTGCGGTCGAAGCAGCGCCGGACCAGGTGTGTCGAGGACACCATGCCAGGCCTCCAAACAAGCACGGCCCATGGATTTGCCTTGACGGTACTGCGCCAATGCGGCCTAAAATCAGCCACTTCCGTGTCTCGGTCCAGCCGTAATCTTGCGAAAGGAGCGCCCTACGCCATGCCGAGCTTGATGCCCCGACGTCGCGGCCGCGCCACGGCTATGCCGCTGTCGACCGCCGCGCTCCTGCTCCTCCTCCTCGGATCCACCTTCGTCGTCAGCTCCGCATACGCCGATACGGGAACCATCACCGGCAAGGTCGTCGATGAGAGCGGGATGCCGCTCCAGAACGCCAGCGTCATCCTTCTCGGCAAGGGGATGGGCGGCCCGACCAACGCGGAAGGAAAGTTCACGCTGGCCAAGGTCCCGGTGGGCGCCTACACCGTGCGGGCCATGATGGTCGGCAAGCAACGCGCGGAGAAGGCCATTACCGTCGACGCCAATCGCACCGTGGTGGTCGACTTCCAGCTCGTCGATGAAGCCATCAAGATCAAGGAAGTCGTCGTCACCACCAACAAGAAGATGGTGATCCGGAAGGACGCCTCGACCAAGCAGACCGTCACCGCGGAAGATCTTCGTTCGCTTCCGGTCGATTCGTACAAGGACGCGATTTCGCTCAAGGCGGGCGTGATCAGCCAGGGCGGGGAGCTCCACTTCCGCGGCGGTCGTGCAGACGAGGTGCTCACGATCGTGAACGGAATCGCGAGCCGGAATCCGCTCCACGCCGAGGGCGTGGACCTGGGTCTCCTCGCGGTATCTTCGAGCGAGCAGGTGCTCGGAGGGATGGACGCGCAGTACGGAAACGCGCTCTCCGGCGTCATCGCCCTGACGACGCGGGAGGGCGGGGACCACTTCGGCGGCGAGGTTCGCTACTTCACCGATCGCTACGGGGAAGAGGACAAGTCCTTCAACAACTTCGAGCGGCTGAGCCTCGGGTTCGGCGGCCCGTTCATGTTCCCGAACACCAACTACTACATGTCGTTCGAGGGCACCTACACCGACACGTATCTTCGGAACACGTCGGAGCACAAGGAGCACCGGTTCCTGGACTTCGTCCGGATCGGCAACAAGCAGTCGAACGCGACCAACTTCTCGAGCAAGTTGACCTGGAAGGTCTCCCCGAACCAAAAATTGAATCTCGAACTGATCCGAAACGCGTCGATCAACAGCCGCTTCCACAATCGGTGGAATCGGAAGGGCTTCGTTCAGATGCGCGCCGACAGCACGGCGCCGACGGACGGCAGCATCACGCAGCGGTTCGGCACGTGGGCGTACTACCCGGT